>Ga0208750_1000029_pt1 | contig 34136 bp, 32 predicted proteins | sample Knorr_S15_td_O2m_FD_185602 | JGI IMG/M metagenome (GOLD analysis project Ga0208750, IMG submission 185602) | Marine microbial communities from Southern Atlantic Ocean transect - Knorr_S15_td_O2min_ad_340m_LV (SPAdes) (version 2) | ecosystem: Environmental > Aquatic > Marine > Oceanic | place...
CAAGCCGAGCCTGATAAATATGACTTATCCAAGATGGGCCGACTTACCTGCGGCGGATCCGCTCCGCCGGTTGAAATGATGCGCTGGTATTGGGAAAGCCACCAAATCGAAATGATCCAGGGATGGGGTATGACCGAAACCAATCCACTTGGCACTCTATCGCGTAAAGTCGCTAAGCGCTCACATATCAACGTTTCCGAAGATCATCAGTTCGAAAACATTGCCAAGGCCGGACTGTCTATGCCAGGCCTAGAAATAGAGATATTTGACGAAGAATGGAATCCGCTACCGCATGATGGTCAGGCTGTAGGTGAGTTATGTATTCGAGGCCCTTGGATCGCGTCCGAATATTATAACGATCCGCAACCCGACAAATTTCATGAAGACTGGTTAGTAACAGGAGATGTGGCTAAGATTGACCCAGAACAGTATGTAATAATCTCTGACCGCTCTAAGGACCTCATAAAATCCGGCGGTGAATGGATTTCGTCAGTGGATCTGGAAAATCACATTGTTGCTATGCCGGATATTGTTCAGGCTGCCGTAGTGGCGCAGCCCCATCCAAAGTGGGATGAACGCCCGGTTGCCCTGGTCGTCATGAAAGAAGATGCTACGCTAAGCTCTACTGCCGTACTCGATCATTGCAGCAAGACTTTTGCCAAGTGGCAGTTACCGGATGAAGTCATTGAAACTGACAATATTCCTCTAACCTCGACCGGCAAGATTGACAAGAAAGCTATTCGGGCCAAGTTGGATGAAGAGAATTATCAGCTACCAGATTTACGGTGAGATGAAGCACAGAATACAAATTGCCAATAATCTCTCGTTTCACTTTAAATCTCTCGGGCTATGAGAAGCTTCATGATCTCATTGCTGCCCCCGTAAATTTTCTGGATCCTGCTATCAGCGTACATTCTGGCGATGGGGTATTCCATCATATAACCATAACCACCAAAGAACTGCAGGCATTCGTCCACGATCTCGTTCTGCTTCTGCGTCGTCCACCACTTGGCCATCGCAGCTGTCGCACTGTCGAGCTTGCCTTCTGCTAGTTTCACAGCACAGTCGTCAACAAACACTCTAGCTAACTTAGCTTCTGTAAATCGCTCGGCAAGTTTAAATTGCGTGTTCTGAAAATCTAAGATGCGCTTACCAAAGGCCTTTCTTTCCTTCACATATTCACTTGTGAGCCGCAACGCTTTCTCAATGGCCGCGCAGGCACCAGCCGCAATAATCAAGCGCTCCTGAGGTAACTGCTCCATAAGTTGCACAAAGCCCTTACCTTCCACCGTGCCAAGCAAATTATCCACAGGAACCTTAGTGTTATCGAAAAAGATTTCTGCTGTATCCTGAGCTTTCAGGCCTAGTTTTTCGAGATTACGTCCTCGGGAAAATCCTCCCTCGCCTTCAACAGTTTCGGTTTCAACAACAATGAGCGAGATACCTTTCGCGGCTTCCGAGGGATCTGTCTTGGCTACAACACATATCAGGTTGGCTGACATGCCATTAGTAAGAAAAGTCTTCTGACCATTTAGCGTATAGTGCTCACCATCACGAACGGCTGTGGTTTTTACGGATTGCAAGTCTGATCCAGTGCCTGGCTCGGTCATGGCAATAGCCGAAACAATTTCACCGTTAGCCATTTTCGGCAACCATTTTTCCTTCTGCTCTTGGGTCCCATAAGAATTTATGTAATGGGCTACAATACCGGAATGGACACCATTGCCAAAACCGGTGATGTTGGCATAGCTTAGTTCTTCCACCAGCACCATCTCATGTTTGAAGTTACCACCACCCCCTCCGTACTGAGACGGTATCGAGGCACAAAGTAATCCAGCTTCGCCTGCTTTCAGCCAAGCGTCACGATCCAGGTACCCCTGCTTCTCCCACTTCTCCATATGCGGTACAAACTCCTTTTCAAGGAATTTCGCCACCGCGCCCCTCATTATATGAAGCTCCTCGTCCATCCATGGGCTGGTGTAATTATCTAATAACATACTTATACCTATTCTCAGAAAGCTTGATAACCAGCTAAGACCTACGCTGGGATGGAATCCATCCGCTCGATAATCATAGCATTAGCTGTACCGCCGCCTTCGCAAATTGCGACTAGGCCATACCTAGCTTCACGCCTTTCAAGCTCGTGGACCAATGTAGTCATCAACTTGGCTCCAGTTCCTCCCAGTGGATGGCCTAGTGCCTGAGCACCACCATTTACATTCAGTTTGTCCATGTCTGCGTTTAGTGCCTTTGCCCAAGCTAAAGGAACCGAGCCAAAAGCTTCATTGACTTCGTAAAGGTCAATGTCATCGATAGAGAGACCCGCTTTTTTTAAGGCTTTTTCTGTGGCAGGGATGGGGCCTTCGAGCATGATTACGGGATCCGATCCGATTACTGCCAACGATTGAATCTTAGCTCGGACGGGCAGGTTATACTTATTGACTGCCTCCTCATTAGCCACCATGATGGCAGCAGCCCCATCACTAATCTGGCTGGCTGTTCCAGCAGTGATAACACCTCCTTCTCGTAAAGTGTTTAATGATTTCATGCCTTCAAGCGATGCATCAAACCGGATACCTTCATCAACATCATGGATATCCAAATTGCCGTCTTCCAAATTAATATTCAGTGGTACGATTTCCTGCTTAAAGTAGCCACTCTCAGTAGCAAGCGTAGCCTTTTGATGACTCAACAAGCCAAACTCATCGAGTTCTGGCCTTTTGATATCGTATTTCTCTGCAAGTAATTCAGCGCCATCGAACTGGCTGAACTGAATACCAGGATACTGCAGCTCGAGACGGTCACCCTTCGGAGTACCCCTTCCATGCGCCAGTCCATCACGGATATTGGAGCCAATCTCTACTTTGCTCATGGCTTCCACTCCTCCGCAAATGATTACATCCTGGGTTCCAGACATGACGGCCTGCGCACCGAACTGAATTGCTTGCAAGGATGATCCGCATTGGCGATCCACAGTAGTTCCCGGTACTTTCAGATCCAATTTGGAGGACATGGCTACATTGCGACCTAGGTTGCCCGCTTGCGATCCTATTTGCATTACCACTCCAAAAATAATGTCATCGACCCTATCTGTCGGGATACCAGTGCGGTCAACCAGTTCATCGACCACAATTGCGCCCATGTCCACAGGGTGAATTTGACTCAGTCGGCCCTTCTTTCTACCAGTAGCAGTTCGTACTGCCCCTACAATGTATGCTTCAGCCATGTGTTCTATTCCTCTGTATACTAAGTCTGTTAGTCGTCCTAAATGAATTCAATTCCCCAACGTTTGAATTAACAGTATGCACTTGGGTAGCGCAACTGCCTATATTGCTGGCATTCTTATGCCTGCATCGAGACGGATTGTTTCTCCGTTTAAATAGCTGCAGTTCACAATATGGGCGACTTCCTGCGCAAATTCCGCAGGGAAACCGAGTCTTTTAGGAAACTGTGTTATCGCAATAAGCGATTCCTTAACTTCATCTGGAGCCTTAGCCAGCAATGGAGTCTCAAAAACTCCTGGTGCTACGGTCATAATCCTGACGCCCCGCTTGGCCAAGTCTCTGGCGATGGGCAGCGTCATTGCTACAATTCCACCTTTACTGGCCGCGTAGCCAGCCTGACCGGTCTGACCATCAAAAGCGGCGATGGATGCCACATTGATAATCACACCACGTTCTCCATCCTCGGTTTGGGGCTCATTGAGTTGCATCACCTCAGCACAGAGGCGAAGTACGTTAAATGTCCCTATCAAGTTAACACGCACGATATGCTCAAACTTTTCCAATGGCATAGGCCCTCCTTTGCCTACTGTGCGTGACGCCCCGCCGATTCCAGCGGAATTAACATTTATATGAATTGTGCCGAACTCCTTTTTTGCTTTCTCGATAGCTTGTTTTACCGCATTCTCATCAGCAACATCACCTGCGTGCCAGACGGCTTTTTGGCCGAGTTCGGCTACTGCGAGCTCCAAAGCTTCTGAGTTGAGATCGTACAGAAATACATTAGCACCTGAAGCCACAAAGTTTCTGGCCGTGGCCAAGCCAAGACCGGAAGCTCCCCCAGTAATAAAGGCTGTCTTGCTATTCAAATCCATCGTATTAGTCTCCCCAATAAGATTAATTCGGGCGAGGAAGCATAATCAAAACTCAGGCAAAGTGAAACCGGAAATATTCGCAGACGAATTCTAACCCTCAATGGGTACGCTAATTACGGTTTATTGTTACGGATTCTTCCCCTATTATTCTTGGTCCACTTAAAAAGGAAGTAAAACCATGGGTCCTTTAACCGGAATCAAAGTCATCGAAATGGCAGCCATCGGGCCGGTACCTTTCTGCGCCATGATGTTATCAGATATGGGTGCTGAGGTTATTCGCATAGATCGACTTAGCCAGAAAGGCTCCGGTAGTAGTGCCAATGTGCTCTACCGCGGCCGAAAATCAGTAGCATTCGACCTTAAGAATTCTATCGCGCTAGACAGTACTCTGCGCCTTAGCGACCAAGCAGATGTGATATTAGAAGGATTTCGCCCCGGTGTTATGGAACGCTTGGGACTTGGGCCAGAGATCTGTCTGGAACGCAATCCGAAATTAATTTACGGCCGCATGACCGGTTGGGGACAAAGCGGACCGCTCTCCCACGCAGCCGGTCATGATATTAATTACATTTCCATTGCTGGTGCTCTTGGTTCAATGGGCTACGCTGATCGACCACCTGCTCCTCCACTAAATCTTATAGGAGACTTCGGTGGCGGAGCTATGTACCTGCTCGCGGGAATTCTCGCGGCAATAGTAGAAAGAAACAGTTCTGGCAAGGGCCAGGTAGTCGATGCCGCGATGACTGACGGTACCGCGAGTTTGTTGAGTCCATTTTATGGTTTGATGGCCATGGGTATGTGGAGTACAGAACGGTATAGTAACCGTCTGGATGGGGGTGCTTTCTACTACGGTAGTTATGAATGCAGCGATGGCAAGTATATTTCTCTTGGCTCTCTCGAACCCCAGTTCTATGCATTACTTCTAGAAAAATGTGGAATCACCGATGAAACCTTTAAGGAGCAATCGGATCAAGAAGCCTGGCCTATTAAACGCGAAAAAATGGAGGCATTGTTTAAAACAAAAACCCAACAGGAATGGTGTGGCATCTTGGAAGGGACTGACGTGTGCTTTGCGCCAGTTCTTAATTTAAAAGAAGCGCCAGATCACCCACATAATAAGACAAGACAAACCTTTGTCAAAGTGCAAGGTGTGACCCAACCTGCCCCTGCACCGCGATTCAGCAGGACCCAAGGCAAGATCCAATCCCCTGCTGCCTTAACCGGAGAAAATACGGAGGAAGTCCTCAGCGACTGGGGGTTCTCAGACTCAGAAATTTCAAATCTTAAAATGAACAATATGATCTAATTCCTTGACTTATCATTCTCGTGGGGATTGTAATTAGGAATCAGTAAATCTTGGTGGTAGAGTGGTCCTTTAGAGCCGCGAAATTGACCAACCACCAAAATAAAACCAAGCCGCCCGACGCAGATCCACCAAGCGACGCTAACAGGGATAAGAAAATGCTCAAAGCTTCCATTCTATTATTTTTTCTAGCGATTCTCGCTGGCTGCGAAACCCTATATCAAACCGACGGCATCCCCAGAATTAATTCGCAAAGAGATGCCGATGCGTACAACGCCATGGTTTCCGCGGAATCTGATAAGCTGGTCTGTACTAGGGAGAACGTATTAGGCAGCAATATCAGAGAATTCGTTTGCATGACAGTAGCGCAACGAGAACGACTGCGAGAAGCAGCGGTTGAGGACCTAGAATTCCTCAACCGGGAACTTAACAGGACTGGCTCTGCTGCTGGTCCCGAGTAAGTTATTCATTTCACAATTTTCCGTAACTAAACACATCATTAATTCAAGGCGTTTCTTTTACCAAGTTGAGGTAGCACTGAGATATCATTTGATCATTCGGCCATAGCAAAGTCTTGATAATTCATAAATTTGCCTTATGTATACTTGATAAGGCTAAAGTGTAGTTTAGCTGTTTTTAAGCTTAATCAGCGTATAATTAGCGGAAGGACTGAGAAACCAAGGTATTATAGGAATTCAGGAGACATATTAACGATGATAATGGTGCAAAGCACATTTCGCCTACTGCCTGAATCAAAGGCAGAAGTTATTCGGCTTATGAAAAATATGGTTCAGCTGTGCCGTCAAGAACGTGGCTGCCTGGGTTATGAATATTTCGAAGGAGTGACCGATCCGAACCGGGTAATCCTGTTGCAAGAGTGGGAAAACGCGGATTGTCTACAAGGACATTACAGAACCGATCACATGGAAAATTTTATCAGCAATTTGGGCAAATACCTGGAAAGTCCTGTGAGCACCCGCAGCTATGTATCACAGGAAGAGAGAGTTGTAACTTCACGTACTGAAGAATTACCAGAGACTGAACAGACCATTCACTGATTCAAATCAGTTCTTTACTTTCCTGCTTCGAAAGCCTTGATTTCGTCTGTTACTTGGGCTGCTAGCTCATTAGGAATTGGGAAGGTCAGGTGATATTGGGAAACTTTCCAGCCCTCGTTAGTTCGAATGAGTACGCCAGTGCCCCTGCTAGTACCATAGCTAAAACTATCAAGGATCTCATCAAACCATGCACTCATGCCATCTGGGGTCAGATTGATGTGTCTCGATACAGAATCGTAAACCCATCCGCTGCGGTTGAGCGCATAAGCCCGAAACTCCTGCTTGACCCAGCGCTCTGAAGCATCCGTACCGATGAAAACAGCATCGTCACTCATTAAATCGAAATAGGTGTCCCAGTCGCCTACAGCTGCGGCGGCATGATAGCCATCGAGCACCCGACCTATCTCTGTGATATCAGTACCAACACCTGTGGAATCTTGTGCGTAAGTGAATTGGATGATGATGATCACAGCAAGAATGTAAACTATTTTCATTTCTCTAGTCCTCAGAAGTGTTCTCTTTCACACGCGATGCTCCGGTAGTAGTCACTTTTTCAAATTCTCCGGCATCCAACCGCCGAAAATAGGTCTTTGAAATCTCCCTTACCTTAGGTGCAAGGATAAACGTAGAGATCATTGTGGGAATGGCCATAGTGGCGTACACACCATCAAATAAGCTAATCGCAGCGTCCAAAGAAACTACCGCTCCAGCAGTCACTAGGGTCATATATCCCCACAAATAGTACTTTTCAGCTTTCGTACCAAACAAGAACCCCATGCATTTGCCCCCATAGTAGGAATAGGTAAGCACAGTGGTAGTGCTTAGCACGAAAACCATGACTAATATCAGGTAACCGCCGAATCCGGGAAATGCCTGTTCGTAGGCTTGCGATGTCAAGGTTACTCCTATTGCATCGCCCTGCCATACATCGGTTACAAGAATAGCAAGCGCAGTGCAAGTACAAACAATAAGAGTATCAATAATAGGGCCTATCATTGCTACTAACCCTTCGCGGGCTGGCTCATTGGTCCTGGCAGCCCCATGGGCCAGTGACTCAGTGCCAAGCCCCGCTTCGTTGGAGAACACGCCACGTTGCACCCCTATAAGAATCACGGCTCCCAAGACTCCTCCAGAAACAGCGTCACCAGTGAAGGCGTCCTTAAAGATTAGAACAAACATAGCAGGTATCTCGCTAATGTTACTGAGTAGTAGGATGCTGGTAATAACGATGTAAAAAACCACCATGCAGGGAACTAGCTTTCCTGCTACCGCGGATACCCGTTTAACTTTGCCCACAGCTATAAAAAACAACACGACTGACAAGACCACTCCCATACTTAAATCGAACAAGAAATGGTCTTCGGCCGTAGTGATGCCCGCTGGGATTACCACGAGATCCCGCACGATCTGTACTAACTGATTGATCTGGAAAACTGGTAGGGTCCCGACCATTCCAGCAAGCGCAAACATCCATGCCAGCGGCAGCCACTTGGAACCCAACCCTTCGCGAATTACGTACATGGGCCCGCCCTGGAGTTTGCCACTATCGTCATAACCGCGGTACAAAATGGCAAGCGATGCTGTGTAAAATTTAGTGGAGATACCGACCAGAGCTGTAACCCACATCCAGAAAACTGCTCCAGGTCCACCAACTGTGATGGCGACAGCAACGCCGGTAATATTGCCCAAACCAATCGTTCCCGCTAGCGCTGTTGCCAGAGCTCGGTAATGCGTTATATCTCCGGCAACGGTACCAGTTTGCTTGTTGTAATGACCACGCAGAAGATTGAAGCTATGCCCCAAATAACGGAAATGCATAAGCCTAGAGTGAACCATGAAGAATAAGCCACCACCTACAAGCAGGACCACCAGTGGTGGTCCCCACATAAATTCGGCGAAAGCTGACAGTGCGGCTTCTACTTGATCCATAACAAAATTGTCGAGCCTCTAGCTATCGAAATTGCAATCGTTAGTAGGAACTATTGAATATTGTCGGCAAAAGTAAAACCAACCGGCGGGTCTATGTTTTGCAGGTGCTCCACGAAATAATCCCAGCGACGTTTCATAAAATAACGTGAATTGCCAAATCTGTGACCCGCATTGGGAAGCATCAATAAATCAAAATCCTTCTCTGCCTCTATTAAGGCTTCCACCACTAGCATGGTGCTAGTTGGATGCACATTAGTATCCATCATGCCGTGGGCAAGTAACAGTTTACCTTCAAGCTTCTCGACGAGCAGCTGGTTCGCTTGGTTGTCATAGCTCGTCGCCACTTCCCCAACGCCGTTGGATGTATTGGTCTCTGAGTAAGTCTCCAGTAATCCTTGCCATTTTTCGCCCCAGTCATCAGCATAGTTTCGGTTATCGTGATTTCCAGCGCTCGAAACAGCAACTTTATAGAACTCCGGGTAGCGCAGTATGCCAGCTGCAGAAGCAAACCCTCCTCCTGAATGACCCCAGATCCCTACTCGGTCTACGTCTAACCAAGCGTACCGTTCAGCCAGCTGACGAATAGCAGAGATCTGGTCAGGGAGCCCATTGTCTCCCATGTTTCCGTAGTAAGCATCGTGGAAAGATTTAGATCGACCAGGGGTCCCCATTGCGTCCACTTCTACTACTACGAAGCCAAGCTCTGCCAACGCTTGCTTATCACGTCGAGACGCTTGGAAAGCTCGGCTACCCACACTACCAGTCTGTGGACCAGGGTATAGATAGTTTAGTACCGGATAAGATTGGGTTTTATCCAAGTTGGACGGTTGATACATCAGTCCATATAGATCCGTCTGCTGATCCCGGGCTTTTACTTTGAAAGGTATTGGTGCCACCCATCCCGCTTCCAATAACGCGCTAATATCGGTTTCTTCCAATTTTGTGATGATCTCACCATCTCTGTCGCGCACTACCGACTTAGCTGGCCGGGTCGGCGTAGACCAAGTGTCAGTAAAGTAGCTGGCAGAATCGGACCAGTTAATAGCATGATGACCCAACTCCGGGGTTAGGTTGACTAAATTACTTCCATCGAAACTAACCCGATATAGATAAGAGTAGTAAGGATCTCCAGGTTCACGGTTCGAACCAATGAAATAAATCAGCTCATTCTCACCGTCAACTTGTTGTATCTCTAGCACACTCCATTCCCCACTGGTGACCTGCCTCTTGAATTGACCATTTGTTAGATCATGAAAATATAGATGTCCCCAATCGGATTTTTCAGAAAACCAAATGAACTCGTTGCGTTCATCCAAAACGCGCCAGTTCGCCGAACCGACACCCGATTCATAATAAGTGCTGACAGACTCGCTGAATACGTCCCGTACTACTCCAGTTTCAGGGTTCGCCACTCTTAGCTGAGCCAACTTGTGATCGCGGCTTGAAGAAACAAAAGCCAATTGCTGGCTGTCCGCGCTCCATTCTACATCGAGAAACCTTCCGTTGCGTCCTGCCACATGATCACTAGTCGTTGATCGATGAGGGTCAGGGGACATCTTCAAACGTACTAACCTCGGCTTTTCTTCCAGGTGAATGACGACTCGCTCAATTAAGAAAATGTGCTCATCTCCCGGTAACGCATATTTCCACGCATCAAGTTCTGGATGCCCTACTTGTGTTGAGTAAAGGTACATCTCTTCGACATTTCTACTATCGTGTCTGAACGTCGCTATCCTCTTGGAGTCCGGAGACCAGAGTAATACTGGGCCCTCTCCTCGACTCCAACCAGCATTATTGGTGGCGTATCCGTAATTTTCGGAGCCATCGAAAGTTAACTGAGTGAGATCATTGGTCGCGGCGTCACGTAGCCATAGATTATGGCCTTCTATATACGCAGCTTTCTGACCATCAGGTGACAAATATTCTTCCCCCGGCGTATCTTCCAACCGCTCCAAGGAATAGCTCACGAGATTGAGACGATATCGCGATCCGTCGAAATTGAACTCCACAAGGTCCGCACTATCAGTAATTTTTATCTGACTTAAATCCACATTAGTTCCGTGTGTATCTTCTTCTGTGTATCCCGACAACATTTCAGCCAATCTTGTTCGATCAAATAAAGATACCTTTTCCATGGTGGCCAAATCGACAAGAATGTAATCATATCCCTGTGCCGAAGATTTCTGGTAAATCAGACTTTCATCATCTTGCCAGTACTGATTAAGAACTGCGTCATAAATTAATTCCGAGGTGTTAGGATCTAGGAATTTCTCTGCTCTTTCGTAATCTTTCACCACCGACGTTTGCCCTCGGCTTTGTTCCGGTGGCTGTGACTCAGGCAAACACGCTGCCATAAGAACTAGCAATAAAATTAAGGGTATTCGTTGCCAACTATCAAAGGTCTTCATAAGAAGCTCTCCAACACCAAGAAATAGTGTTAGCTAGGACTGGATTTTAAAAAATTGGTGCACGAGATGCACTTTAAAGTAAGGCATCCAAAATTAGATTTGTCGAATCCACAATACGTTCATCACGTGCACGGAGATCTGGAGCAAACGTTTCTCCTGTAAGATGCTGAAGTCCCTGTATATAACGCACAGCTATTTCATTAGCCTGATCTTGCGTGAACTGTTGGCCTTTCTCATTAACCATGCCACGAGCAAACTCCTTTGAAAATGACACAGGCTTTCCGTCACGAGACAACAATTCTCCATTATCATCCAGTTTCCAAAACCGAGAAGAATCCATGGTGTAGAGTTCATCGGCAGAGACGATCCGGCCTTCGCTATTGACTCCATGTTCGGTCTTTGTATCTACTAATACCATCCGCTTCCCTGAGAGGTACCGAGATACCATACCGAAAGCCATGAGAGAAGAGTTTCTTATCTGGCCATATTGTTCCCAGCTGCATATATCATTATCCACTAAATACAGGGCATCGGTAGTGCGGTCCACGTGATCCTTGGTACTTGGAGTATCCATCAGGTAAGGAAGAATGCCATTAGGTTCAAGCTCTCCAACAATAAGTTTGTGCCCGGCATATTGCATCACGCTCTGCCCCGCGTCCTTCGCTGCTAACCAGTGTTTATATAGCGAGGTGGAAGTAGAGCTCTCAGCCATATATAGCCTCAGCACATTTTCCAATTGTATTAGGTCCAGGTTCTCAGCTGGGATTACCGTTGAACTTGGTTTGAGTTGGGCCACCTCGAACTGAGAGGATCCGAGCACATCTTTTACCAAACGAAACATATGATCGTGATTGAAAGCAAGTACTTGATCCTTAAATGGAATCGCTCCCCGATTTACATCATGGGTAGAAATGCGGTTATTTCGAAACATTAGGCGTATGGGTTTACCAACATTGTTAACAAGGCTGTCAGAAAAAACTGAATCAGACACCTTGCCTTCAAGAACAGTGACTCCGTTGAGGCGAGGGAGATCACCATCTTTTATGAGTTCTTTAACGGACCTTCCCTTACTGACTGTAGCACCGTGGGATGCGACCAGCTCACGAATTTCTTTTTCGTCTAGCATAAGTTACCAGTGTCAATGTCTCTGTTTGTAAGGAAAGAAACGAAGCATAGTGGAATCAGGAAATGACTACAAGAAAGCAAAGCTTAGGTTCATTCGGTGCTTATAAATAAAATCAGCAACCCTATCTCAGCTATCGCTACTGAGCTAAAATCAGCTCCCTATGAGTAAGCCTACACAAACTTTAGCGTGGCGAAACCTACTTAGGGAATCCGAAGGTTTCAAGACTCCCGACTTTCGCTTGGAGGATCTGTTTGCAGGAGATAATAATCGGTTCGATCGTTTTTCCATTTCCACCGATCATTTGTTGCTGGATTACTCCAAAAATTATTTGACTGACCAGAGTTTTAAGCTTCTTATCGATCTCGCAACTGAATGTAAACTGCCAACATCTATTGCTGCTATGTTTTCCGGCGATAAGATCAACTACTCCGAGAATAGGGCCGCGCTTCACGTCGCGTTGCGAGATCCGGATAGCGATTTGTCTGAAGTTGGAGAAACATTAAATAAAATATCTGGTTTGGTAGAAGCTTTGCATGACGGTAACTTTAAAGGTCATGGCGGAACGCAGATTACCGATGTGGTTAACATCGGGATCGGTGGGTCCAACCTAGGTCCAGTACTTCTGTGTGAAGCCTTTGCTGATTTCGTTAACGAAATACCACATGTACATTTTGTTTCCAACATTGATCCGTCCCACCTTCGCAGCACTTTGAGCTCCCTGAACCCTGCTTCCACGTTGTTCATAATCGCTTCCAAATCATTCACTACTATAGAGACTCAGCAGAATGCCGAAATGGCTCGACTCTGGTTATTAAACCACTTGCCAGATGAAAGAGCCCTTTCTGCGCATTTCATCGCAATCACAGAGAATGTGCAGGCAGCACAGGAATTTGGTATCAGCACCGATAACTTGTTTCCCTTTTGGGACTGGGTAGGAGGCAGGTATTCGTTATGGTCTGCAGTTGGTTTACCGATAGCCATCGCTATCGGTATGAAGAACTTTCGGGAATTACTAGCAGGGGCTCATTCAATGGACCAGCATTTCCAGAGAACTGCGCTCCACGAGAATATGCCCGTTATAATGGGATTATTAACTGTGCTCTACACCGGTTTCTTCAACAGCCATAGCACGGCAATCGTTCCCTACAGCCAACGTTTGAAACTTTTACCTACTTATCTGCAGCAGCTTCACATGGAAAGTCTCGGCAAAAGTGTCGATGTGACAGGTGGACCAGTTTCGACGAACACAGGAGAAATAATTTGGGGAACGGCCGGTACCGATGCACAGCACTCCTATTTTCAGTTGCTACATCAGGGTACCCGGTTTATACCCATTGATTTCATAGCTGTAGCTAAACCCATGTTTAATAAAGAACAGGAACAACACCAATATTTGCTCGCTAACTGTTTTGGTCAGAGTCTCTCTTTGATGCGAGGTCATACAGATTCAGAGGCACCACACAAAAACGTCCCAGGAAACAAACCCTGCAATACCCTTGTGCTTGAAGAACTGAGTCCTTATAACCTTGGTAGCCTTATTGCCCTCTATGAGCATAAAGTGTTCGTACAAAGTGCAATCTGGAACATAAATCCATTCGATCAATGGGGTGTGGAGTTTGGCAAAAACGTGGCCCAAGAAGTGTTTGATTCCCTTTCCAAGAATCCAGTGACAATAGACTTTGATGCATCAACGAACGGTCTTATCCGTTTCATTAAGAAATGGAACAATTAGCTCAATAAGGTCAATACATGATGCTCCGAACGGGCCGTAAAGACGATGAAGACTGGTTGTTCCAGTTATTTAGTAGCACCATGCAGGACTATATTGACGACGCTTGGGGTTGGGACGAACTTTTGCAACGCGAGGGATTTATTACTTCATTACCCGCAAACAAATTCCAAGTACTAGAATTTGCTGGCAAAGCGGTTGGTAGTTACTACCTCAGTGATCGAGAGACCCACTTCCTACTAGATATGATTATGGTTATTCCAGAACAACAGCGCAAGGGTTATGGGAAATTGATGATAAAGCAGATCAAGAGGCAATCGATAGATAATAATAAGCCTATTTGTTTAAATGTGCTTAAATCGAATCCTGCCATCCAATTTCATCTAAGTGAAGGGTTTCAGAAAATGGAAGATGACGAACATAGCATCAGCATGGTGTGGCCCGGCCCAGACTCATAGTGATTACTTTATAGCCACCGCTAAGTTCACGGTGAGAAATTTCAGTGAACCCGAACTTTTTATAAAGTTTTATAGCAGGTTCGTTCCGAACCGATGTCTCAACCCTGAAGCGACTTCTGGGTTTATGCTCCAATAAGGCATGTAACAATCTACTCCCCAAACCAGAACGGAAATGACTCGGTATTACAATGAGACTGCTGATCAGTAGATCATCTTCAATACCTTCCACTTCGATGGCCGCAAGCAATTCCTCGCCGTCACATATTCCGAAGTAATGAGAGCAGCTTCTCTGTATATCTTTGATGCTGCGGTTTAACGGTGGAAATTTATCCTCCCCAATCAAATTCGCTTCCTCCTGATAGGCCATCCTAGCTAGCTGCCAGATTTTTCCTGCAATATCAGGTGAGTGTTGGTCCAGAAGATGTACCGTGTTCATACCACAAAAGAAACTCAGGTTCTAATCAGGGCAAGTAGCTCATCAGTTTTCATCCGCATTAAGTGCTCATCCGCACGGGACTCAACGTTAAGTCGCACTACAGGTTCAGTATTGGATATCCGTAAATTGAATCGCCAGTTATCAAAAGACATGGAAAGGCCGTCAGTATGATCGATCTTATGCGCTTCCGATCTATAAGTTTCTTCAACGGTTTGAATCAATGCCGCTGGATATTCGATAGTGTTGTTAATTTCACCACTGGCTGGGAAAGCAGCCATACGTTTGTCTACCAGCTCCGAGAGGGGTTTATTTGTTTTTGTCATCAGTTCCGCTACGATCAGCCAAGGGATCATTCCACTGTCGCAGTAAAAAAAATCTTTGAAGTAATGATGGGCACTCATCTCTCCGCCATATATCGCATCCTCTGCGCGCATACGTTCCTTTATAAAACCATGCCCAGTCTTGCACTTGATCGCGTTCCCACCCCTTGATTGGACGATCTCTATAGTGTTCCAGATCAGACGTGGATCATACACAATACCCGCCCCTGGACACTTTTCCAAAAAGTACTCCGCCAGCAGACCAACAATATAATAGCCTTCGATAAAGCGTCCTTTTTCATCGAAGAAGAAACAACGGTCAAAGTCGCCGTCCCAAGCAATTCCCAAGTCGGCCTGGTTTGTATTGACTGAGTGAATTGTTGGTTCACGATTCTCGATCAGTAATGGATTGGGTACACCATTAGGGAAGTTACCGTCAGGTTTATGTTGTATCTTAACGAGATCAAACGGACAATGTGGCTCCAATTGATCAATTATCAATCCAGCAGCACCATTGCCTGAATTACAAACGATCTTCAAAGGCCTCAGCGAGTCAATATCTACATAACACAACAAATGCTTTATGTAGGCAGGTCTAGTATCTTGTTCCGTGATAGTTCCTTTCGTGTTTACCTCAGAAAATTCATTTTTCTCTACCAGCTGCTTGATATCATTGAGCCCAGAATCACTGCTAATAGGTCTAGAATTCTCGCGAACCAACTTCATTCCGTTGTAATCCTTTGGATTGTGGCTGGCGGTAACAATTATCCCGCCATCAGTTCCAAGGTGGGACGTAGCAAAATACACTTCTTCTGTGCCACATTGACCGATGTTGATGACATTAACACCGCTATCGATCAACCCGGCCACTAATGAGTCGCAAAGTTGCCTGCTAGTCAATCGAACGTCATAACCTACAACGACTGAGGAAGGCGTCAGATAGTCAACAAACGCCCGGCCTATCCGGTAGGCGATTTCCTGATTGAGCTGGTCAGGAATCTTTCCTCGGATGTCATATGCCTTGAAACAACTTATTGAATCGTTCATATCATTCCGGCTGAAGTTTGTTCAACTATTTTGGGCATGACCGACGTTAAGATGAATGATCCAAACATTTCCAGGATACTGAGAGTACACCTAAACTGGCTCTTCTATACCAGACCGAATACGTGGCTACACAACAATGAGAAGCATCTACATACCCGCTATCTTAGTCGACAGAAACAAACATATTACCGTTTCGTGCAGTCGTAAATAACTACTTCTCTGAGACCAGCATGGAATAAACATCTAGATCGTGCTCCTTTGCGGATTTAGGTCTTAGTTCTATCTTCGCGTCCATAGATGTCCTCTATCCGCACAATATCATCTTCCCCGAGGTAATCTCCTAACTGGACTTCGATAATTTCCACCGGCTCCTCACCCTTATTCACAATGCGATGTTTACTGCCAACAGGGATAAAGGTTGATTCGTTTACACCTAGTTCAAACTCTCTATCATCACAAGTAATCAATCCCACTCCACTAACGACTGTCCAATGCTCTGCTCTATGCTTGTGAAATTGCAGGGAAATTGATTCGCCCGGATTCACCATCAGGTGCTTTACCTGGTAGTTATTTCCGGTTGCCAGTGATTCATAATACCCCCAAGGCCTGACCACCTTCGCATGGCTGTTAATCTCTCCACGCCCGGCATTTTCCAATTGCTTCACAATTTGCTTAACCAACTGCACCTTGCCTTTGCAAGCCACTAATAAAGCATCTGGGGTTTCTACAATTACGGTGTCATCCATACCAACCACCGTAACTAGCCGTGAATGGGCTTGAATATAGCTGTTGCTCACAGCCTCGATTAGCACATCACCGTTTATCACATTCCCATTTTCATCTTTACTATCAATTTTCCAGAGCGCATCCCAAGCTCCCAAATCATTCCAGCTTGCATCTAAGGGAACCACCACTGCGTTTTTAGTAACTTCCATCACAGCGCAATCTATCGACTCATTGCGACACCGGGCAAATGCTTCTTCGGGAAGCAGATCGAAGTCAGCACACCTTTCTATTTCTGCAAAGGCTTGCTTGCACGACGAGTAAATGTCTGAGGCGTGCTTCTCTAGCTCATGCAGGTAATCGGTTGCCCTAAAGAGAAACATGCCGCTGTTCCATAAGTAGTTACCTGAATCTAGATAAGACTGGGCGGTAGCAGTGTCTGGCTTCTCTACGAAATCGGCTACGCGATAAGCGTCTATTTTTTTAATCAGAGACCCTGTTTTTATATAACCGTATCCCTTTTCTGGTGTACTTGGCACTATACCAAATGTGACTAGTTTATTTTGTCGCGCCAAAGCTACGCCCTTTTTTATAGCCTCGTGAAGGGCAGACTTATCTTTTATAAGATGATCTGCAGGCAACACCAACAGGGATACATCAGGGTCAATGTTCATTGCTTGCAGCGCAGCTATTGCCACTGCTGGGGCGGTATTTCTGCCAATCGGTTCCAGCAGAATACGGTTGCAAGTCTTGCCAAGTTGCCTGACTTGTTCGGCCACCAAGAAGCGATGTTCGCTGTTACAAACTACCAAAGGTTCAGAGATCTCAGGTAAGCCTTCCAGACGGGTAAGCGTATTTTGAAACAAAGAACCTTGATATTGCGGAAAGTTAATGAATTGTTTCGGCAGCAAGGTCCTTGAAACCGGCCAAAGGCGGGAACCGATACCACCAGCGAGGACAACAGGAAGCAGCATAAATTTCACCTGGGAAAAGAGGTGGCAATGGTAGCAAATTATTGTTGCAATTAATAAAACCATAGGGGTTGAGCTATTCGGTAACCAACTTTATAACGAATTTGTTATCGATTATTTAGCGCTGGCGCGCTAATATCGCAGCCCTTGAAAAGTAGGCCTGCTGAGCTAAAAGAATTGTATGAAAACAAGGAATGATAGCTTCGTTCCCAAAAGTTCCTACGAGCTTTCTGAGTTAGTGGAGTGCAGCTCCGGTAAGCTATTTGGGCCTGGCAATGCCAAGCTACCAGTCGATAGCATGCTAATGCTAGACCGAATCACTGAAATCAATGCTGATGGCGGTGAATACGGGCGAGGCCAGATAATTGCAGAATTAGATATAAAGCCAGATCTTTGGTTTTTCGCCTGTCACTTCCCCGGAGATCCTGTGATGCCTGGATGTCTTGGCCTCGATGCCCTGTGGCAACTTGTTGGATTCTTTCTCGGCTGGAGAGGCTATCTAGGTAAAGGTCGCGCATTGGGAGCCGGCGAGGTTAAATTTACAGGTGAAATACTACCCCATGCGAAAAAAGTAATTTATGAGCTATCGATGAGTCGAATCATCGAACGCAAATTGGTAGTTGGAATAGCAGATGGAACTGTGGCAGTGGATGATGAGATTATCTACACTACTAAGGCGTTAAAGGTAGGCCTATTTACTCCTGAACAATCGTTTTAGAACAAGATCTTCTGAGGTATTTATGCGTCGTGTTGTGGTTACCGGTATTGGGATAGTTTCTTGCCTAGGTACCGGAAAAGCAGCAGTGCTGGACTCTCTTAGAGCCGGCCGCAGTGGCATCCGTCATAACCAGACTTATGTGGACACTGGCATGCGTAGCCACGTCAGTGGCAGCATAGATGTCGATACTTCTGAACTGATTAATCGGAAGCTATTGCGCTTCATGGGCGATGCGTCCGCATACAGCTATCTTTCGATGAAGGAAGCAATTGAAGATGCTGGTCTCAAAGAGGAACAAATTTCGAATTTTCGCAGCGGCATTGTTGCCGGATCCGGAGGTGGTTCTCCAAAGGATCAACTCGAGTCTACTGACATCGCAAAAGAAAGAGGCATTAAGCGCGTGGGCCCTTATCGAGTGCCACGGACGATGAGTAGTTCTGTCTCAGCCTGCCTAGCTACATCATTCAAAATTAAGGGGATTAACTATTCGATTTCCTCGGCATGCGCCACCAGCGCGCACTGCATAGGCAACGCTGCGGAACTGATACAAATGGACAAACAGGATCTAGTCTTCGCCGGTGGTGGAGAATCTGAACACTGGACCTTGTCTCATATGTTCGATGCTATGGGCGCTTTATCGACGAATTATAATGACACTCCTGAGAAGGCATCTAGAGCGTTTGATGCGGATCGTGACGGATTCGTGATTGCAGGTGGAGGCGGCATGCTGCTGGTCGAAGAGCTTGATCACGCACTAGCGAGGGGAGCTAAAATTTATGCAGAAATCACCGGTTATGGAGCCACTTCTGATGGCTACGACATGGTAGCGCCATCGGGTGAGGGAGGAGCCCGAGCCATGATAATGGCCAAACAAAACTTGGAAGGGCCGGTAGATTATATTAACACCCACGGCACCAGCACACCCGCGGGTGACGTCTCTGAACTTAGAGCAATACGCGATGTTTTTGGAGACAGCATCCCTATAATAAATTCTACGAAATCTCTCAGTGGGCACTCTCTCGGCGCTGCTGGTGTTCAAGAAGCCATTTATAGCCTTCTGATGATGGAGAATAATTTCATCGCGGCATCCGCCAATATCGATAACCTAGATGAAGAGGCGATCGGGCTGCCAATCCTGCTGGAGCGCGAGGATAATGTAGTAATAAATCGTATTATGTCTAACAGCTTCGGTTTTGGTGGCACTAATGCAAGCCTTGTATTTGATCGATATTCTGGTTAAGACTACATACCATGGCTAAAAAGAAATCCACCTAAAGCCTTAAATTAGTAAATTACAAGGTGCCTAAATCAAGTATGAGCATTAAAAAGCTAATAGGTATTATTTTCCCGATCTGCCTTTCCACCACCTTGGCTTCCGGTCAACCTGGTCCACCTTCATTTCGTGGCTTTAATACTTTAGGGCAAACTCAAGTTACACCCTTGCCGTTGGAACAGGCATTTCCTTTTTATGTGAGTGAAATTAGCAGTAGCAAGATGCGTGTAACCTGGACCCTAGCAGACGGTCACTACCTCTATCGCCATGCCTTCAATTTCACGATTAAGCAAACCGAAGACAGCGATGCTATGGGTGTGGATGCCCTGATTCCCACCGGACTCATGAAAACAGATCAGTTCTTTGGTCAGATCGAAGCCTATTACGATACGGTAAATGTGGATTTAAATTTCACCATTCCTCCCGGGCCCGATGCGTTTCTAGTCATTGAATACCAGGGGTGTGCAGACTGGGGCTTCTGCTATCCACCTCAAAAAACACTCTTTGAGCTTAGGCCTTAGGGTCTAAACCGATCTAACTAAATGAGTGAAATAGTAGCTAAATTCTGAGATAATGCAGCTAAAGTTGTCTATTGGATCCGAAATTGTCAATTCGCAAGATTGATTTTTCCCTGGGAAATTAAAAATGGCAAAAATTCTTGCCCTGCATGGGCCGAATCTTAATCTATTAGGTCATCGTGAACCAAATATCTATGGTAGTGATACTCTGAATGACATAAATACGCGCTGCGAAACAATTTGCACTGAAGCTGGCCATGAATTTTCTAGCCTGCAGAGCAATACTGAGGCAGACTTGATTAACCGATTGCACGAAGCCCGAGTTGATGGCACCGATTTTATGCTCGTGAACTTTGGCGGCTTCACTCATACCAGCATTGCGATTCGTGATGCTATTTTAGCGGCTGAAATCCCCTTTATCGAAGTTCACCTTTCCAATCTCTACGCCAGAGAAGAGTACCGACACCATTCTTACTTTGCCGACATTGCTGTCGGCAGTATCGTTGGGCTCGGTGCACAAGGTTACGAACTGGCTGTACATGCTGCTATCAAGAAACTCGAGAACTAAATAGGTACTGCGATACATTTGTTATGGATATTAGAAAAGTTAAGAAATTAATCGAATTATTAGAAGCCTCGGATGTCGCTGAGATCGAAATTAAGGAAGGAGATGACGCCGTGCGCATCAGCCGTGCTCCTTCTGTTGCTCCTGGACCCATGACATACCAAGCGGCACCGGCACCTAGTCTTTCTGCCGAAGCGCCAAAAGAAAGCGAAGCATCCACCCCTGAGTACACCGGGAAGGGTAACGTCATCCAGTCTCCGATGGTAGGAACATTCTACCGTGCACCTTCACCTTCTTCAGCGCCTTTCGTAGAAGTAGGCACACATGTGAAGGCAGGGGATGTGGTCTGTATTATCGAAGCAATGAAAATGATGAACCAGATCGAAGCTGACTACGCTGGCGTGGTAGAAACCATAATCGTTGAAGACGGTGAACCAGTAGAGTTCGATCAGGCTCTAATGACAATAGTCTGATTGTTCACATTCCTCTGCTCCAGGATCAATATACATGCTTGAAAAAGTTCTTATAGCCAATCGCGGAGAGATAGCGCTGCGAGTTTTGCGCGCTTGCAAAGAACTCGGTATTAAGACTGTAGCTGTTCACTCAGTCGCAGATAAAGATCTTATGCACGTTCGATTGTCCGATGAATCTGTATGTATTGGCCCCCCAAATCCTACAGACAGTTACTTAAATATTCCGTCAATAATTAGTGCCATGGAGGTTACCGATGCCGATGCAGTGCATCCAGGCTATGGGTTTTTATCAGAAAACGCAGATTTTGCAGAGCAGGTAGAAAATAGTGGGTTTAAGTTCATTGGTCCGGAGCCCGGAACTATTCGAATGATGGGGGACAAAATATCGGCAATTGAAGTTATGCGGAAAGCCGAAGTACCAACTGTGCCCGGCTCCAACGGCCCCCTTGATGACAATAAGGACCGCACTTTAGCTCTCGCTAAGGAGATCGGTTACCCAGTTATTATTAAGGCAGCAGCAGGAGGAGGCGGTCGTGGTATGCGGGTAGTCCATAATGAGGCGGCCCTGTTAAAAGCTATCTACGTGACCCAGACTGAGGCTAAATCATTCTTTGGTAGCGGCATAGTTTATCTAGAGAAATTTCTTGAGAATCCGCGTCACGTAGAAATCCAAGTGCTAGGGGATGGACAGGGTAATGCGATTCATCTGGGCGAACGTGACTGCTCTTTGCAAAGACGCCACCAGAAGATACTGGAAGAAGCCCCTGCCCCAGGTGTACCAATAGAAGCCCGAGAACGAGTCGCCAACACCTGCATTCAGGCTTGCAAGAACATGCGTTATCGCGGTGCAGGTACTCTCGAATTTTTATATGAGGATGAAAACTTCTATTTCATAGAGATGAATACGCGCGTGCAGGTAGAACACCCGGTCACAGAAATGGTCACAGGTGTAGATATAGTCAAGGAGCAACTGCGCATAGCTAGCGGAGAGCCTCTGCCTCTTACACAGGCCGATGTATCTATAAGTGGCCATGCTTTCGAATGCCGCATCAACGCTGAAGATCCAGTTACTTTCTTGCCTTGTCCTGGGAAAGTAAAGCTATTTCATGCTCCCGGAGGACCGGGAGTGCGCGTAGATTCTCACCTATACAGCGGTTATCGTGTGCCGCCGTATTACGATTCTCTGATCGCTAAGTTAATCAGCTACGGTGAGACCCGTGACCAAGCGCTGCTCCGAATGCAGATTGCACTGGATGAGCTTTTGATCGATGGAATTCGCAGTAATATCCCTCTACAACGCGAACTTGTGCGCGATGCCGAGTTCCAAGAAGGAGGAGTCAACATCCATTACCTGGAACGGAAGTTAAATTCTTAATCCATACTGCGTCCGGCGCTAAAAATTCTATGTGGCAGCAACTCAAAATTCAACTTGAGCCTGGGGACTGCGCGATTCTAGAACAGCAATTGCTTGAAGCTGGCGCTCTAGCCATATCCTACCTTGACGCAGGCGACCAACCAATTTATATCGACCACCCTAGGTACAATGCGGAGCTAAGTAGCAAGCCTTTATGGGAAAATACCTGCCTCCTATGCTTGTTCGACAAAGGAAAGGATCTGGAACTCTTACTGGGAAAATTAAAGAAAAATCCAGTTGTCAAAAACACTAAAGATCTTTCGGTTGAAAAGATTGAAGACCAGGAATGGGAACGCTGCTGGATGAAAGACTTTCTTCCATTGCAGTTTGGCAAAAATTTGTGGATTTGCCCAACTTCGCAGACACCTCCCTATCCAGAAGCAACCAACATCATGCTTGATCCAGGATTGGCTTTTGGCAGTGGCTCCCATCCAAGCACGTCTCTTTGCCTTCGATGGTTAGAGCAGGCTTTCCTTAAAAATACCGAGGTAATTGACTACGGCTGTGGGTCGGGCGTACTGTCTATTGCGGCGGTATTGCTTGGGGCGAACAAAGTTCGCGCTGTGGACAATGACCTGCAGGCAATTGCCGCAACTAAGGATAACAGCTTCCAGAATAGTATTCCTGAGGGAATAATTACAACCTGCCTGCCCGAGGACTTACCTGAAGAGCAGGTGGATATCCTAATATCTAATATCCTTGCTGAGCCACTGCTTGATCTAGCAGTCACGTTCTCAAGACTGGTCAAGCCTGGCGGTAAGGTAGTACTTTCAGGTTTATTAGAAAACCAGGTCACGAGGTTGATCAGCTGCTACAAGCAATGGTTCGATATAAGCGAAGCAGTGGTTGATAATGGCTGGGGCTTACTTACCGGAATTCGTAAGGCGTAATATCAATCACCGAGCTAAATCGGGTAAATAGCTTTAAAGCTGATCTCTTCTAAGGATATTATGTTGCTCCTCAAATTTACTAACCCCTACTGAGATTAAAGTGATCGTTGTCGGTCCCTATAAAGTACGAAACAATCTATTTCTTGCTCCCTTAGTCGGCATAAGTGACGTCCCTTTTCGGGAAATCTGCAGCGAACAGGGCGCCGGACTCACTATTGGTGAGATGCTTACGTGTAACACTGATTTATGGAACAATGAAAGAAACCGCTTTAAGCAAATAAAATCACGCATCAATGCGCATCAGGTTGTACAAATAGTTGGCTCTGATCCCGGAATGATGGCGAATGCCGCCCAACTGAACGTGGCTATGGGTGCAACAGCCATAGACATCAATATGGGCTGCCCGGCAAAAAAGGTTTTGAAAAAAGCTGCCGGTTCAGCTCTATTAAAAAATCCTAGCTTGGTAGCACGAATCCTGCGAGCGGTTGTTTTACAAGTTAATGTCCCGGTAACTTTGAAAATTCGCACGGGGTGGTGTCCTGCGACCCGCAATGGTGTAGAAATAGCCAAGATCGCGGAAGATTGCGGAATACAGTTGCTAAGCGTTCATGGCAGAACTCGGGAATGCCGCTTCAAAGGCAAAGCTGAATACGACACGATAGCGGCCATTAAACAAGCCGTTTCAATACCTATAATAGCCAACGGCGATATCCATTGCCCCGACAAGGCAAAACAAGTACTGCAGTATACAAAAGCCGATGGACTAATGATTGGTCGTGCTGCACAGGGTCAACCTTGGCTTTTCAAGCAAATTGAACATCTCCTCGCAACCGGAAAAACTCTTCCGACCCTAACTCTCTATCAAAAACTGAAAATTATCGAATCTCACTTAAATAAATTGCATAGTTTCTATGGCGAGGCGAAGGGTGTGTGGTACGCTCGCAAACATGTTGCCAGCTATGTAAAAAATCTTCCCCAAGGGAGGGTATTTCTGGCAAACTTTAATAAGATCGAATCGGGTCTATATCAGCTCGAAACTGTAAATAGTTACTTTGGTTATCTGACTGGAGATGAGAGGGTCATCGCAGCATGAACAAACTAAACGAATCCTCAACATTTTCAGGCTTCGGGGTTACTGAACCTCTGGAACCGCTTTCACAACCCGAGCATCAGGAGACTACTCTAAGATCAGAAGTCCAAAAAGCTCTTGGAAGATACTTCCAACATGTCGAAGACGAACCAATAACCGATCTCCACCGAATGGTGATGTCGGAAGTAGAAGCTCCATTGCTTGAGGCCGTGATGCTTTATACCAAGAATAACCAGAGCAAGGCATCTATAATGCTCGGACTTAACCGTGGTACACTTCGCACTAAGTTGAAACACTACGGATTACTTTAGCTAGACCTAGCGGTCGGCCAATGTTCTTCTTCTCACATAATTCCTATAAATATATTTCAATATACGTATATCGCTTATGACATCAGATAACTCTGGCGCCATTCGTCGGGCTCTAATCAGTGTTTCCGACAAGACAGGCATTGTTCCCTTCGCTCAAGCGCTCCGCAAACTCAACGTCGAAATACTATCTACCGGTGGCACTTATAAACTGTTGGCTTCAGAGAATATTCCTGCTATCGAAATATCTGACTACACCGGGTTCCCAGAGATGATGGACGGCAGGGTTAAAACTCTGCATCCAAAAGTACATGGGGGCATTCTTTCGCGCCGCGACCTAGACCAGGGAGTCATGGAAGAGTATGACATTCCGCCTATCGACATGGTAGTGGTCAACCTTTACCCCTTCGAAGCTACAGTGGCCAAGCCCAACTGTGATCTTTCCAACGCAATAGAAAATATAGATATAGGTGGCCCTACAATGTTACGCGCTGCCGCAAAGAATAATCGTTTTGTGGCTGTTGTCGTAAATCCCGCAGACTACGATTCCGTCATTGGCCTAATGAAAGTAAACAATGGTTGTCTAGATCAGAAAACTCGTTTCGACCTGGCCGTTAAAACTTTTGAGCACACAGCAAATTACGATGGAGTTATCGCCAATTACCTGGGTACAAAACTTGAAGATGAGAGCCCAGATTTCCCTCGCACTTTCAATACTCAGTTCGTCAAGCGCCAGGAAATGCGCTACGGAGAAAATCCCCACCAACAGGCGGCATTCTATACGGAGAAGATCCCCGAGGAAGCTAGTATAAGTACAGCGATTCAACTGCAGGGCAAAGACCTCTCCTACAACAATATCGCCGACACCGATGCAGCCCTCGAATGCGTTAAATCTTTTATTGAACCGGCCTGTGTCATCATTAAACATGCGAACCCCTGTGGAGCAGCGATAGCTGAATCTTCGGTAAAGGCCTATGAACTTGCTTTTCAGACCGATCCTACTTCAGCCTTTGGTGGAATCATTGCATTTAATCGGGAACTTGATTCGGAAACAGCGCAACGTATTGTCGATCAACAATTTACCGAAGTGATAATCGCTCCCTCAATTTCGGAAAAGGCACTAACAATCACAGCCACAAAGAAAAACGTCAGGGTGCTGAGTTGTGGCCGGTGGCCGGGAGCAAGAGCAAAAAGTTTTGATTATAAAAGGGTTAATGGCGGTCTTCTCCTCCAAGACAGAGATATACATGATATTAGTAAGAATGATTTGAAGTTAGTGACAAAAAGAGAGCCTACCGAAGGAGAACAGCGAGACTTAATCTTTGCATGGCGCATAGCGCAGTACGTGAAATCGAACGCCATCGTGTATTGCAAGAACAACCAGACTATCGGAATCGGTGCCGGTCAAATGAGCAGGGTATACAGTGCCAAAATTGCAGGCATCAAAGCGACTGATGAAAATCTGACGGTGAAAGGTTCAGTAATGGCATCCGATGCATTCTTTCCGTTCCGCGATGGAATTGATGCTGCGGCTAAAGCTGGCATAACCGCTGTTATCCAACCAGGGGGCTCTCTACGAGACGAAGAAGTAATAAGCGCTGCTGATGAAGCGGATATCGCCATGGTATTCACTAGTATTCGCCATTTCCGCCATTGATACTGTGAGGAAATATTATGTTTGCAATATCCTTCTAGAGCCCTTTCTCATTAACCGACCACTTTCTTTCTATCAAAACAGAGAAGATTTGCTAGAACTGTACCTAAATTCTTTCTCTTATTTCTTCACCGTAGGGTAAAATCGAGCTTTAACAATGGGATTATGTCCATTCCAAATAATAGACCTATTTATTATGATTCCGAGAGGCTATTAAGTAACCAAAACAAACAATCTGGGAATCTCCAAAAATCATTATGAATGTGTTGGTAATAGGATCGGGTGGCCGGGAGCACGCTCTAGCATGGAAATGTGCTCAATCTACAACCGTAGATAAAGTCTTTGTCGCTCCAGGCAATGCAGGCACCGGAGCAGAAAAAAAACTGGAAAACATTGCTATTAACGTAATGGATTTTTCAGCGTTAACAGATTTCGCGAAAAAAGAAAAAATAATGCTGTCTATTGTGGGACCAGAGGCCCCTTTAGTAGAAGGGATAGTAGATTACTTTTCCGAACGCGGCCTACTCTGTTTTGGTCCCTCGGCAAAAGCCGCACAGCTTGAAGGATCAAAAGCCTTCGCCAAAGATTTTCTAAGCAAGCACGGCATTCCGACAGCTAACTACCAAACATTTACGGAAGTAAGTCCAGCGGTTGCCTATATTCGAGCCAAAGGTGCTCCTATAGTTATTAAGGCCGATGGCCTTGCTGCTGGAAAAGGCGTTGTGGTAGCCCAATCTGTAGATGAAGCTCTTGACACAATCGAAGATATGTTGTCTGGCAACCGATTCGGGGAAGCTGGACACCGGGTAGTCATTGAACAGTTTCTCGAAGGTGAGGAAGCCAGTTTTATTGCAATGGTGGACGGAAAGCACGTACTTCCGATGGCTACGTCTCAGGATCATAAACCTAGGGATGAAGGCGATAAAGGTCCGAACACTGGTGGTATGGGAGCTTATTCTCCTGCTCCGGTTGTCACTAAAAAAGTCTATAAACGAATCATGGACCAAGTGATTCTCCCAACGATCAAGGGAATGGCAAACGATGGCAATGATTACACCGGATTCCTCTACGCTGGGCTGATGGTTTCTCCTTCGGGAGACGTTAATGTTGTCGAGTTCAATTGCCGGTTCGGTGATCCAGAGGCACAACCGGTGATGTTGCGGCTGCAATCGGACTTACCTCAGCTGTGTCTTGCCGCAATGAAGCAGGAACTTAACAACCATAAAGCTCAATGGGACCCGCGTTATTCGGTCGGAGTGGTGCTAGCCAGCGGAGGTTATCCTACTTCTTACAACAAAGGAGATATCATTGAGGGCCTAGAAAAGCCACATGGAAATCACCAGAAAATATTTCATGCTGGGACTACCATGAAAAACGGAGCCGTTGTAACAAATGGCGGCCGAGTGTTGTGTGCGACGGCATTAGGTAACTCGGTTTCAGCTGCCCAAACAGCTAGTTACGAACTAGTTCATTCGATCAATTGGGCTAATGTTTATTTTCGTAATGATATTGCTTATCGAGCTGTCGCACGCGAAAATGCCTGAATGACTGAAAAATTCCAACATTCCATAATCGATCGATTTCTGATTCAGTTTGATCAAGCATTACGCACCTGTGTACCCGGTTCGATAGAGCCCAAGCGAAAATCGCCAGCGACCAGCGTAGATGAAAAAGAATTAAGCACGACCGAAAAACAACATGCTGCTGGCCTAATGCGCATCAACCATACAGGCGAAGTTTGTGCCCAGGCTCTATATCTTGGTCAGGCAACCACGGCCCGATTAGGTCAGATACGCAAATCGATGGAGCTCGCCGCCGAAGAAGAAAAGGATCACCTAGCCTGGTGCGAACAGCGACTAGGAGAACTCGACAGTCATACAAGTGCATTGAATCCTCTCTGGTATTTGCTATCGTTCTCCATGGGAGCAACGGCGGGGATTACTGGTGACAGGTGGAGTCTTGGATTTGTTGCTGAAACCGAAAAGCAGGTGTGTGAACACCTGGAAGATCATCTCTCAAAGCTTCCGGAGCAAGATATAAAGAGCAGGGCTATTCTTGAACAAATGATTTCCGATGAGAAACAGCATGAGCAAACCGCTAGGCAAGCCGGAGGCTTCGAGCTTCCAATAGCCATTCGTCAGACCATGACCTTGATATCGGAATTCATGAAGAAGACAACTTATCACATTTAAACTATTCGTCAGCTGCTTCTACTGAAACGATTTCAAAATCATGAGTTACATCTACCCCCGCATTTTTTAGCATAATCGAAGCGGAACAATATTTTTCAGCCGACAACTCAATCGCTCGTTCCACCAGCCTTTCACTCAGATCTCTACCAGATATTTTGAAATGGAGATGAATAGACTCGAATACTGCGGGGACAGCATCGGCTCGTTTAGCGGTTACATTGGCTTCACAACTAGTAATTTGTTGACGGCCTTTTTGAAGGATAGTTACCACGTCGTAAGAAGAGCAACTCCCCACACTCAAAGCCATTAGCTCCATGGGGCGCATACCCATGTTCCTTCCACCGTTTTCCGACGGACCATCAAGGATGAGGGCGTGCCCAGTCTCGGACTCCGCTACAAACATCACTTCTTCAACCCAGTTTACTCGTACATCCATTACTCGTCTCATCTAAAAATATCATTCTAAGTTCTCTCCATTGCTCATAGGTTCTTGTCTAGCTCCTTGAGTCCCTGATCAATGAGTTGCTCAGTTCAGTACAGCAATACTTTTTCTCTGTAGTTACAATTGTCAAAGATCTGCTCTTTTAGCTGAAAATCATTAAAAAAAGAGCTCCTTCAATTTTACGCCAGGTTTATCTGACTGCATGAATGACTCTCCAACCAAAAATCCATATATATTATTGCTGAGCATGACTTCGACATCTTCCCGCGAATTAATTCCACTTTCGGTAATAACAAGTTTATCGCTTGGTATATGCTCTGCAAGTTCTAGTGTAACCTCAATATCAGTTTCAAAGGTATGCAAGTTTCTATTATTGATACCTAGAAGGTCTATACCTAGCTCCAGAGCCTGGTCCAGCTCCTGTCTATTGTGAATTTCAACCAGTATATCAATTGACAACTCGTTCGCATAAGCAACTAGTTCAGCTAATTGTGAATGTTGTAAGGCCATAACAATCAACAGAATACAATCCGCGCCTAGTACTCTAGACTCAGCAATTTGATAAGGATCGATAATAAAGTCTTTACGTATTACAGGTATTTGGCAAGCTAAACGTGCCTGTTGAAGATGTTCGTTTTGGCCCTGAAAAAATTTCTCGTCAGTGAGAACAGAAAGACAGGTAGCATTATTCTTCGCATAATCTTCTGCATGCTCTGCCGGTCTAAAGTTTTCCCGAATCAGACCCTTTGACGGGGATGCTTTTTTTATCTCTGCGATAATAGCAGGCTTCTTTTCCAAAATGCGATTGCGGATTGCCCTAGTAAATCCTCTAGTTTCGTCAGTATCGGGCAGTTTCCTTTCTAGCTCTATTTGCGAGACAACAGACTTCATCGCCGCAACCTCCTTTTGCTTATGGGCCAAAATCTCCTCAAGAATCGTTGGTGTGGTCACTCCATTAGCCATCTGTTAACTGAGTAAACTGAATCAGCTGATCGAATTTCTCCTGCGCTAATCCACTCTCTAGCACTTCCTTAGCTTTGGCAACTCCTGCCAAAAGGTCTTCGCAAAGATTAGCTACATAGATTGCAGCACCAGCGTTCAGAGCAACTATTTCTGCAGCAGCCCTGTTCTCGTTAGCCAGCGCTTGTTTGAGCATGATAAGGCTTTCTTCCGCATTGTTAATCTGCAAACCATTGCAGTCGGGGTATTGCTCAATTCCGAAATCACCAGGTGATATACTATAGGTAGTGATTTCCCCTGCCTTTAGTTCGCCAACCTGGGTTTCCGCAGCTATGCTAATCTCATCAAGGCCATCATCAGAAGAGACTATCATCACGTGGTTACTGCCGAGCTCTCGTAGGACTGCCAGTAGAGTAGGTATCCATATCGGATCGAAAACTCCAATAATCTGATTGGGTGAAGAAGCTGGATTAGTTAACGGACCTAGTAAGTTGAAAATAGTTCTTACCCCAATTTCCTTTCGCGCAGTGATGACATATTTCATAGCACTATGATGAGCCGGCGCAAACATGAATCCGACACCGACCTGTTCAATCACTCGAGCTACCTGACTAGCCTCAAGAGTCAAACTTACGCCCGCCGCTTCCAACACGTCGGCACTACCGCTAGTACTAGTCGCTCCCCGATTGCCATGTTTAGCTACCTTAGCCCCTGCACAGGCAGCAACTATTGCCGAAGCAGTCGATACATTAAATTTGTTGGAACCACTGCCACCCGTACCACACGTATCAACAAGGTGAGGGGAAGGCTCGATATTTACCTTAGTACATAGCTCTCTCATCACTATAGTACCGCCGAGAATTTCGTCAGATTTTACTCCTTTCATTTGAAGCCCTACTAAAAATGCAGCATTCTGGGCATCGGTCGTCTGCCCTGACATAATATCTTGCATAACAGATACCATCTGGGTTTTATTAAGATCGATACTACTAGTTACTCTTTTTATTGCTTCTCTTATATCCAAGATATTTCTCCGTGACCTTCCTTATACTCCTTTAGGTATTTTCCTCTAGAAAGTTTTTTAACAGTTTCAGCCCATGCTCACTCAAAATGGATTCAGGGTGGAATTGGACACCCTCGATTGGTAACTCCTTATGGCGAACACCCATTATCTCCTCGAACTTTCCATCATCTTCAGTCCAGGCTGTGACCTCAAGGCAGCTCGGTACCGAATTTTGGTCGATTACTAGAGAATGATAGCGTGTCGCCACAAACGGTGCGGGGATCCCATTGAACACGCCTTCACCAGTATGATGAATTGATGAAAGTTTGCCATGCATCACCCTCCCTGCACGCACAACGTTTCCTCCGAAGACCTGACCTATGCTCTGATGGCCGAGACAAATCCCAAGGATTGGCATCTGACCGGCAAAATGGCCGACCACCGAAGTAGAAATCCCTGCTTGAGTGGGTGTACATGGTCCAGGTGAGATAACAATCTGGGAGGGCTTCATCGCTTCTATATCTTTGAGAGTTACTTCGTCATTACGAAATACCTTCACGTCTGCGCCCAACTCGCCAAGATACTGCACCACGTTGTACGTAAAGGAATCGTAATTGTCTATCATTAACAACATTGGCTCAGCCTTGTTGGAATACTCATAATTACGAGCAACAATCATATCAGCACGACCCTGCTCTGTCTTGAGATGACTCGGTAGTCATGTGCGGTGGAAACGCCACTCTTAGAACATTATCAAGTCAGTGCAACAATTAAACTCAAGTGACAGTGATAACCATCCTGTTGTGCTGAGAGATTTGCAGATAAAACTCTCGGCTGTGCGAACTTAGACATTAAATGTTTAAAGCAACCAAGGCTTAGCTTGTTATTACAAAGTAAGTGAATTTTCCGCCAACTGCACAGCTTTCACTATCGCCTTTGCTTTGTTCTGGGTCTCTTCCCATTCCTTATCAGGCCTAGAGTCCGCTACTATCCCGGCGCCAGCTTGGACATGAAGTGTCTGATTTTTGATTACAGCGGTACGAATCGCTATGGCCATGTCCATGTTGTCATTCCAACTCAGATAACCCATTGCACCACCGTAGATTCCTCGCTTGTTTGGTTCTAGTTCATCTATGATTTGCATGGCACGCACTTTTGGGGCTCCGCTAAGCGTACCAACAGGTAGTGTAGACTTAAGTACATCAAGTGCCGTTTTATCGTCACTGATTTCGCTCTCCACGATCGAAGCTATGTGCATTACGTGAGAATAGCGTTCCACGAACATTTTACGAGGAACACGCACAGAGCCTGTTTTCGAAACACGACCTGAGTCATTGCGGCTCAGATCTATCAGCATCAAATGCTCTGCTATCTCCTTAGCGTCCGATAACAACTCTTTTTCAAGTGCCTGGTCTTCCTGATCTGTGGCACCCCGCTTACGAGTGCCTGCTAACGGGCGAACCGTAATCTTACTCGATTCCACGCGCGCCAAAATCTCTGGTGAAGCACTCACTACATGGTGATCGGCAAGGTCGAAAAAAACCATGTAGGGGGACGGATTCAGATACCGTAGGGCTCGATAAACATTAATAGGGTCGCCATCAAATTTCACAGACATCCGCTGGGCGAGTACTACCTGCATAACATCACCTGCAACGATATATTCTTTTATCTGTTCAACGGCCTTCTCGTACTCTTCCCGCCTAAAGTGATAAAGAAAATCTTCTTCTGTAACTATATTACTCGTATTGGAATCCGGAAGTGGCACTGGTTTTTTAAGATCCATCTGTAATTGATCTAACCGGCGCTGAGCTTTTTTATAGGCGTCCCCAGCAGCGGGATTTACATTGATAATGAAAGAAATTGTCCCTCTGAGATTATCAAAAACCACAACTTCTTCAGACACCATCAGAAGGATGTCTGGCGTATCAATCTCGTCAATTCCTTCGGCCGGCCCTATGCTAGTTTCCACGAAACGAACTGTATCGTAAGCGAAATAGCCTACTAGACCTCCGGAAAAGCGCTGCTTGTCACCTACATCTGCTACCTTAAAGCGGTTCCTAAATCCTGTAATAAAATCAAAAGGGTCATCAGTGTCCTGTTCTTCGACAATCTTCCCTTCGGTTTCAACGACGACCTTGCCATATTGAACCCGCATGATTGTGCTGCAAGGTAAACCAATTATGGAATAGCGACCCCATTTTTCACCCCCTTGGACTGATTCAAAGAAGTAGCTATACGGACCTTTCCCCAGTTTTAGGTAGGAGCTTAGAGGAGTTTCAGTGTCAGCGAGTACTTCTCTAACAACAGGGATGCGGTTATAACCTTGCCTAGCGAGATCCTGAAACTGCGCTTGATTCATATTGGTTTTTGCTCATTGAGTCTGTCTAGTGGAGCTTTTGACCTAGTTCTTCGCGCATCGCAGCTATCGTTGCCGAATAGTCTTCACTTTGGAAAATTGCTGATCCGGCTACAAACATATCGGCACCTGCCTCTGCTATTTCCCCTATATTCTTGACTCCAACGCCGCCATCCACCTCAAGACGGATTGGGTGGCCGCTGTCGTCAATAAGTTTGCGCACCTTCTTTAACTTCTTTAGGGTGGAAGGAATAAATTTCTGACCACCAAATCCTGGATTCACAGACATCAACAAGATTACATCAATTTTTTCAATCAGGTATTCTAGACAGTCGATGGGTGTGCCTGGGTTAAAAACCAGTCCAGACTTGCAACCTTGATCCCGGATCAGTTGGAGAGATCGATCTGGATGTGAAGTCGCTTCAGGGTGGAAACTAATATAACTAGCTCCTGCTTTGGCAAAATCACATATGAGCTGATCTACTGGAGTAACCATGAGATGAACATCGATAGGAGCAGTAATATTATGATTCCGCAGCGCCTGGCACACCATTGGTCCAATAGTTAGATTGGGCACGTAGTGATTATCCATTACGTCGAAATGTATGACGTCAGCGCCGGCATCAAGCACCGCATTCACTTCTTCGCCTAGCCGTGCAAAATCTGCGGACAA
>Ga0208750_1000033_pt1 | contig 33094 bp, 27 predicted proteins | sample Knorr_S15_td_O2m_FD_185602 | JGI IMG/M metagenome (GOLD analysis project Ga0208750, IMG submission 185602) | Marine microbial communities from Southern Atlantic Ocean transect - Knorr_S15_td_O2min_ad_340m_LV (SPAdes) (version 2) | ecosystem: Environmental > Aquatic > Marine > Oceanic | place...
TTGGCAGGCTGTGACCATGGCAGCCAGGCTGCCTTTCATATCAGCAGCACCCCGACCATGCAGTACCTCGTCTTGGACAACCGCGTCAAAAGGCGGGTAATGCCACTGCTCAATGGGGCCCGTGGGGACCACGTCGGTATGTCCAGCGAATACCATCAAGGGATCAACTTGGCCACGACGGAGCCATACGTTACGTACCTCACCAAAGGTTAGAAATTCAGCCTTGAAGCCTGCGGGCTGCAGTGCTTCGGCGATCAGATCCTGGCACCCGGCATCATCTGGCGTGACAGATGGCTGTCGGATCAGGTCTCGAGCAAAATCCAAAGTGGAGGACATAACTGGTAACGATTCATGGGTTACGTTGATCACATTTTAAGGGATCATATCCCGGAACGGGTTGGTGAATGTCGGTTAGCCTGTTGCCGAACAGCAAGAAGTGCTTGAAAATCGATTATCCCGTGTACAGCTATCTCACAACATCCGAATGAATTCACAATCTGGTATCGTGGAGCACATGAATGAAACCGGGGAGTTGCTGTTACATATTGACTCCGAAAGAGTGCCGGCGTGGGCAGCAGCACTGAGAGCGACTTTGGCTGAAATGCCGCTCAGGATCTGGCCTGATCGGGGTGATCCTGAACAAATTCGGTATGCGCTGTTATGGAAGCCGCCGCCTGAACTGTTTGATGGGTTGCACAACCTACAGGTGATTTTCTCGGTAGGCGCAGGTATAGATCATCTAATAAGCTGTACGACACTGCCAGCACATGTTCCAGTGGTACGCATGGTTGAGCCGGTGTTGACAGCTGGGATGGTGGAGTATGTCATTTACAATGTGATACGGTTTCACCGGCGCATGCACGAATATGATGTGCAGCAGCGACAAGCTCAGTGGCAGGTTTTGCCACAGGTCACGGCTGGCGATGTGACAATCGGAATAATGGGGTTGGGTGTTCTAGGCGAAGCCGTCGCTGCAGTGCTTACAAAAATGAACTACCGGGTAACAGGATGGAGTCGATCGCGTAAGAGCCTACCCGGTGTGCGAAGCTACGTTGGTGAACCTGAGCTGTTGGAATTTCTCAGTGATGCTCAGATTTTGGTTATGCTGCTGCCTCTGGATGAGACGACGCAGCATATTCTCAACAAGGGAACGCTTGCTCAACTGCCCAGCGGTGCATGTGTTATCAATGCTGGTCGCGGTGGCCTTATCCATGAGAATGATCTACTCAATGCACTTGATAAAGGACATATCAGTGGTGCGGCACTTGATGTATTTGAAACCGAGCCGTTACCTCAGGCACATCTATTCTGGCGGCATCCGAATGTCACTGTCACGCCTCATGCAGCTAGTTTGACCAATCCAGTGACTGCGGTTCAGTTCGTGGCTGAGAACATTAGGCGTCACCAGAATGGAAAGCGCCTGAAGCATACTGTTGTACCGACTGATCGGCGTTAAAGCTTATATTTGTAACGAAACGTGTTGTGTAGACGGTGTGATTAAAGCAGATCAATCTGCGTTTCGAGTACGATCTTCCAGTTACTGCTCTGGCGTTTCCAGTGTTGTTCAAGTATCTGTAACTGCCCCGTTGTCGCCTGTATTGTGAAGACCGCTAGCAAGTGATCAGTTTCACCAGGGTAGCTGTAGAACTCAGGTTGTGGATTGATTACCGGAAAACTGTCAATCAGTTTCTCAGATACGGAAGGAGTGGCCGAACTGGCGTAAAATTCTAATAGTGCATTTTTGTCTCCACGTTTCCAGGCTGCCGTCCAATCAAGCAATTTGCCAAGCGGTCGTTCTCGTATACTGACTAAATCCTCGAAAGGCAACCATGCAGGTTTGTCGTCAATGATCACCCGCGTCTGGGTATGTTTTCCCAGTTGCTTGTACAGCGATTCAAAATCCAGATTTGACAACGATACGCAGCCGTCGGTTGCAAGTGGTGAACGGTTCACCCAGCTAGGTTCAGTACCGTGCAGCCAGATGCCGTGGCCGCTTCTGGCGCGGGACTTATCGAGACTGTTGGGATAATTGATCGGCAATGCGCCATAGCCATAACGCTCGTGAAGACTCTGACCAGGTATGTAGCCGGTTGTATGATAGATCCCAATAGGAGTCCGTCGGTCACCTTCTTGTTCTTTCCCGGCTCCTTGATGACCAATGGACACATAGTAATCTTGTACCGCAACAGGCCTGTCGTTAAGGTATTCGAAAAGATATAGCCTCGATGCAGGGACATCGACATAAATCAGCTGATGGCCCGGATGACCGGTATATAGCAAACGGGTGGGTACTTGCCCTTGTCGGTTTGGTCCCTGATTCTGGACGTAGTCCCAGCGGTTCTTTAGCTGTTCTCTGAGTCTGGTAATGATAACCAGATCTTTTGCAGACGCGTAATCGTCTATCTGGTTGGATAGGCCCGCCTGTGCTGCGAGAACATCAGCATAAACCAGGCGTCCCAATCGGCTTTGTGGGTACTTTTGGGTGAGCGCGGACAGGTGCCGTTGTGCTGCTACATGTTCACCCAGTACAAGCTGTCGGAGACTGCTGATTAGCTCAGTTTCGTAGGTACTCGCTGTCGGTTTTGCAGCCGACGCCATGCTTTGGATCAGTAGTGCGCCGATGATGCTGATCGTAAATGTTCTAATTGTGAAACGACAGTCGCGTAGACCGTGTTTCGTCAAAATAAAATGTACCATTAACGCTTGCCCAGCATGTCAAGCGGCAACAGATCGAGTGTCCGAGAATCACCGGAGGATTCATCTGCCTCGGTACCCAGCAAAGCCTTGCGATATGCTGAGATGGCCCGGGCTGCGTAGAGAGTACTTAGGTTCTGGTACAGCGTTGCATAGGTGGGATTGGTTTGAAGCCCCAGCTGGAAATACTTTGTTGCTTTCTCAAGGTTACCTCCAGCGGCATAGATCAATCCAAGGTTGTTATATGCTTCTGGCAAATCAGGTTCAACTGCAATCAGCTTCTCGTAGATCGTAACGGCCTGATCGCTCTTTCCATCAGTTGTTAGGATGCGGGCTTTCAGGAACAAAGGTACGGCAGCATTGGGCTGGAGGTCGAGCCATTGATCAACTTTCTCGAGCGCAAGGATTAGCTGATCATTCTTAATGAGTTGGTCAATCGTCCCGGCATCAAATAGGTCAGCAGCATTCGAAGATGAACAAGAAATACTCCACAGTACAACTAAGGCTAGCCTTCTTAAGGTCGAATAACAGTTAAGTGAGTGTTGAAACAATGAATCAGTCTCTCTACGCCAGCTCAAAGATATGAGCTGGTAAAACAAGGATAGAGTTGGTCTGTCAACGCGTTGCAAGTGCCTGAGCAGATGCCCATCGCGCCCGCCAGTCGTCGGAGACAGTCGGCAGGGTCATCACTTGGGAGCTATCTATCCAGCCCGAGACTGCACCGAATATGCGGAGCCTGGCCCAGTCACCTTTGTGCCCGACAACCGTAACTTTTGTGCCGCTATCCAGTGCGCCAAGTACATCCGATGTTTCAGCTGTGCTGGGGCGAGATCGAATTCGTACGCGGTTACGGTTGATCGTGGCAGTCGCACCCCGCTCGTCAACAAACTTGCCCCAGACCCACACATCGAGTCCGTTGGGTGACTGAATCATCTTCCAGTTTCCCTTGCTGCCAATAATCTTGATCGGCGTATTGGAGTCGAGCAGGGCGATTACAGCACCGCCGGTATCAGGTCGACTCAGAACGCGGGCATTGGCTTGGGTGATCAGAGCGGCCCGGAAAAGCGCACTGGTCTGGCCGCTGGCTGAAGAAGGTGAGATATCAATAGCGGTATTTTCAGCCGTTTCACCAGAATCAGGTCGGGCTGCAGCACTTTGCCACTGGCTGAGCCATTGGTCGGTAACAGACGGGTGAATCTCGAGCTGACTTGACAGTATCCATGCGCGCATCGTACGCGGTGCTGTAACCCTTACCCAGTCTCCAGAGGTGCTGAGTACGCGTACGTACTCACCTTTCTCGAAGTTTCCAATAACACTCGAACCGCCCTGGGTTGATGGTCGTGTCCGGGCTCGAACCCCTTCACCGACAATCCGGGCAGTATCGCCATTTTGGGAAATCAGCGTGCCGAATACCCAGACATTGATATCCACTGGAATGTGTACCTGGGACCATTTGTCGCGGGTACTGATCACCTTGATGGGTGTGCCGCTAGAAAGCTTTGTAATGGCGTTGGATGTTGGTTTGGACAAGCGAACCACAGCGCCACGAGTTCCGACCGTTGCTGCACGGAAAGTAGACTCAGTAGTCGGGTCGGTTGGATTTCGCGGAGTGGCATCCTGGGCTGTAGTGTCCTTGGACAACTCTGCAAGTGTAAGACCGGAGCGTTTGACTTCCTGTTGGATCATCAGAATGCCTTTGTCAGCATTTGGGTATTTCTGTGCCGCGGCCTTATTCATCCAGTGGTAGGCTTTTCGCAGATCATGTCCCGTACCTTTCCCTAACAGGTAGCAACGTGCCAAGCTGTACTGAGCTGCTGCTTCATCTTTATTTGCCGACTTCTTCCACCAGTCGACGGCCCGTCCTAGATTCTGTCGCACTCCTATTCCAGTCCAGTATGCGTACCCTAGATTGAACATGGCGGTAGAATGTTCGCCTTGCGCTGCTTTACGGAACCAGGCAATTGTCTGGGTGAGACTTTTGTTGACACCATGCCCTTTGTGATACGCGACACCTAGGAAATATTGAGCCTCAACATCACCTTTTGCCGCGTAGGATTGCCAGATTCGAACGGCGGTCTGGTAGTCCTGATTGTTGTAGGCTTTAACTGAATCAGTGAGATGATTGTCACCCATGGCGCCATGGGGACCAAGGAGCAAAAACACGACAACCAGAACCGAAAAGATTCTGGTACAGGGCATGGGTTCACAGGTTTTCACGGGAAATATAGTGTGTGAAGATCTCCGGGATCTCGCCCACCTCACTCCAAATCATGGTTAGTGCAACGTAGAGTATTATCGCAAGCCCGGCATAAGCAATCCACCGTTGTTTCTGCAGGATTCGTGCGATGACTGTTGCTGCGCACATCATCAGTGCCACAGACAAGGCAAGGCCGATAATCAGAATGACGGTGTTATCTCGAGCCACGCCGGCGACTGCGAGCACGTTGTCCAGTGACATCGAAACATCGGCTATGATGATCAGGAAAATTGCCTGGCGCACAGACTTGGTCTCGCGCTTCAAGTTCTGATCATCTATACGCGATTCACTGGACCTAAGGTCCTGCCATAAATTCCAGCATACCCAGAGCAGTAGCAAGCCACCGACGAGGAGTAGGCCAGGGAATTGGAGAAGTTTTACGGTGATCAGTGCAAACAGGATGCGGGTGATTGCGGCACCTGCAATTCCGATAAAAATGACCCTCTGCCGCGCTGCAGCGGGTACTCCTGCAGCTGCGAGAGCCACAACAATGGCGTTGTCACCGGCAAGAACCAGGTCTATTAGGACAACCTGAAACAAAGGCCAGATCTGATCAATAATAGTCTGCATGCTTATGAATAGGTGGTGACGCTTGAAGCAATTGGAGATGGAGTATCGAGGTAGCCAATTATACTGATCTTCGAGATAGGTCCGGATTGCCGCTCAATACAACACGTAGTCGGAGTGAGTGAGTTCCCCCGGTTGTCAGTCAAGGCGGCTAGAATATCAAGTGGCACCGGAGTGCCTGTTGCTCCAGTAGATTAAGTTGTGTAACCGATGAAAGCTATGCAAAAGACCGAATTTCAGTGGATGGATCCGTTGCTGATCCACGATTTGCTCACCGATGATGAGCGGTTGATCCAGGATACCGTGGCACGTTATTGCCAGGATCGGCTACAACCTAGAATTCTTGAAGCGAATCGCCAAGAAACGGTAGATCGAGACATTTTTTACGAGATGGGTGAACTGGGAATGCTCGGATCGACCATACAGGGGTATGGTTGTGCGGGACTTAACTATGTCTGTTATGGCCTTATAGCCCGGGAAGTGGAGCGCGTTGATTCGGGTTACAGGTCGATGATGAGTGTTCAGTCCAGTCTGGTCATGCACCCGATAAATGCCTACGGATCTGATCAACAGAAGGAAAAATATCTTCCGCATCTGGCCACGGGAAACTGGGTGGGGTGCTTCGGGCTTACCGAATCCGACCATGGATCTGACCCGGGTAGCATGAGGACACGAGCACATCGAGTGGACAGCGGTTATCGTTTGATTGGATCAAAAATGTGGATCACGAACTCACCGATCGCGGATGTTCTTATTGTCTGGGCCAAAGACGACGAAGGCGCGATCCGAGGATTCATTCTTGATCGTGGGATGGAAGGACTTTCTACACCCGTAATTGAGGGCAAGTTCTCCCTGCGCGCATCGGTTACCGGGGAAATCGTGATGGACAATGTTTTTGTGCCTGAACAGAACATGCTTCCCGGTGTAAGTGGACTCAGCGGACCATTTGGTTGCTTGAACAGGGCGAGATATGGTATCTCCTGGGGGTCAATGGGGGCTGCCGAGTTTTGCTGGCACTCAGCACGTAACTATGTGCTGGAACGCGAGCAATTTGGCCGCCCGCTGGCTGCAAATCAGTTGATTCAAAAGAAACTTGCAGATATGCAGACTGATATTGCTCTCGGGTTAAATGGTGCGCTGCGAGTAGGAAGACTGATAGACGAGGGTCGTATGCTGTCTGACGCAATTTCTATGCTCAAACGGAACAATTGCGGTAAAGCCTTGGACATTGCGCGTGTTGCTAGGGATATGCACGGAGCGAACGGTGTGTCCGATGAATATCATGTAATTCGACATGTCATGAACCTGGAAGCTGTAAATACCTATGAAGGTACTCACGATGTTCATGCGCTGATCCTGGGGAGGGCGCAGACCGGGATTCAGGCTTTTACGGGTTGATAACCGATGGACGGAGCGCTTTCACGGTTCAGGGTTCTGGATCTCAGTCGTGTTCTGGCCGGCCCATCCTGTACGCAGGTCCTCGCTGATTTGGGTGCGGAAGTCATTAAGATTGAACGTCCCGGTACTGGTGACGATACCCGCGGATGGGGACCACCGTATCTGAAGGCGGCAGACGATAGTGATACCTCCGAGGCTGGGTACTATCTCTCGGCAAATCGTGGTAAACGGTCAGTGTGTATCGATATCAGTCATCCATCAGGCCAGAGTGTGATCCGGGACCTGGCTTTGAAATCAGACGTCTTGGTAGAGAACTTTAAAGTTGGCGGACTCAAGAAATACGGACTGGATTACGAATCACTCAGCCGGGTCAATGAGCGACTGATCTACTGCTCTATCACAGGTTTCGGTCAGGATGGCCCCGATTCAGCGCGGCCCGGTTATGATTTTATGATTCAGGGTACCGGGGGTCTCATGAGTATCACCGGTGAGCGTGATGGCGTACCCGGTGCCGGGCCGCAGAAGGTGGGTGTCGCGATTGCAGATCTTGTCACTGGTCTGTATTCGGTTTCAGCTATCCAGGCTGCGCTGCTCAGTCGGGAGGTTACGCATAAAGGTCAGTATATTGATATGGCGTTGCTCGACTGCCAAGTCGCCATGCTGGCCAATCAGGCAATGAACTGCATGATATCTGACGAGGTCCCGATAAGAGCAGGTAACGCACACGTCAATGTGGTGCCTTACCAGGTTTTCGAGTCGTCAGATGGGCACATTATTATTGCGATCGGGAACGATACACAGTTCGAACGCTTCTGCGAGTTGGCGGGTGTGCCCGAGTTAGCCAGGGACGCTCGCTTTTCCACTAACACGGGCCGTGTGCAACATCGGACAGCACTGCTGCCCGAACTTGAACGCATCGTGAAACAGCGTGGTTCAGAAGAATGGGCAGCAGAGCTTGATCGCCACCAGATCCCGTGGGGGCCAATCAACACCATCGACCAGGTGCTGAAGATGCCGCAGGTGAGGCATCGAAAAATGCGTATGCCAATGACACACCCACTGTCAGACCGATTTGAGATTGTTGGGAGCCCACTTAAGCTCTCAGACACTCCTCCGGTCTACGACCATCCACCGCCACTGCTGGGTGAGCATACCGAGCAGGTGTTACGTGATCTTTTGCACTACAGCGACGATCGTATTCAGGCTCTGCATCAGGAACATGCCATTTGACTTGCCGGCTTTAAGAGTCTTTTAGTTTGAAAACCACCGGTACAGTTTCGGAAGACGGTACGGCTTTCCCATTGTGTAAGACCGGGTGAAAGCGCCATTTCTTTACTGTTTGTAAGGCTGCTTTATCAAGCAGTCGAGATCCGCTGCTCTGCCCGACACTGATAGTTTTGACGGTACCCTGGGCAGAGACTAAGACGTTGACAACAACACGACCTTCGATTCCCTTGTTACGGGCCAGAAGTGGATAATGTGGTTTAGGGTTGCCGGCAACGGGTCTGGGTTTGTGGTTAACTGCGGCGTTTCCTGTATCCGCTGTGCTTCTAGATGCCTGTTGTGTGGGTAAAGTCGATGCTGCCTGTGAGTCAGATAGAGGTTTTTCTGTTCGAGTAGGTTGTTCAACAATAACCCGATCCAGTTTTTTACTGATAGCTGTTAGTTGGGTTAGTTGTTGTTTAAGAGCCCGGTTTTCAGTCCGAAGTTCAATCCGGTCGTCTGCCAGTGACTGGTTGTCCCGCGCTGCACGTGCCAGCGATGTTTGCAGGGCTTTAGTGGCAATTTTGAGTTGATCTCTTTCCTGAGCGGCCGTGGTGATCAACTCGTGATCGTGTTTGCTCAACTTACTGGTCTTGTCCATCTGCTTTGTTTCAACAGCGTCAATTACTGCTGATGGCTCGATGGTCTCGCCAGCGTCCTGTGTTTCCTGGATCAACGTTGCCTGCAGGGTTGAGGAAAAGACGATTTCCTCAGCTAACTCCGGCGGGCGGTTTGTGTGGGCAAATACGGCCAAAGCACCGACATGAACAGCACACGAGAAAACGGCGGCTGTGGCAATTGGAGATAGGTTCATCGGCCGGTGTCAGATTTCTGGATCTGTCGGCACATTCCTGTGATGCGGATTATCATGCTCATCAACGCGGCTTGCTCCGGTCTGTTCGGCGTCGCCGACTCGGCTTACCGCACCTCAAGCTTTCCCCGGCCACAAGGTGAGCGACGCATGTTGCTGGCAGGTCTCCTGGCTTGCGGATCACGGCGGCAGATTCACCTTCCCGGCCAATGACCAGTGGCGTAAACAGTCTGCCGCTCGCCGCCTACAGTTGCGGGTACAGCCAAGGTTGACACGCTCTAGCGTGGGCCTTGTTCCCTTTTATCCTTGTTAGGACCAGCTCGCAGCGCAGATATTCTCTCATGACTCAGCCAAATTCAAGTCTGATCCCGACTGAAAGAGGTTTACCGGTGAGTATTTTCAGAGTAGCTATACTAAGTCCCTCCTGTGTTGCTTACTTCACTGCAATCCATGCCTTCCTCGAGCGCAAAGCGAACATCTTCGACTAATCCAAGGATTTTGTTGGCACTTTTATTACTGGCGATCGGTGCGTTTGCAGTTGCATTGTCGGCCGGTAGCGTATCTGTCGACTGGGCCGGCGTGATGGAGGGTCTTAGGGGACGAGATTTGTCGGTCGATTACGCGGTCGTGGTTCAATTGCGCTTACCTCGTGCTACGACCGCATTCGTTGTTGGCGGTATGCTGGGGCTGGCAGGTGTACTGATGCAGATACTGCTGCGAAATCCACTGGCAGATCCGTATGTGTTGGGTGTTTCTGGTGGAGCAGCGGTTGCTGCGCTGCTCGCAATTTTGCTCGGCTGGCACATGGCCGGGATTTCAGGTGCTGCCGCAGTTGGGGCATTGGCGTCAATGTTTCTGGTATTTGTGCTTTCACGGGGGCGGGGGGATTGGTCGACTACCAGACTCCTCCTGACCGGTGTTGTCCTGGCCGCTGGCTGGGGCGCAGTCGTCAGTTTTATTCTTGCAGTCAGCCCAGATGCTCACGTTCGCGGGATGCTGTTTTGGCTGATGGGCGATATCCGTGAAACTTTTCCGGGCTGGATTCGGCTGGGAATTTTGATGACCTCGCTTTTGGTTGCGTTTGGCTTTGCTCGCAGTTTGAATCTCTTGTCTCTGGGTGAGTTGCGTGCCGAATCTCTTGGAGTTAATACAACTCTTTTGAGGGCCGGATTATTTTTCATGGCGGGGCTACTGACAGCATCGGCAGTTACACTTGCTGGAGCGATTGGGTTTGTTGGTCTTGTTGTGCCGCACATGGTGAGGCTCTGGGGGGGCTCAGATCACCGACTGGTTCTGCCCGGTTCAGTATTGCTCGGTGGGGTACTTCTGGTGTTGGCTGAAACAGCAGCCCGAACGGTCATGGCGCCAAATCAACTGCCTGTTGGGGTAATTACAGCATTCATCGGGGTCCCGGTATTCCTCTATTTATTGCAGCGCGACAGGGCAGGCGGTCGGGCATGACTCTTCTGGCTCTAGAAGATCTGTCGGTCGAGATCAGTAATACCTGTGTCTGTCAGGATCTATCGCTTGGGATCAATCCAGGTGAAGTCTGGTCCATTCTTGGGCGCAATGGCGTAGGCAAGTCCACCCTACTTAAGACCCTGGCTGGTCTGAGAACGCCAGTCAGTGGCCAGATCATTCTGGACGATCAGGAAGTCATGAGTCTGAATCGCCGTTCGCGGGCGCAACGACTGGGCATACTGTTTCAGGAAAATGAGACCCTCTTTCCTGCATCTGTGCTTGATACGGTGCTGACAGGGCGTCATCCTTGGTTGAACCCCCTTCAGGGAGAATCCGCCGAGGACATTCAGAAGGCCCGGGAGGCACTTGAACTCGTCGATCTCGATCAAATGAGTGATCGGAGCATGACATCGCTTTCCGGGGGTGAGCGTCGCCGAGCCGATCTGGCTGCTCTGGTCACCCAGGAGCCACTTGTTCTCTTGTTGGATGAACCCAGTAATCATCTTGATATGCATTATCAGGTCGTTATGCTTGGGAATTTGATCGCCGACTGGCGCAGTCGCAACGGAGTAGTGATTCTCGTGATGCACGATATCAACCTTGCACTGCGCTTCAGTGATCATTTGTTGCTGTTGTTCGGGGAAGGGCGCGCCGAGTCAGGTCCAGTAGAAACTCTGGCAACTGAGGCCATCCTCTCACGGGTCTATAACCACACCATGCGCATGGCCAATACTGCCGACGGCACATGGTTCTACCCCGGGTGAGGTGGATTGACTTAAACGTTAATTCTATTTATCGTTCGTTTCTCCTTGCAGGTTCTGTGCCAGCCGATTGCTGCGCAGATAAATGGGAAGCCGGTAAGCACTAGCTGAAGCAAATCCGGCACTGCCCCCGCAACGGTAGGTGAGTTACGTAGAGCAACACATAGCCACTGTGGTTTTAACCATGGGAAGGCGTTGCTCGAAGTGTCTTAAGGACGCTCGCTCACGAGTCCGGAGACCGGCCTGTAGTGGACCCTTTGAATTAACCGCGTGGGGCGGTTGTGGGCCATCAACTGAACCGGTCGACTACCCCCTGCTTAACAGTACACGGGTGGTGTGCCGGAGACAAACAGTGATCCGTTTTTACTTTCTGAAGTTCGTAGTTGCTGTCCTATGTTTAATCGTGGTGAGAGGTGTACTTGCGTTTGAGCCGGTTGTAGTCACGGCGACACGAACTGCGCAAACAGCTGATCAGGTACTGGCTCCGGTTACTGTCATCAGCAGTGACGATATTCAGAATAGCCAGGCACGGGATCTGGGAGAGCTTTTATCCCTCGTACCGGGTATAGAATTTACGCGCAATGGCGGTTATGGGAAGAACACCAGCATATTCATGCGCGGAACCAATTCCGGACATGTTCTGACGTTGATAGATGGCGTCAAACTCTATTCGGCAACAGTCGGTACAACAGCGTTTCAATTTCTACCGCTGGATCAGATCGATCGTATTGAGATTGTCCGGGGCCCACGGTCCAATCTGTATGGTTCCGAAGCGGTCGGCGGGGTAATCCAGATATTCACCAAGGACGGTTCTGGAAAGACAAGTTCACACGCTCAAGTGGGTTACGGGAGTTACAACACACTCACTGCAGGTGCGGGGTCTACTGGATTCAGTGACGACTCCAGCTACAGTTTGAATGTGAGTTACTCAGATACTGATGGTATAGACAGTCAGACGGGGGCTCAGCCAGATAAGGACGGCTATGACAATACGTCCCTGACAGTTCGATGGACACGATATCTGGATGCTGAAAACGATCTGAATGTATCGTTACTGCACGCCAGCGGCAATACAGCGTTTGACAATGCGTGGGACGGAGAGTCAGTTGTCCACGACTCCGACTATACCCAGCAGGTTCTGAATTTCCGGTTGGACCATGCGGATGAAGAAGGCTGGCAGGGTAAATTACAGTTCGGGAGAAGCCTGGATGATTCGGAGATGTTTGCAGACGGTGTGTCAGACGGAAAGTTTGATACAACCCGGTTTCAGCTGAATGGCCAATTAGACTGGCCTGTTAGCGGTCAGCACTTGCTCACAGCCGGTTCAGACTACTCTAAGGAATCTGTTGACAGTTCGGTAACCTACGATATCGATGAACGGTCAAACCTGGGTGTGTTTTTGCAGTGGCAAGGTATCTATGGTGCACAAAATTTTGTGGCCGGTACAAGAATTGATGATAACGAACAGTTTGGTATGCATACGACTGGAAATGTTGATTACGCACTCGATCTAATAAGCGGTCATCGTCTCAACATGGGTTATGGGACCGCGTTCAAATCGCCGAGTTTTAATGATCTTTACTATCCCGATTTCGGTACTCCGACACTGGATGTCGAAACGTCCTCCTCCTTTGAGATCGGGTTAAGCGGGGATAGTTATCGTGGTCACTGGTCGATAAGAGGTTTCCAAACAAGGATTGAAGACTTAATTGGCTATGACCCCGTGACCTGGGCGTCAGTCAATGTCGATAAAGCCAGGATAAACGGTTTCGAGTTTGAATGGGATGGGCTTGTCAGAGCCGGGTTGCTGAAGAACTGGGAGATGGGGACAAGTCTGACGTTGTCTGATCCCATTGATAGAAGCACAAACAACCAGTTGCCTCGTCGTTCGAAGGAAGTTATCCAGTTGGATCTAGATCGTCAGCATCGATCGTCACGTTATGGCCTGAATCTGCAGTATCACGGGACTCGTTACGATGATAAGGCCAACAGTTCACGACTCGATAGCTATGCATTGATTCATGGCTACTTTGTGTACGAGTTGAACAGGTCCTGGGCCATCAAAACAGAGGTAAATAATCTTCTGGATGAAGTGTATGCCACTGCAAAAAACTACCGTGAGCCAGGACGGGTCTGGTTTCTTCGACTACAGTATCAGGCAGAGAAGTGAGCTTCTCCCGTTGGGGTCACTGTCGCGCCTGATCCAGAATCTCACAAAGTTCCCTCAGGCCAAGGATGATCCGTGGGGAGTGTCTATGTAGCAGATCAGCATTTACAGAAAAAAGATGTCCGCGGGCGACCGCGGTGATATGACCCCAGGCTTCCCAGTTTTTCAGCCACTTAGGCGCACCGTCTGGTGTTCCGCCAACAACGATGACCTCCGGATTTCGTTTGATGACTGACTCTAGAGATACCACCGGGGCTATGTCCGGGAGATCCGAAAACAGGTTTGTTGCGCCGCAGCTGCGCAGCATCTGACTGACAATATGTTTGCCGTTAAGGGTAATGATCGGATCATGCCAGACCTGATAAAAAACGGTGAGGTTTTGTCTATGGCCGAATTCTTGCTTAATCCCATTGGCTTCGATCAATAGCTCCTGACTTCGTGCCAATCCTTCCTGAGTGCTTCCGACCACCTTGCCGATCTGCTGTATTGTGGCTGCCAAGCTTTCAAGTGTGCCGGGTTCCGCACGGTAAACAAGCAGTCCGAGTTTCTCAAGGCGGCTCAGTTGATCCGCCGGGTTGCCACTTGCCCAGGCAAATATGAGGTCGGGCTGGAGTGCGAGTATGGCCTCAAAATCAAACCGGTCGTGTGCACCGATGCGCTGAATCTTGCGTGCGGCTGCAGGATAGTCGCTGTGCTCAACTGTACCGACCAGACGATTACCGCCGCCAACGTGATAGATGATTTCCGTCAGTGCCGGAGCAAGACTGATTACCCGATGGACAGGGCCTGACAGCGTAATGGCATTTCCAGCATCATCAGTTACGGAGATTGGTTCAGCCATTAATTGACTGCTACCCACTAGAACCATGACTACGAGCAGTAGTCTGATCAACCAATGCAATACGGTGGACACCAGATAGCAGTGTGGGGGTGCGACTAGATCCAGTGTGCAGTACCTGTCATAACCCGACTGGCAAGGCGCATCAGAGATTTTATAGGTAGCGGTAGTTCGGAGGCACCGGCCCGATGCGCGGTTTCTCCATGTTGTTTTTCATCTTCTTTCATGGCACCGACGACAGCTCGGCTAGCGAGATCGTTTTTCGGTAGACGGTCCAGGTGAGAGTGAAGATGGCCTTCAACCTGTTTTTCAGTTTCTCTAAGAAATCCCAGATTAATTCGATCTCCGGCAAAGCCGGCAGCGAGTCCGATTGTAAATGAACCCAGATACCAGGCTGGATTCAAGAGACTTTTTCGTCCGCCGAGGGAATTGATGCGGTTCTCACACCAGCGTAGATGGTCTTGCTCCTCGAGTGCAGCCAGGCTCAAGGTTTTTCGTACGCTGTCTGAACGGGATGTCAGGGCCTGGCTCTGGTACAGGGCCTGCGCACAAATTTCGCCAACGTGGTTAACCCGCATGAGTCTTGCGGATAGATTTCTCTCTGCTGGGGTTAAATCCCCTTCGGCAATTCCAACCGCGGGATCCGGCCGGTTCGTGCCGCCCTGGCGGCCAAATAAAACGGCTAGAGTGTCGTCAGCAGCACAGATCAGACGGTCTAGAGAAGAAAAGGTGCGCTCAGCCAAGGGTCTGGGTTCGGGTTTCTTAGGTTTGGTGATGCTAGTTTAATGCTTACAACAATGTTAGTGGAAAGTTCATACAATCAGGCGCCGCCTGACCAGCGCTACTGCTATCCAGGCGCCAACGAACCCACAAAATGCCAGCACACCGGCATGCAACCAAGCATCTATCACGGGTTGGCCTACGACTAGCGGCCTGATCAAGGCCACTGCGTGCGTGAGGGGTAAAAATTGAACGAACGTTTGCATGGGGGCAGGGAGACTGGTCGTGGGATAAAAGACACCGCACAAGATGAACATGGGTGTCATGACCAGTGTGAGATAGAACGTGAAGAATTCATATCCCTTCGCCAGCGCGGTCATAATGAGCGCGGGTGTTGCAAAACAAAATCCGGTCAGGAAAATTACGGGTAAAGCCAGTACGGCCCGCCAGTCAGCAACGGCACCCAGTACAGTGGCCACGACCAGGATCGCCGAACCACTGACCAGGCTTTTGCTGGCACACCAGAGCAGCTCCCCAATGACAATATCGTCAACGCGTGTGGGTGTTGCAAGAATAGCCTCGTAGGTTTGTTGGGGAACCATCCGTGTATAAACCGACCACATAGCTTCCATGCTGGCGACATTCATAGCCGACCAGGCGATAAAACCTGACGCTAGAAACGCAAAATAGGGAATACCTGCCATCTCGCCTATAAACCTGCCGAGGCCGTATCCCAATCCAATTAGAAGGATAAAGGGTTCGCCGAAGTGCATCAGTACACTCGCGCCGATCATCCGCCTCCAGACTAGGGCATTCCGTCGCCAGACCGCCAGTGTCTCCAGTCGTGGTATAGGTAGCTGCCAGTCCATCAGTGACGCAGTTCCCGACCCGTCAGTCTGAGAAAAACATCTTCAAGCCCTGATTGGCGATGCAGGCAGGCGAGTTCAGGGAGAGCAGCGGCAGTTTCTAAGAGTTCAGCGGGATCGTCACTATATAAGTAATAAGTATCACCTGCTTGCTCGAACCTGCTGCGCTGATAACCGAGTTCCGTAAACAGTCGGTCGGGTAATTCGCCGCGGATCTCAAGAACTTCCTTTTGGCAGTGAATACGAATCAGATCCTTGGGCGGGCCTTGAGTGATGAGTTTGCCGTGGTCAATAATTACAATTTCATCACACAGACGCTCTGCTTCTTCCATGTAGTGGGTGGTGAGCAAAATAGTTTTACCATTGCGTTTTAGTCGGTGGATTTGGGACCAAATCATGTGCCGGGCCTGAGGATCAAGGCCCGTCGTTGGTTCGTCAAAAAGGAGTAGATCGGGATCATTTATCAGTGCTCTGGCCAGGATCAGCCTGCGCTTCATGCCGCCAGACAGAGTCGAAATGCGATCTTTTGCCCGGTGATCCAATTCAACCAGTTTGAGTAGCTTGGGAATACGCTGCTCCAGCACCGAGGAGGTGATCCGAAAGTAAAGCCCATATATCCGCAGGTTTTCAGAGACTGTAAAATCTGGATCGAGGTTATCGGCCTGGGGAACGATCCCTGTCCGTTGTCGAATTTCACGCAGATTGCTCTCAATACTTTCACCGAAAACACTTAGAACCCCCGAAGTTCTCGGAGACTGTCCCAGGAGCATGCGCAACGTTGTTGTTTTACCGGCCCCATTGGGTCCCAGTAGGCCAAAACAGTTGCCGCGCGGGATGTCAAGGTCGAGTCCCGAGACAGCCTCCAGATCACCGTATACTTTGCGCAGGCCTTTGCACATGATTATCGGGTCGGCCTGTATTTGAATCGCCGGGGCTGAATCCACTGAGTCTGGGAACGCTTTCAATTGCTCTTCAACGGTTGAAGTTGGATCTGTACCACTGGGGTAAATCCGCTATGGAGTCCAGTATCCAATCACAGTTCTTGGGCGAGGTACCTGCCCCATTACCCGTTCGAACCTGGAGGGTCCTCAGGCCTGCACTCGTAGCGCCAGCGATGTCTGTCTGCGGGCTGTCGCCAATCATGATCGTGTTTGACCTTGGGTAGCCGGCCCGTGCGAGAGCCGTTTCAAAGAAAGTGGTTTCCGGCTTGCCGATCAGTGTGATCTTTCTAGTGATTGCTGATTGCAGTGCGGCGACGATGGGGCCCAATCCGATCCGGGTTATGCCACCGTCTGGCCAGGTAGGATCCTTGTGCATAGCCACCGGTTCTGCACCAGCCTCGACCAGGCGCCTGGCAATATCGATTTCTCCAAAATGAGCCCATTGCACCTGCCCGATGATTACCAAATCAACGGGTTCCTCGCTTCGAGTGACTGTGTGGCCATGGCTTCGAAAGAGTGAATCAAGGTTTTCATCGCCGATGAGGAAACAGTGTGCATGACTGTACCGGGAATTCACATATTCCACTGTAGCTTGTGAGACAGGAAAAATCTCTTCGCTACTGATTTTGTAGCCAATGCCATTGAGTTTGTATTGAATATCTGAAGCAGACATTCTTGTAGTGTTGGTGACGAGTAAAAATCTGCTGCTTTGGGAGCGGAGAAACGATAGCGATTCCGGTCCACCTTTAATCAGGTTCGGGCCATCACAAAGTACACCGTCTATGTCGATAAAAAAATCGGGCTGCGGCACTGTTCATCTACGGGGCTGTGTTGAAGGTGGGCTAGTCTAACCCCAGAACACCGGAAGTAGAACGTTAGGGCGGATTGTGAGCCAGCATTACGGTTTTGGATCTGTTGTTAATTAACGTGTATGAGTGCACAGTAAGATGCTATGGACACTCAGGCGGAGGGATTACAGCAGAGGTTTTTGGGATGGCAATGCCGCTTGCGCCAGATCGCCATGCGTCAGGGCGAGGGCCAGCCCAGTGATGGTATGCAACCTCGTGTACTACTGAGAGAGGATGGTCTTTATTCCACTTCAATTACTGTACTTATCAATAGATGTTCGGCAGAAAGCGATGCAAGTCAGTTCCGATACCTGGTGCAGAAAACCCATGATCCGGCAGATCGGTTTGCCAATGGTCTTAAGTTTCTCTCGGCGACTCACTATCAGAGACCACATGAATTCTCTGATGAGTTAACCGCGTTGTTTCAGTCTGGTGGTCTTTTGGTTCGAGCGTTGCTGGCCAAGCGGGCCTGCACCCTGGTGTTTTCCCAGTTCAGTGCAGCTTACACCTTACCTTGTACAGTACGGCAACTGGTCGACGATGCCCCTGCCTATCAAGCAACCTACTGGCACAATCGGCTATTCAATTCCCGAATGCCCAAGGATGTGATCGTTCTTGGGTTTAAGCCAGACTGGAACAAGGCGAGCACTACAGTCTAACCCGTACTATCAATATACGGTGGACCCGTATTTTATTTTCTACTTGCGCCGATAAGATCGGTGCGTGCGCGCTCGAGATGTTCGTGTATCGTTGCCATCGCGCTGTCGATATTACGGCTTGAGATCGCATTGTAGAGTTGTCGGTGTTGGGCATTGTATTTAGCGATACGCTCAGAAGTCAGTATCGTATCCTTCATTGAAGCCCATTGTGAGTGAGTGCGTGTTTCATTAATCAGTTGATAGAGCCATACCATCAGCCGGTTGCGTGTGCAGTCTGCCAGTGACAGGTGAAACTCGCTGTCAGCCAGCGTGAAACTTTCCGGATCGTTCTGTGTTGATTCCACTCGCCCGAGTGCTTTGTGGAGTCGTTCGATGTCAATTGCCGTGGCGTTGGCAATTGCCAGCCTTACCATCTGAGGTTCGATGCCAAAACGTACGTCGATCAATTCAAGTGGGCTGGTGACGTCGGCGATAGCAGCCTGTTCGGAGAATTCTCGATAAGTAACAAAGGTACCGCTGCCAATCTCTCTTGTGACCATTCCGAGTTCTTCAAGTCGTCGGAGTGCTTCACGAATTGTTCCCCTGGAGACGCTAAACGCTTCGGCAAGATGCCGTTCCGCGGGTAGGCGGTCACTGAATGCATAAACACCTTCAAGAATCGAGCGACGTAACTGTGCTGCGATCCCCGCGGAACCACCAACATCGGCCGCATCCGGTAGGCGTGAGACTGATTGAGCGGAGTGACTGGGTTGTGTAGCAATAGGATTAGTCATAGCTCGATTTAAAAGGTACTAAGTTGGTATAAATCGGGATGAGCATATCCAGTATTGGTTCAAAATACAAGAATTTTGAAGCCAGGATAACGTGGTTGACACTGGCTTATTCCGCAAGTTAATGTTTGACGATTCGGGTCTACACGACACCCTTTAAAGGTCTTATATTGGTATAACCACAGAACACACCAGTCCAGCTGGACACCAAAGGAGAGAAAAATGACCGACCTAGAAGCCCATGTAGCACAGCCAGGACGCGACGATCTAGTCAGGCAGGTTAGCGAAAAGATTAAGGAAACCGGTGTCGACTATATCTATTACCAGTTTATTTCGGTCACTGGACGCATCGTCGGCAAGGGTATTCCGTCCGCGCATTGGGAGCGCCTCGCCGAAAAAGGTTTCCAGCTGGTCTATGGATCAACCGCAAATTTATTTGTTGACCGCCATGGTAACTATATTGGTTATGGCCCTGAATCCTCTGAACTTGTTGGTATTCCGGACCCCGAAACTTTTTGTCAATTGCCCTGGGACAAACGGGTCGGCCGTGTATTTTGTACACTGTTTCGCAATCGCGAGGAGCTCGAGAATCCGGGTGGTGCATTAACCTCGGATTGCCGTGGCAATTTACGCCGTATTCACAATGCATTCCAGGATAAGCATGGACTGGATATGCGCTGCGGCACTGAGCCTGAGATGATGTGGCTGAAGCGTGGTGATGATGGTAAGCCCAACGGTGGTGTGACCAAACCCAATTGCTATCATATCGACCAGTTCGAAGAACTTCGCCCCACTTTCATGAAGGTTATAGAGTATTCACAACAAATGGGTCTCGATATTATCCAGGGCGATCACGAAGATGCACCCGGACAACTCGAGTTGAATACCCAGTTCGATGATGTGCTGCGTAATGCGGATCGGCTGACCACTTACCGCCAGATTTGTGCGCAGGTTGCTCGGGAAGATAACTTGATCGCCTGTTTCATGTCGAAACCATTCATGGGTGTATCGGCCTCGGGCTGTCACCATAATATGTCGCTATGGCGCGGCGGTGAAGATGTGGTCAATAGGCTCGGGATTGATTCCTTACCCGGTATGGAAGGGACTTTTAGCTATCGGGTCGGTGGTGAGAATACCTTCATGCCCGATCCATCGGTTGACGAGCGTGCCCCTGGTCCGATTGGCTTGCAGTCTATCGGCGGTGTTATCAAACACCTCGGTGCGCTGACTTCGATCGGTTCTTCGACGGTTAATTCCTATCGCCGTCTCTGGGATACAGGTTTCTGGGCGCCAATCTTTGCTGACTGGGGCTATCAGAACCGTACCTGTGCATTGCGTGTATCTGCACCAGGCCGATTCGAGTACCGTTCGGTTGATTCGATGGTGAATCCTTACCTGATGGGTTCCGCGCTGCTGAAAGCTTTCGACGACGGTATCGAGAACGATCTGGATCCCGGTGAAGCCGAAGAACGCAATATCTATGAGGCGATTGACGCGGGTAAAGAGGTCAAGAAATTGCCGATGTCGCTGGGCGAAGCCCTGGAAGCATTGGACAATGACGAGGTCATTAAATCATCGATGCCTGGTGAAATGTACAGGGTATTCGAGCATTATAAACGCGACGAATGGGAACGCTTTATGCATACCACGACGGAATGGGATATGGAAACGTATTTGGATTGTTTACCTTAATACCTATCTATTCCGTAGCGAGTTGATGCGCAGGACAGTGCTCACTCGGTCTGTTTGATAGATCAACTACATCTTGGAGGAATTTTCTATGTGTGGTATAGCCGGGCTGATTCATCGCGGTAAGAGTGCGGATGTCGGTAGCGAGCTGACTTCCATGTTACAGGCACTCAAGCACCGTGGCCCCGATTCAACTGGGTTTGCCCTCTACGGTAATCCTCGGGAAGACGAATATGTGATGCGTTTCAAAGTTGCAGAACAGGAAGACATGCGGCACGGTTTTCTTATTCACGATCAAGTTAAGGAAAGAAAGGCAGAAGTTGATAGGCGTCTTGAGGAAAGCGGTGTGCGAAAAACTGCAGAGTTGGACGCAACCGAATATGCATTTCGCTACCGATTTTCATTTGATGGAGACATGAAGCGTACCGCTGATTATGTCGAAGATATTGAGGGTGTCGAGATACTTTCCATAGGGAATGCGCTTGAGTTGATTAAAGATCTTGGGGATGCAACGGTTGTATCCGAGCAGTATTCGCTAAGCGGGTTTGAAGGTACTCATGCGATTGGGCATACCCGTATGGCAACAGAGTCGGATGTTGATATTCGATCCGCTCATCCTTACTGGGCATACCCATATAACGACATCGCTGTTGTGCACAATGGACAACTGACTAATTATTGGGGTTTTCGTCGTGAGATGGAGCGGCGGAATCACCGGTTCATGTCCAACTGTGATTCCGAACTGATCGCGGTTTATATTGCAGATCGACTGGATCGAGGTGATGAACTGGAAGAGGCGATGACGCGTTCTGTAGATGAACTGGATGGCGTTTTTACCTACGTCGTTGCTACAGAAGACAAGCTTGGTATGGCGAAGGATGTGATGGCAGCCAAACCGATGGTGCTTTATGAAAGTGACGAATTTGTAGCCCTGGCATCCGAGGAGGTCGCAATTAGAAGCGTGTTTCCACATGAAATTGATACTTACGACCCTTACGAGGGAGAGGTAAAAGTATGGCAGAGCTAAAAACGACTGACTCGTCTCTGGAGATGGGAATGCACACCGAGCAGTTGTCGGGGCGCACACAGCAGGTCTTTTTCTCGTCAGAAGAGGGAGATAACTATACCTATCCCTGGGCACATGAGGTAGACCTCGATAAGTCAACGGAGATCGATGCGGAAGGTCTCGAGGGCAAGGAGGTCAATCTGAAGATCAGAGACGCGATGGGGCAAGGATATGGGGCGATTACTGTACTGAATCCGGCAGCCAAGCATTCGCTGGGTGTCGGTATCTTGAACCGTTTAAATCTGCGATTTGAAGGTAGTCTGGGCTATTTTGGTTGCGGTCTAGTCGATGGTCCTAATATTGTCGTCACAGGCCGGGTGGGCTGGTCTTGTGCCGAGAATATGATGGCAGGGACAATTGTCGTCGAGAAGAACGCCGGCTCCACATTCGGTGCAGCCATTCGTGGTGGTGACCTGGTATGTAAAGGCGATGTCGGCAGTCGCACCGGTATAGATCAGAAGGGTGGAACGATCATTGTCGGTGGACGTGCAGGGGCTTTTTCCGGCTTCATGATGCAGCGGGGTCGTATGGTGATTCTGGGAAATGCAGGAAAGAATTTGGGCGATTCAATGTACGACGGCACGATCTATGTGGGCGGTGCGATTGAAGATCTGGGGGTGGATGCGGTTGAGGGTGAGATGACGCCTCTTGATGCGCAGTGGCTGACACAGAAACTCGGTCAGTATGGCCTGGAGGCGCCAAACGGCGTTGAGAAAATGACCAAGATAGTTTCAGGCAAGCAGTTGTGGAATTACGACAATCTCGAGCCTTCAGAAAAGAAACTCGTGCTCTAATCGATAAGGGAAAGAACAATGCCAACCAATAGAAATACAGATGTCATCGGGCACAGTTTTATTTTTCCGCCTGAGGTCATTGACGATATACACATCAAGTCAGAACTCGGCCGGTACCGTATGCGGGGATTTTCGCTGTTTAAGAAAATTCCAAGTTGGGATGATCTGACATTCCTTCCCGGTACGCTGACTCGATTCGTGATCGAGGGTTACCGGGAAAAGTGCCTGACTAAAACCGTGATTGGGCCGAGGGCAAAGCGTCCGATCGAACTGGATATTCCGATTTACATTACCGGTATGAGTTTTGGCGCACTGTCGTATGAAGCAAAGACGGCGTTGGCCCGTGGTGCAACGATGGCCGGCAGTGCCACCTGTTCTGGGGAAGGGGGAATGATTCCGGACGAACGGCGCTACTCCGAAAAATGGTTCTATCAGTGCATTCAGTCCCGATATGGCTTCAATCCACACCATCTACGATTGGCCGATGGTTGCGAATTTTTTATTGGCCAGGGTTGCAAGGTCGGTTTGGGTGGGCATTTGATGGGCCAGAAGGTGACTGACCAAGTGGCTGAAATGCGATCCTTGCCCGCGGGTATCGATCAACGATCTCCAGCTCGCCATCCCGACTGGTTGGGGCCTGATGATCTGGCGTTAAAAATACAGGAAATTCGAGAAGCAACTAACGGAGAAATTCCCATTCAGCTCAAGCTCGGTGCTGCACGTGTTTATGATGACGTGCGAATGGCCGCGAAAACTGATCCAGATGCGATCTACATCGATGGGATGGAAGGTGGCACCGGTGCGGGACCGCACCTGGCGACCGAGGAGACGGGTGTTCCCGGGATTGCAGCAATACGCCAGGCCAGGAGAGCGCTTGAGGACGTGGGAATGTCCGGTGATATCACGCTGGTATATGCCGGGGGTATCCGAAATGGTGGGGATGTCGCAAAAGCACTGGCTCTGGGAGCCGATGCGGTCGCAATTGGTCACTCGTCATTAATGGCACTTAACTGTAACAAGAATATTCCAGAAGCGGACTATGAGCGTGAGATCGGTGTGGAGGCAGGTCATTGTTATCACTGTCATACAGGCCGGTGTCCAGTTGGGGTGGCTACCCAGGATCCGGAACTCAGAAAGCGGCTTAATCCAGATGATGCAGCCGAGCGTGTATATAACTTTTTGCACACACTCACCATTGAATGTCAGATGCTGGCCAGGGCGTGTGGAAAGACCAACGTACATTCTTTGGAGCCCGAGGATTTGGCCGCATTGACAATGGAAGCGTCAGCTTTAGCTCAGGTGCCGCTGGCTGGTTCCCAGCATACAGTTGGTCGGCCTGACATGACCCGGTTCTGAGGAGAAACTCATTATGGCAAATGAAAACGATATTGATCATTTCATCAACACGGATGGACTAGATACAGAACGGGAGCAGACCATTGGACAGCACATCGGCTATCGGTACGATGTGAATCTGGTGCCAGACTACGACCGGATAACACCCTTTCTTCAAAAATATATGGATACGATGGGCTGGCAGGACCTAAACTGGCTCGAGGATGTGCATATGGGTTACGAGGATGGCCGGCCGGCCGTTTTTGATCGTAACATCAATGGATGGGTATCGATTCCAGAGGATATGGAACTGCCTGATAATCAGCAGGATCGTGACATGATTGCTCGTGAATTGCTCATACGGTTTCAGATGTCGCCCCGTCACCCGATGGTTGATTTGCGTAAGGCCTACGCTAAGTTCTAGATTGTTCGCCGAAAATAGGTCATGCCAAAAGCCCTTAGTGATGCGAGGGAGCGGGTGTTTTGTCGAGCCCTACAGTATGCACAGGCAGCACCACGGTTTTTGCTAAGGTATGTTAGGGATCATGCGGTATGCTAATTTTGCCTCTTGCCCTTAGTGTCTCGCGATAGCTGGATGTTTTAAGGCATCTAGGTATTCATCTAGACCTCTTGAAGTAACAGTTACCAGTTGGAGAAAGATATGTCGACGCCTGGCAGTGATATTGAAATCGCCCGTGCAGCAACTACTGAATCGATCCAGGATATTGGTGAGAAGCTTGGAATCCCAGAAGAATTTTTACAACCCTATGGACACACCAAAGCCAAGGTCAGTTACGATTTTATAAAGTCTCTTGAGTCTCGACCCGATGGGAAACTAGTGCTCGTTACCGCTATTTCTCCAACACCTGCGGGTGAGGGCAAAACGACAACCAGCGTTGGACTGGGTGATGGTCTAAACAGGATTGGGAAAAATACAGCGATCTGTTTGCGTGAGCCCAGCCTGGGTCCATGTTTCGGGATGAAGGGTGGTGCGGCAGGCGGCGGTTATGCGCAAGTAGTCCCGATGGAGGATATTAATCTCCATTTTACCGGTGATTTTCATGCGATCGGTGCTGCGCATAATCTGTTGTCCGCATTGGTGGATAACCATATTTACTGGAGCAACGACCTGGAGTTGGATTCTAGACGTGTCACCTGGCGTCGTGTGGTCGACATGAATGACCGAGCACTGCGTCAGATCACGACGTCTCTGGGTGGTGTAGCCAATGGGTTTCCGAGAGAGAGCGGATTTGATATTACAGTCGCGTCAGAGATTATGGCGATCTTTTGTTTGGCCGAAGATCTTGATGATCTAAAGCGGCGTCTAGGTAATATTATTGTCGGTTATCGACGTGATCGCACGCCCGTTCTAGCCCGAGACGTACATGCACCAGGGCCGATGACGGCTTTGCTCAAAGATGCGTTTATGCCTAATCTGGTCCAGACACTGGAAAATAATCCGGCTCTGGTCCATGGCGGACCCTTCGCGAATATTGCACATGGTTGTAATTCGGTTGTCGCAACGAAAACCGCACTTAAGTTGGCTGATTATGTGGTAACTGAAGCAGGTTTCGGTGCTGATCTGGGTGCAGAAAAGTTTTTTGATATTAAGTGTCGCAAGGCTGGTTTGGCACCTGATGTCGTCGTATTAGTTGCTACCGCCAGAGCCCTGAAGATGCACGGGGGTGCGGCCAAGAGTGATCTTAGTTCAGAAAACGTGGCAGCAGTCCAAGCAGGCCTCGACAACTTAGGGCGTCATTTACGTAACATCACCCAGTATGGTGTTCCGGTTGCTGTTGCAATCAATCGATTTACAGCTGATACCGATGGAGAACTGAGTGCAATAAGTCGGTTTTGCTCCGAGTTTGGCGTAGAGGTGTTCAATTGCACCCATTGGTCAGACGGCGGTGCTGGTACAGAAGCGCTAGCTGCGCATGTGGCTAAACTTGCGGACAGTGGCCAGTCTCAGTTCCGTACGTTGTATGATGACAAGCTCTCGCTTTGGGAGAAGGCGCGATGTGTCGCTCGTAATATATATGGCGCAGATGACATCATCGCAGACAAAAAGATTCGTGCGCAATTCGATGACTACAATAAAGATTATGGGCGTTTCCCAGTGTGCATGGCTAAGACACAATACAGTTTTTCGACCGATCCAAATCTACTCGGTGCACCTTCGGGACATATGGTGCCTATTCGAGAAATTAGACTGTCGGCTGGTGCGGAATTCTTAGTGGTAATTTGCGGCGAGATCATGACCATGCCGGGCCTCCCTCGGGTACCCGCCGCAAACAACATCTCGGTCAATGAGCAGGGCGAAATAGAAGGTTTGTTTTAATTTTTGTCAGGTAAGGCGTCATCGTGGAGTCGCCGCTGGTTACGATGCCTGGCTCTGTCCCCCAAAGAGTACGCTAATCACTTTAGAAGGATGCAAAATACCAACAACTCTGTCATCGGCGTCTACAACTGACACTGCCTTCGACTCGTTGAGTACTGCTTCGGCTACGGTTTCAATAATGGCGTCTTTCGAAACCCGTAAGTCTCCAATATGTTCCGACGAGTTGATTGGTTCCATCACGGATTCTATTTTGAGCACCTTTTCCCTTGGGACTTCTTCGGTAAATTTGTGGACATACTCTGTCGCTGGATGGAGTACGATGTTAGCCGGGGTGTCCAACTGTTCAATGACACCGTCTTTCATAATCGCGATGCGATCGGCAAGGCGAAGCGCCTCATCAAAATCATGCGTAACGAACAGAATTGTTTTATTCAGAACCCCCTGTAGTCTCAAAAATTCATCCTGCATTTCTTTTCGGATCAGTGGATCTAAAGCCGAGAAGGGCTCGTCTAGGAACCAAATATCAGGTTCAATTGCAAGCGAGCGTGCGATCCCAACTCGTTGTTGTTGTCCGCCTGATAGTTCTCTAGGAAAATAATTCTCTCGCCCGCCAAGACCCACAAGTTCGACCATTTCCATTGCTTTTTTAATACTGTCCTGAGTCTTGCCTCCTTTTACCTGTAAGGGGAAAGCAATATTCTCGAGAACCGTTTTGTGGGGTAATAAGGCAAAACTCTGAAAGACCATACCCATCTTGTTTCGACGGAGTTCAATGAGTTGCTTGTTGTTCATCGCCAACAAGTCCTGTCCGTCTATATAAATATTTCCGGCAGTAGCATCGGTTAACTTTGATATACAGCGAAGGAGTGTCGATTTTCCTGAGCCAGATAGGCCCATAACAACCAGCATTTCCCCTTTGGAAACCTCAAAAGATGCGTTGTTCACACCAACTATGCAGCCGGCATCTTGAAAAACTTTGGCATCTACATTGCCCTGTACGCCCTCAAGCATCTTGTTAGCGTTGTCGCCAAATACTTTAAAAACCGAATCGCAGAGGATGACAGGTTGTTCCTTGTTAGTTGACGCTATGCTGGGGGGCATAATTTGATATCCGATTAGTCGTTTGACACATGCTAAAGGCAATCGTATTGCTTCGCTAGGATACAGTAAACGAGAATAAAACTCTTCCCTGGTCGCCAAAGCCAGGGGAGAGATTTGGATCATTTACAGCCTTGTATCTAGGTGAAAGGCTTCTATACTTCTTCGTGACCAGTCGGTCGGCTCCTGACAGTATCTTCATGGCTCGGTCTATCAGTGCCTACCAGTGCAGTCATTTGGCCGATATCCTGGATACTGAATGATCTCTTTGAGAACGCCGTGTAAGCAGTCGGATGGATTGTTGGGAATTTGTAATCGGCCGCTTTCTTCAGCCAGCCCTTGGGCGAACAGACTAATCTATTCCCAAAAGTTTTTTTCTTTCAGTCGCCCAAGTTTGAATTAGATTATCTACTGCTAAACACATAAAGGATACAAATATACCTAATGTCAAACCGATACCTGCACCACCTTTTTTCGATAGTGCCCCCATGATTATTTGACCTAGATCTATTGTTCCAATTAGTGCACCAAGAATAACCATGAATAATGCGAATATTACGGTTTGATTTATTCCTAACATTATATGAGGGAACGCGAGCGGTAACTCGATATTAGTCCATCTTTGCAATCGTGATACCCCTGACATCGTTGCTGCGTCATGCAATGATAATGGAACACTATTAAGACCTTCTACAGTATATCTAGTGGCTGGAATTACCGCATAAACAATTGCGGCGATCATGACAGATGTGTCTGTGATTCCAAAAAGTAGGATTACGGGAATCAGATAAATAAAAGATGGGAATGTTTGAAAGAAATCACAAATTGAAAGTATAGTTTTGCTAGCCAAACTATTTTGGGCACAAATAGATCCAACGACTATTCCTAAAAAAGCAGATATTAAAACAGCAAAAGTTGCCATGTAGGCGGTAATTAATGCTCTGTCCCAATATTCAGAAAGAGCTATAAACAGGATTAGGCTTCCAACTACTACAGCTGATCTTACACCTCCAACTATATAACCAGCACCCATTACAATAATAAACGTTGAAATGACAGGCATGCCTAAATAGGCATTTTTCATTGGTACAAGGACTGAAGTTATTAACCAAATATTAAATGCATTTAAATAGACAAAGAAAGTTTCCCAAATCCAATCAATACCGGCGTCTATAAATGGAGAAATAGTAAAACCTTTGTTAAAAGGTACATAGTACAAGTAGTTAATACTGTCTCTGAAGTATAGAGTTCCCAAGTAAGATAAAATAATTCCCAAAATCGTTAAAAGAATAAACAGTATGTAGGATCTATATTTTTGATAAAAATTTAAATTAGCAAAATAATCCTTTTGTTTGTTGGCCCACGCTAAAGAGTATTTATCTAGAATTACTGCTATTAAAACTACACACAGTCCAATTTCTGAAGCCTTCCCAATTTCCAGTGAATTTAGAGCAACTTTTAAATTAAATCCTAAGCCTTTAGCGCCAATGAATGCTGCGATGGTCGTCATTGCAAGGCACTGCATTATGACTTGATTAACGCCTATTAAAATATCTCTTCTTGCTGTTGGAATTAGAACTCTAAATAATAATTGAGTTTTATTACATCCACTCATTAAACCTGAGTCGACAATTTCTGGAGATATCTTTCGTAATCCAAGAATGGTTAACCTGATCATGGGAGGAGTTGCAAAGATAATAGTTGCGATAGCTCCCGCGTGATCTCCAACACCAAAAAGAACCATGACCGGAACTAGATAGGAAAAATGAGGTAAGGTTTGCATGCAATTCAATATTGGCTGAAGCGCTCCCTCGACAGTCTTGTTTAGATATCCCCATATTCCAAATCCCAATCCTAAAATGAAACAAACAGGTGCAGATATAAGAACAAAAGATAAGGTTTCCATAGAGGGCTCCCACTGCCCAAAAATAGAAAGATATGCAAATCCTATACCTGCGAGCAAGGCTAAACGAACACCTTGAAGTTGATATCCTAAAATTGAAGCGCCAGCTACTACAGCGGTCCAAGGTAAAGCGGGCCAAGACAACCATTTATTGGCATTGATCCATGTGTCACTAAAAAATGCCGCCAAAGTTTGTGCCCCGCCCAGAAATATTTCCCTAACAAAAATAATTAGGAATAAAACTGAGCTGCCTATCGACCTAGTAGTGATTCTAAAAACTGTTTTTTGTTCATAGTCATTCCAAAGTGGATCCCATATATCAACGGTGAACCATTTGAACATCAAATTATCAAGCAAAGTATTAATCCACAGGGGGACGTCTTTTAATAAGGGCGGTAATCTCCAAAAGTAACTATTTTCCGATTGAGGCACTACAAAATAAGACAATAAGAAAATTAAAATCAAGAGACCGAATTGCATTGGCCGGGAGTTTTTAAAATTGCTAAGCATTTTCTTATTTATTTCTAGACGAACTAAATAAACTCTTTAAAAACGTCGCAAGATCAAGAGAATTAATGATTTCATCTTTGGCTGTTTTAATTGATGGGGTGGTATTTGGATTGGAGGTACCCATCTTTCATTAATGCTATGCGATCAGCTAAACGAGGAGTCTCATCAAGATTATGAGTAACAAACACTATCGCTTTATTAAGCATTCCTTGTGATCTTAAGAACTCATCACGCATTGTTTTATTAGGGGATCAAGGGCTGAAAAAGGTTCGTCCAGAAACCAAATATCCGATTCTACTGATCGAGATCTTGCCATTCCAATACGTGTTGTTTGGACTGTACCCCATGGTTAGGACAGGTGACCGGTCAAAGTAAGTGGTTATCTTCTATGTATTCGTATATTGAAACAGAAGGTAACATATCAGGAGTATAAACGTAGGAATCATTCCCGAGGTTTTAAGCCAAAGTCCCTCTTAGCGCAATCAGGGCTAATGAAACATCGAAAGACTAAACTAATCGATCAATATTAAAACTACTAAGCAAAAAAAATCCTCCCTGGATCAGGGAGGATTTTCAGTGAAACAACTTCTAAATTAATTCTTCCAAAGATCTATTTGTGCTCTGTGATTAGCAATAAATGCAGTTGCAGCTTCAGCATGACTCATACCCAGGTTGTCAACATTATTGGCCATCTCACCAATTTGAGGGGCATTAAAAGCCATTTTTGTATAGAACTTATAGGCATCTGGATGAGACAGTGGGAATTTAATATGTGCAGCTTTTTTGAGCCAACCTTTTGGAGAGCCACAGCCAGTAGTTTCTAACGTTCCGCCATTCTCTAGCCTGCATCCTTCGAAATAAGGAGGAAAGTCAATAAATGTAAACCCTGCTGCATCAGTAAAGTTTGGAGACCAGTTAAAGATAACTGTTCCACGACCTTCTTTTCTAGCCGCTTCTAATTCAGCCCATAGAGCATTAGCAGCACCTGCAAATTTTACAGTCCATAAATCATCAATACCTAGACCTTTAAGTCTATTGGGCATAACATCTCCGTGCCACTCTACAGGACCTTCCAACCAACGGCCTTTTCCACCTGAGTCAGCTGTAGCAAAATTTTTCGCACAATCAGGAGATTTTAGAGCTTCCCAACTAGGCAGACCGGGACATAATCCTTCATCAATAACCCAATTTGGAATACCCATTTCTTCAAATGTTATTAAGTCGTGGCTACCAGCGTCAATCAAGCCACCTTTGTCCATTGCTTCATAAAATGGGATTGCCATTGTTGACTCCCAAGTTTCATGAGCTACGTGAAGATCGCCAATTCTGACAGCCTCATATCTTGAAGCCGATTCAGCTGGAACTAACTCTACTGTATGACCCATTTCTTCAAATACTTGAGCCATTACGTTAGCCATAACAATTTGGCTTGACCAGTTTAATACTGGAATTCTGATTGGATCTGCAGCTTTTGCCACGGTGCCGATAAACATTACTGACACAATAGCAACAACTTTTAGTAAAGTTTTTAACATGTTTCCTCCCCGGTGTTTGTTAACATTTAAATACTAACTTACATTAAATCAACGGCTATTCCTTCACGTGCCGGCAACTAGTCTAGTTTAGTTGACTGGATAGCCCCATAACCAAATCTACACCAATTTGATTGGTAAAACAGGTAAATCCGATAGGGGCGGCCCCGCCTGACTACGCTTGGAACTGAATTTGCCAGGTCAAACGCCCCAGTGGCTCGGTTTGAAGGGACTAGGGGGAAGGGCAAGAATGACGGTCAAAAGAAGAAAAACCGCGAGCGTTAACGATGCTCTGACTCGTTTTTGCTTGGGGTTGGAGAGGTATTTTCCATTTATTTGCAATGGGTTAGGTCAATCTTTCGCATGCCGAGACTAGTCTAGTCCACTGGGTAGCTCCATAACCAAATCTATACCAATTTCATGGGTAAGCCAGATGAATCCGGAATGGCGCGGCCTGTCCTGACTATCGAGCTGAATGCGGCAGGCCAAACGCCCGATTGGCCCGGTTTGAAGGGTGCCAGGAGCAAGATTGACGGTCAGTAGAAGCAAAGACCGCCGAGCGTTAACTATGCTCTGACCCGTTCTTTCTTGGGGTCGTAGAAAGGGAAGGGTACGACCGTTGCCGGAATACGCTTCTGATGGCCATCCAGTTTACCCACCTCAACCAAGGTTCCAGCTTCGCTATGGGTTACATCCATTCGACAAAGCGCAATATTCTTTTTCAAAATCGGTGAGCGTGTGCCGCTCGTGATGATACCCACTTGGGCACGGCCGCCACCACCAATGTGGACACAGTCGCCATGTGCCGCGGGCTCATTTCCCGCCAACTCAAGGCCAACCAGCTGGCGTTGTGGATTTTCTTTTCGCTGGGCTAAAGCATCTCGGCCGATAAAGTCTTCTTCTTTTGATTTCAAAGGAACGGTAAAGCCGATACCTGCTTCGAAGGGATCTGTTTCATCGGAAAATTCATAGCCTGCAAATACGAGGCCTGCCTCAATCCGGACCATGTCGAGGGCATCGAGGCCCAGCGGTGACAGGCCATAAGGTTCTCCAGCTGCAAATACAGTGTCCCAGACGGTGGGTGCATCATTCGGATGACAGAATATTTCGAACCCGAGCTCACCTGTGTAGCCGGTTCGCGAGACCATCACGGGTAGGCCGTCGAAATCATGTAATCGGCCAATGGTAAATCGGAACCAGCCCAGTTCTTCAACAGTTGGCTGTGCGGGTGGTGTCCAGATGATTTCTTTAAGTATGTCTCGACTGTTAGGGCCTTGAACCGCGACGTTGTGCAGTTGATCTGTTGACGATTTAATCCATACACGGTAACCGAGTTCGGCAGCTTTTTCTCGCATCCAGATTCCGCCATAGTCATCACCGCCAATCCAGCGGAAACTGTCCGGCCCCAGTCGCAACAGTGTGCCATCGTCAATCATTCCTCCATGGGGGTAGCACATGGCGGTATACACCACCTGACCGATAGCCAGTTTTCGAATATTTCGCGTCAGGACTGTTTGCATCAATGCTTCGGCATCCGGACCCAGCACTTCAAATTTGCGTAGCGGCGACAGATCCATGATGACGGCTTTTTCCCGACACGCCCAGTACTCATCTATTGCGCCAGCGTTATTAAATACAGTCGGGAGCCAGAATCCACGATATTCAGTGAAGTTTCGGGTTAGCTGCGATGAGCGTGGATGAAATCCAGTTTCACGAGTCAGTTCAGCTTCGGCATCTGGTGTCATACGATAGGCGACAGCTTTGGAAAAAACATTGTGGGGAGAATATACCCGAACATGGATGTCGGT
>Ga0208750_1000040_pt1 | contig 31557 bp, 34 predicted proteins | sample Knorr_S15_td_O2m_FD_185602 | JGI IMG/M metagenome (GOLD analysis project Ga0208750, IMG submission 185602) | Marine microbial communities from Southern Atlantic Ocean transect - Knorr_S15_td_O2min_ad_340m_LV (SPAdes) (version 2) | ecosystem: Environmental > Aquatic > Marine > Oceanic | place...
CCTCCTTGGGAATCAGACAGTGAGCTTTTCTCAGAAGATCTAGATCGGTTAATGCCATGGCTTCAGTATGCAATGGAACGAATACCGATTTTTGAAGACGCAGGAATCAAGCGAGTTGTTTGTGGTGCTATCGCTCATACCCCCGATGGATACCCTCTGCTTGGCCCAGTGTCTGGTTTAAAGAATTTTTGGAACTGTTGTGGCGCGTCGTTTGGAATTGCTCAGGGTGCTGGCATTGGAAAATATCTAACTCAATGGATGTTATATGGGGATTCAGAAATTAATATGACAGGTTTTGATTCAAGACGATATGGAAGTTACGCAGATAAAGCCTATATGAATGAAACAGGGTTTCAAGATTATAAAATGACCTACATTACACCAATGCCGGGTGAAGAATTACCAGCGGGTAGATCTCAACGAATGAGTCCATTGCATAATAAACTGAAGGACAAGGGCTGTGTATATACCGAAACCTTTGGCTGGGAAAGACCAAAATGGTTCTCATTAGATGGTAGAGAAGAAAACTATAGCCGGCGCCATAACAATGTCTTCGATGTGATTCGTGATGAATGTCTTGCTGTTCGTGAGCGTGTTGGCATTCTGGATTTAAGTGGTTTTGCTAAATATGACGTTACCGGTTCTGATGCTGAAACTTATTTGAATCGAATCTTTGCCAACTCAATGCCAACAAAAAAAGGCGGCATTGTGCTAGCTCATATTTTATCTAATGAGGGAAGAATCAATGCAGAAATGACAATCACTCGCATGGAAGAAAATCATTTCTATGTGCTTTCAGCTGCGGTTGCAGAAATTCGTGATGCAGATTACCTTGCTCAGGCTATGACTGCAGAAGAAAATGTTGAAATTGCAAACATTACAGATAAACGAGGAGTCTTAGTGCTTGCTGGTCCAAAAGCACGCGAGGTGATGGCAAAGGTTACGGAAGAAAAACTCGATAATGCCTCGTTTCCATGGTTGATGGGCAAAGATATAAGCATTGCTGGATTGCCAACTCGGGCATTGCGAATTAATTATGTGGGTGAATTGGGCTGGGAATTACATCCGCCTATTGAGCATTTGGAAACAATTTATGATGCCTTGTGGGAAGCCGGAGAAGAATTTGGTATTGCTGATTTTGGTCTATATGCCGTGGACAGCCTAAGAATGGAAAAAGCATATCGCCATTGGGGAGGTGAACTGACTAATGAGGTCACCATGATTGATGCTGATATGGAGCGTTTTCTTAAATTAGACAAAGATAATTTTATTGGTAAGGAAGCAACGCTTCGACAACAACAACAAGAACGCCTTTTTCAACTGATTTATTTTGAGATTGAAGCCACTGATTCAGATGTTCATGGAGGTGAACCTATTTATATTGGAGATAAATGCATCGGCATTACCACTTCAGGAGATTACGGCCATTGTGTTAAAAAAAGTCTTGGCTTTGGTTACGTGGATCCAAATAATTCCTTACCTGGAACAGAGCTTTATATAGATCTCTTGGGTCATCGTTGTCGAGCAACGGTATTGAAAGATCCTGTTTATGATCCTGATAATGAACGACTAAAAGGATAAATTAGAAAATAGCGTCAGAGACAAAGTTAACAGCTTTATTTTTTTTTCGCCTCTGCGGCTCTCTTTATAGAATCAGCTGTTTGACCAAACATCATTTTTAGACTTTCTTTTGACTGATTTGATTTGGAATTCTTATACTCTTTACCGAGGTCGATCCCTTTTCTTACTGCTGGTCTTTTTTTCAGTGTGTCAAACCATCGTCGTAGATTATCAAATGCATCTAAATCCACTCCAAATCGTTTGTATATCAATACCCAAGGAAATGATGCCATGTCAGCAATGGAGTACTCTCCTGCAAGATATTCATGATCTTTAAGCACAGTGTCCATTACCCCCAATAATCGATCATACTCGTTTTGATAACGGGCTGTTGAATATGAATGATCACCAGGGAAATTAGGTGCATAGTTGACAAAATGACTTAGTTGACCTGCCATTGGACCAAGACCACCCACTTGCCAAAATAGCCATTCTAGAACCCGAGTTTTTTCTCGTGATGTTTGTGGGAAAAACTTACCTGTTTTTTCACCGAGATACATGAGTATGGCTCCTGATTCAAAAACACTGATTTGTTTACCCTCAGGGCCATCATGATCAATGATTGCAGGCATTCGGTTATTAGGACTAATGGCCAGAAACTCAGGTTTAAACTGATCTCCTTTCCCTAAGTTAACGGGAATAACTTTGTAGGGAATTGAAATCTCTTCTAGCATGATTGAAATTTTCCAACCGTTTGGAGTGGGTGCATAATAAAAATCAATCATAATTCATAGGATTCTCTTTATCCGATAGTTTAGAATTAAACAATATCTCATTATACACCTACTTAATATGAGACAAAAAAGAATGAAACAGAAACGTAAACAGAGATTCTTTCACAAATCGTTAATTGAGAAAAAAAATATAGTTAGCCTCAAAGGCGAGAGCGCGCATTATCTAACTCGCGTACTTAGACTCAAAAACGGGCAAAACTTAATTTTATTTGATGGTTCTGGAACTGAATGGGACGGTCAAATTATTCATTCAACAAAATATAAGGTTGATGTGAAATTGCTATCTAAGCAATCACCAAAGACAGAGTCAGATTTAGAAATAACCTTAATACAATCTATTTCTAGAAGTCAGCGTATGGATTTTGTTATGCAAAAAGCGACTGAGCTGGGAGTAAAACAAATTATACCGATGACAAGTCAAAACACGGTTGTGAGATTAAATAAATCAAACCTTAAGAATAAAATGAACCACTGGAAAAAGATTATTATCAGCGCAGCAGAGCAATCGGGCCGAGTAAAAGTACCAGCCATTATCAAGCCAATACCTTTTAATAAAGAACTCCTTAATGAACACAAAAGTCCAGGATCATATTTTTTAGACACCACAGGAGACAGTGGATTTAGCTCAAAAAAGATTTCCAAAGCAACTATTGTAGTAGGTCCGGAAGGTGGGTTTACTGTTGATGAAAAACAAATAGCTATTGATGCAGGATATAAGATAGTTAAAACAGGCCCAAGGCTATTAAGAACAGAAACTGCTCCAATAATGGCAATTAGTATTCTTCAATACCTCTATGGAGATTTTAGTAATTAGCATAAAATAAATAGTGAACAAGTACAGGCAACTCAAAATGAAATTAGCTGTAATCATGGACCCTATAGAGAAGATCATTCCAGAAAAAGATGGAACGTTGGATCTATTATTGGCTGCTCAAGATAGAAATTATGAGCTTATATATTTTGAACAACAAAACCTCAGAATTTTTGATGGTCGGCCATTAGGCACAGGAAAGCCACTAACAGTAAAAGATGATACAGAACAATGGTTCCAATTTTCAAATGACAATGAATATTGTTTGTCTGATTTTGACGTGATTCTTATGCGAAAAGACCCTCCTTTTAATCTTGAATATATTTATTGTACCTATGTATTGGATTTAGCTGAAAATCAAGGCTCGAAGGTCATTAACCAACCCTCAGCACTGCGTAATTTTAATGAAAAAGTATCGATCACTTTATTTCCCTCCATGACCCCTCAGACTCTTGTCACGTCTTCGGTAAAGGAGATTAGAGAGTTTTTAGAACATCATGGAAAAATCGTGGTGAAACCTTTGGATGGAATGGGAGGAAGATCAGTTTTTGTGGTGGACAGTAATGATCTTAACGCACAGTCAATTTTTGAAACGATCACAAATCTGAGTTCAGTCACAATTATGGCTCAAGTCTATGTCCCTGAAATTCAAGAGGGTGATAAAAGAATTCATATAGTTTATGGCCAACATTGCAACACCGCCCTAGCGAGAATACCCAGTGATCAAGATAACCGTGGAAACTTAGTCATGGGAGCCAAAGGGCAAACTCAAGAATTGACATCAAGAGATAAGGAGATCTGTGAAGCAATCGGTCCAACTCTTTTGGAACACGGAATTTATTTTGCAGGCATTGATGTTATTGGCGATTATCTAACAGAAATCAATATTACGAGTCCCACTGGTATGCGTGAAATTAAACGCTATGCTGGCGAAGATGTCTCAGGTTTATTTTTTAATTGCCTGGAGTCAAGAGATCAATGATCTGGGAAAGCTTATCAGAAAATCTGATTGGACAATTCTTAATTGCAACACCGAGTCTAAATGATCCTCATTTTTCTAAAACGGTCACTCTCATATGTGAACATAATGAGTCCGGGTCATTAGGACTAATTGTTAATCGACCATTAGATAATAACTTGGAAGACTTATTAAAAGAACTTAATATCGCAACCCTTAAAGATCTAGATTCAACGCCTATACTTCAAGGTGGGCCTGTGGGCACTGAACGCGGTTTTGTCATTCATAATAAAGGATCATGGAAACATACCTCACGTATCAATGACTGGATCAATATCACAACCTCAAAAGACATTCTAGAATCAATTTCTAATGGTCATGGTCCTAATAATTGTCTTTTGGTATTGGGATACTCTGGTTGGGGACCTGGACAGTTAGAATCTGAGATCAGATCAAATTCATGGTTATCCATACCTTTTAATGATGAAATTCTATTTCATACTCCATTTCAAAACCGATGGGCAAAATCAATTGACTCATTAGGCATTGCAGCAGAAAATATTTCTGAAGAAGTAGGCCATGCCTAGAAGCAATACTGACCATATAACATGAAGGATGAAGTCTACATCGCCTTTGATTATGGTTTAAAAAAAACAGGGGTGGCTATCGCACAATCTATAACAAAAACTGCCTCGCCTCTATTGGCCTTAAAAATGAATAATGGTGAACCTGACTGGGAAGATATTGATTCCATTTTTGAAAATTTTAAACCGAATTGTGCCATTTTTGGTATGCCAGAAAAACAAATCAACGAGTCAAATAGCTTGACTAAAAAAATTAATAGCTTCTCTTCAAAAATAGAAAAAAGATATCAAATTTCAATTAGGTTTATAAATGAGCACCTAACTTCTAAAATAGCAAAAGATAAATTGAAAGAACAAAGACAAGAAGGTATCCTTCTGCGTCAAATAAAGAAAGGGCAAATTGATAGCATGGCAGCAGCAATAATTCTTCAGGAATGGATGAATCGTGAGGAGAAATAATTGAAGCATCTTCTTTATCTTAAGGATTTAAATCAAGAAGCAATTAATCAGATTCTCGATACCGCGGACAACTTTCTAGATCATGATAACCAACCTATTGGATCAGAAAATCTATTAAAAGATAAAACTATAGCAAATCTCTTTTTCGAACCCAGCACCAGAACCAGAAGTTCATTTCAAATAGCTGCTAGAAAATTAGGGGCTGATGTTATTAATATTGATGAAGAGCATTCCTCAAGAGCTAAGGGTGAAACTCTTATTGATACATTAAAAACACTGGAGGCAATGGGAGTTAATTACTTCATTATTCGTAATAAACATTCCGGAGTTTTTCAAGACCTTTTAAAGCATATTGAAAATAAATCTCGACTAATTAATGCTGGGGAATCAAACATCTCTCACCCAACTCAGGGGTTACTAGACCTTTTAACAATTAGACGACATAAAAAAGACTTCCATAATATTAAAGCGGTCATCTTAGGTGATCTCTCACACTCTAGAGTAGCTCGGTCTTTAACAGAGGGCTTAGAAAAAATGAACACTGGTGAAATTATTCTAGTGTCACCAAAAGACTATGAACCAGACATGACATTATTTAAAGGAGCTAAGTACACAGATAATACAGAATCAGCCCTTAGAAACGCGGATGTAGTAGTAACCCTCAGAGTACAGAAAGAGCGCATGGAAAATGAGACACAATTTATTGATCTATCACAATATTACAAAGACTATGGCTTGACTTCAGAACGACTGGCACTCTGTAAAAAAGATGCAATTGTCATGCATCCGGGGCCAATGAATCGGGGAGTTGAAATAGAAAACATCGTTGCGGATGGTCCTCAATCTGTTATTACCGAACAAGTCACCAATGGAATAGCAACGAGAATGGCAATCTTGTCAATCATAGAGAAAAGTACTGTTTAATCATGTTTAATCAAAAGGCAGTTATCTTTGAGGAAAGGTCAGAAGTAATTGATCAGATAGAACATGATTCTGACCAATTTATTATTACCCTTAAAGCTCCAAAAGCCTCTAAGGCAGCCAAACCAGGTGAATTTGCTTTTGTTGATTGCGGTGAAAACACTCTACTAAGAAGACCACTGTCCTATCTAAGAACAAATCCTGAGAAAGAAACTGTCGAATTTATGTATAAAATTATCGGCCCTGGCCTGGAAGCACTCAGTAAAGTGTCAACAGGCGATTACATACAAATGATGGGTCCCATTGGTAATGGATTTAATCATGATCCATTAAAAGAAATTCCAGTCTTTATTGGTGGTGGTGTGGGAATACCACCTGTTTTATTTCTAGCCGAATATCTAAAACAAAACTATCAAAATATAACTTCATATGCATTTTTTGGCTCTGAGATTCCTTTTCCATTTGAAATGGTCACATCCAGTCTAAAAATTAATGGGCTAAATGAAGCCGATAATAAAACCATTAAAGACCTGGAAGATAAGAGTATTCCTTGTCGATTAGCTAGCCTTGAAGAGTTTGATGGTTGTTACAAGGGGTATGTAACAGAACTTGCTAATCGTTGGCTGTCTAATTTACCTCAATCTGAAAAAAATAAGATCGTTATATACGCGTGCGGTCCTGAACTGATGCTGGAAGCCGTATCAGTACTTGCACGAAATCATCAAGTAGATTGTCAATTATCGCTAGAAGAGTTTATGGCTTGCGCCATAGGTGGATGCGCAGGTTGTACTGTGAAAGTGAGTTATGGTAAAGATGTTGCCATGAAAAGAGTATGTGTTGATGGGCCTGTGTTTGATGCTAAAAGCATCTACCCGCAATGAGCAATATAGAAGAAAACTATCAAAATATTCTGTCTGTTGTTCAAAGGTCGAAAAATGAAAATAAGAATTCAAAAGAAACACCTAGAATTATTGCTGTCAGCAAAACACGAACACTATCTGAAATAAATAAAGCTTATGATTGTGGCTTAAGAGACTTTGGAGAAAATTATCTTCAAGAAGCTATCAAAAAAATTGACTCTCTTCAGCACTCTGTAGACTGGCATTTTGTTGGTTCAATACAATCGAATAAAACCAAGCAAATAGCCCATTATTTTCAGTGGGTTCACACCATAACTCGTTTTAAGATTGCTAAAATGATTAACAGTTATAGGGACGATCCCATGAATGTTTGTATCCAAATAAAATTACAAGATAATGATCCCAGAGAGAGTGTTTTGATTAGTGATCTTCAGAACTTAGCACGTCAAATTTCAGAACTGGACAATATTAAATTAAGAGGCTTGATGGGAATAACTACCCCTGATATACCAAAAACTAAACGGCCAAAATACTTTAAAAAATTGGCCCAAGCCTTCGATAATTTAAATAAACAGGGTTTTGGCCTAGATACCATCTCCATGGGAATGTCTGATGATTATGATTTAGCAATTCAAAATCGCTCAAATATGATTAGAATAGGTACCGCATTATTTGGTGAGCGATCTATTTAGGAAGAAACAGTGTCAGAAAATAAGAAAATTGGCTTTATAGGAGGAGGCATGGTTGCTGAAGCAATCATTAGAGGCCTCATACTTCATGGTCATGATGCATCCAAAATTTTTGTTTCTGATCCTTCAGACTCTAGAAGAGATGTTTTATCTATTTTAAATAAACAATTAAATGTCTTGTCAGATAATCAAACACTTGCATCAGAAGTTGACATTTTAATCATGGCCATTAAGCCACAAATTTTTAGCGACGTTGCTTCCAGTATTGATTTTAAAACAGTCGAAAATAATCCAATGATTATTTCAGTGGCTGCAGGCATAGAAATGAAGACCATGAAGGGTCTTTTTGGTGAAGACAAAAAAATATGTAGAGTGATGCCAAATACCCCCTGTCTTGTTGGCAGGGGAGTATCGACATTGATTCAATCCAATCTCAATGAGTCAGATATTGTTATGGCCACCTATATATTTAACTCAGTTGGAAAAACAATCTGGATTCAAGAAGAAGAATGGATGCATGCGGTAACAGCTGTCTCAGGAAGTGGTCCAGCGTATTTCTTTCACATGATGCATATTCTAAAAGACGCTGCATGCAAAGCAGGTATCCCTGAGGAAATTGCAGAGACTCTGTCTATTCAAACAGCTATTGGTTCCAGTCAACTGGCATTAAATAGTGCTGATGATCTCATCACTCTCAAAAAGAAAGTTATGTCTCCAGGCGGAACTACTGAAGCGGCCTTTGATTCTTTAGAAAAGAATAAATTGGATGATATTTGGGACAAAGCCATTAATGCTGCAAGACAAAGATCAGTTGATCTTGGAAAAAACTAATTATATTAATCTTTCAGGTGCATGAGTAATTTACTGTTATTCTTATTTACCACACTTGTTGATTTCGTAATTCTGTTATTACTTTTGAGAGTATTCTCTTCCTTTTGGGTCTCAACCAATAATCAGATTCATCGATCAATAATTCTGATGACTAACTCCATATTGAACCCTTTGCGTTCCAATCTTAATAACAAAACATTTATCTATGTGGCTCTTTGTGTTTGTCTTTTAATTAAATTCTTTACCTTGTGGTTGATGACGAAATTTGCATGTCTGATAGCTCCTAACTTTTTTCAGCTAGTCGGTTTGTCGATTTTTAGTTTGCTCAGATTTATTTTGAATGTATTCTTTTTTGCAATTATTATTCATGCTGTTTTCAGTTGGATTCTGAACAACCAACACAATGCTTTTTCAGACTTTATTAGACAACTTGTCGTTCCTATACTACACCCGATCCAGAAAAGATTACCCTACCCTGCAGGAATGGATTTTTCTCCATTTATAGCGATTGTGGTTATCCAATCAATCAACTTAATCATACCCTTCAGCGAATTCACTGATAACATCGTTTGTATGAACTTAGCACAAATCCTATAAAATCAACCTCATGAAAATTACTCAAGCTAAAGTTGAAAAACATAACATGCAACTCAAGGCACCATGGGCCATTGCAGGTCATGTCCATGAATCTATTGAAAATATTTTTATTGAAATTACAGATGAAAATGGTCTAACAGGAATCGGTTCTTGTGCACCAATGAACGACTCAAAAGAAAACTACAACCATTATTTTAAAACATTAGATGAATATTCATCATCGCTCATAGGTCAAAATCTAGATCACAATAGTGATACCTATGATAGCTTGCTTTTAAACCTTTCAGAATACCCAGAACTGAGAGCTGCGGTTGATATTGCGTTGCATGATTTATATGCAAAAACTCACAAGACCTCACTAGTTCAACTCCTGGGTCAAGAGCATCATTCTTTTAAGACGTCTATAACCATTGGGGTAGAGTCATTAGAGAAAACAACAGCAGCAGCTCAATCACACATTGATAATGGGTTCTCTATATTGAAAATAAAAATTGGTGAATGTGTTGAAGAAGACATAGAAAGGGTGAAAACTTTATTTGAACTCAATCCTGAGAATATTCAAATCAGGGTTGATGCAAATCGAGGGTACTCTAAAAAAGAATTAATACAGTTCTATGAAAACACACAAGATCTTGGTCTTGAACTTATTGAACAACCCTTAGAAATTGAAAATAATCAGGATATGCTCTATTTCCCTGAGGATATAAGAGCAATCTGTGTGGCTGATGAGTCTATGAAAACTTATGACGATGCAGTGGCTTTAGTGAAAGATCAACAACCGTTTGGAGTTTTCAATATTAAGTTGATGAAATGCGGTGGGATCTATCAAGCACTTAAGATAGCTGAAATAGCTGAGTCTGAAGGCATCGATTTAATGTGGGGCTGTTTTGATGAAAGCAAAGTCAGTATCTCTGGAGCATTGCATGCTGCACTGTCTTGTAAAAACACAAAGTACATTGATTTAGATGGTTTTTTTGACTTAGGATGGGACTTAGTCACAGACGGGTACATCTGTGAAACCGGAGTTATAGGTCCAAACAATAAAATAGGTATTGGGGTTGAGCGTGGATGATTTAAAAGGAACAGCTTTAGTTTATAGCGGTGGATTGCTGGATGATTTACATGCTAAAACAGCTCATGGTTTACTCCGGGTATCAGAACGTTTTGACGTATTGGGTTTAATTGACCAACAGCATTTTAACCAACACAGTGCAGATATTGTTAGTCATTGTCATAAGAATGTCCCTATTTTTAAAGACCTTAATCAAGCACTAAAGGCCATGGATAAAAAACCCGATTTTGTAGTCATTGGCGTTGCTTTTGGTGGAGGTAAATTGCCCAATGAACATCGAAAAATTATTAAAGACTCACTAGAAAATACAATTGATGTTGTCAGTGGTCTCCATGAACTCCTATCAGAAGATCTTGAATTTAAAGCTAAAGCGTCTGAAACAGGAGCAACCATTTATGATATTCGTAAACCAAAAACTATTGAAGAGCTCTCATTTTGGACAGGAGATATTCTTAAACTGGAAACACCTAGAATAGCTGTCTTAGGGACAGACTGTGCAACAGGAAAAAGAACTGTCTGTCAGTTCCTATCACAAGATTTAAATGCTGATAATATTAAAACTGAAATTATTTACACTGGTCAAACAGGCTTCTTGCAAGGGTTTAGGCATGGATTTATTCTTGATTCCACACTGAATGATTTTGTTTCAGGTGAACTGGAAAAGGCTGTTTTAGACTGTGCAGACAACACTAACCCTGATCTTATGTTGATTGAAGGTCAGTCTTCATTAAGGAATCCATCTGGCCCCTGTGGATCTGAATTACTTCTATCAGCAGATGTGAATGGCGTAGTGCTGGTGCATCCATTTGATAGAGATTATTTTGATAATTTTGAAGAGATTCAATGTGAGTTACCAAGTCTTGAAGACGAGATTAACCTTATCAAAAGTTACGACAAAACTGTTTTGGGTATTTGTATTAATTCGCAACAAAATATTGATGCTAATCAAATTAAAGAACAATTTAATATTCCTGTTGTGAACCCAATGAATGAAAGTATTAGCAGTATCTCAGAATCGATTAAAGCCAATTTATTCTGAAGTAACTTTGTGTCTCATTTTCAAAACAATTGAATTAGGCACATACAATAAGTCTGCGATTTTTCTGACCAGATAATCTTCATGTTTATCTAGGTTGTCATCGGACATAGCTAATCGCCATAACATTTCAATAACTTCTTCCTTAGCTCCTTGAGTTAAAGTTTTATGTAAGGCATGAGTATACTCATGGAGTGAAACAGCATCATCAGCTACAGACACAGCCTCATCGAAAAGATCATCGGTTTGTCGATTGTTAAGATCAAAATGACCTTTGAGGAGTTGCTTAATTACTTCATTTTCATTTTCAGCCTGATCAAAATCAGCACGTGCCATTTCAATTAATAAGACTGCCGTTGCCATTTGAATAGGATTGGGTGATAACTCTCCTGATTCTTCAGGTTTTTTAGATTTGAAAAAATTAAAGAAATCCATCATATGTTGATTATTCGAATAGTAAAAAGAGTTTAATAATAAACCATGTTTGAAAAGTTTTATATATTCAACAAATAACATAGAATGCTCCAATAAAGACGAGACTGATAGTGGAAAATATTAATTCTTCAAAAGCGCTTAAGCTAGGCATAGTCTTTAGCTTGTTGTTCTCTGGGTTCATCTGGCTGGCAGATCAGTTTTGGTTTCAACATCCAGAATTATTACCCAAACCTGAAGGTGTCCCATTCTGGTATTTTTGGCAACTGAATGAGCCTACCTTTTTTTCCAGAGCAAGTGCATGGATACTCTATCTGGGTCATCAAGCCACAATATGGTGGTTAATCTATGCTGCTCAAAAAGAGCAACCAAAATATACCAGCGGCCTTCATTGGTTCAATATTGCAGCACTGGTAGCCAATGCTTTGTTTATAACCTTGCATCTATTACAAACGGGAATATGGTATGACGCACTTGCCCAAGACGTTCTTGAAACATCAGCTCAGTGGTCTGTAATTGTATTACTGGTTGTGGTGTTAATGATGGAAAACCAGAGACGAGGCATGTTCTTAGGTAAAAAGTTAGCGTTTGTCACCACCGCATCACAAGGTCTAAGAACTTATCATGGGTATTATTTTGCTTGGGCTACAATCTATACCTTCTGGTATCACCCCATGGTAGGAACTCAGGGGCATATTGTAGGCTTTTTATACATGTTTCTGCTTTTACTACAAGGTAGTCTCTTTTTTACTCGGGCTCATCTCAATCCAAAATGGACCATTTTTGTCGAAGGGATGGTGGTAATTCATGCACTCTTAGTCGCTTTGATGAACGGTGATAATTGGCCAATGTTCTTATTTGGTTTTCTTGGGGTCTTTGTTGTAACCCAGATGTATGGTTTGCCACTAAGCCAAAAAATCAGGTGGATGATTTGGTCAATGTTTATTGGCTTGATTATCATCGTTTATAACTTCAAGGGCTGGGAAACATCCTATGAAATCATCTTTGTCGCAGGCACTGAATGGGCTTTCGCTATTTTACTTTCGGGTTTGATATTATTTCTACAATCTGATTTCATAAAGAAATTAATCAGAATAAACTAATTCAAAATGAAACTAACTTCCAAAACTTTTGATCATAACGGCTGGATCCCAGAACGATGTGCTTTTGGCATTAAGGATAAGGATGAACACATGACGCTTGGTCAAAATAAAAACCCTCAATTGTCCTGGTTTGAAATCCCTGATGAAACTCAATCACTAGTGCTTATATGCATTGATACAGATGTTCCTTCATCACTAGAGAATTTTAATAAAGAGGGCGAAACTGTGTCAGCTAATTTACCAAGGGTAGATTTTATTCACTGGGTCATGGTGGATATCCCGGCCAATGACGGTGGTGTTGATGAAGCTGAATGCTCTGATGGAATTACACCTAAAGGTAAGCAGAATCCTCATGGGCCTGAAGGGTCCAGACAAGGTATTAATGATTACACTAATTTTATGGCTGGTGATCCAGAAATGGAAGGCAATTACTTTGGTTATGAAGGCCCGTGTCCACCATGGAATGATGAAATTCCTCATCACTATCGTTTTAAACTCTTTGCATGTGATTTTTCTGAGTGTTCTGTTAAAGCTATATTCAATGGGCAAGACGTGCTAAAAGCTATTGAAGGACATATCCTTGCAGAAACCGAATTAACCGGGTTGTATAGCCTTAATCCTGAAGTGGGTTAATTAGTCAGAAGCTGGATCAAAATTCAACGATAAAGAATTAATACAGTACCTTAACCCAGTTGGTTGTGGGCCATCAGAAAAAACATGCCCCAGATGAGCGTTGCATTTTGTGCACACAACTTCTTCCCTAGTCATTCCGTGAGAATCATCTACCTTAACTGTAACTGCATCTGTGTTTTCGATATCAAAAAAACTTGGCCAGCCTGTTCCTGAATCAAATTTTGTATCAGAACTAAACAGCGTATTGCCACAGCAAATACAAGTGTACGTTCCTGTTTCCTTTTTGTACAAAAGCTCACCAGTGAAGGGAGCTTCTGTTCCTTTTTCTTGAGTGACGTGTATTTGGTCAGGTGATAAATGGCCTAGATTTTTTTTATTTTTCATAAGTTGAGTATACTTAAACGAAATGAGATTTATATGACAAACTCTAATCCAAAAAACATACCTTTACTTGAATACCTTAAACCTAAAAACTGGATTATTCTAATCATCCTAGGATTTGCTAGGCTTATTCTTTTGCTTCCCTTCAGGTTGGTTCTATTGATTGGTCATCTCATTGGTTTATTGTTATTTTCGATTCCCTCGAAAAGATCAAATATAGCGAAGAAAAACATAGAGTTGTGTTTTCCAGAATTATCAGAAAGTGAGCAAAATACTTTACTTAAACAACACTTTATTTCACTTGGGATAGGCTTCATTGAAGTAGGTATGGTGCGTTGGAAATCAAACTCAAGCCTAAAGAATATTGTAAAAATAGAGGGTCTAAAATACCTGCAAGAAGCTTTGAAGAAAGATAAGGGGATTGTTCTAATGAGTGCACATTTCACTTTATTGGAAATCAGTGCATTAATTGGGAGACAAGGTTTTGTTGAAAATTTACCACCCATGATAGGTATGTACCGCCTTGGCAGTAACCCTTTTATTAACCGTTTTTTTCGAAACGCAAGATTAAGATCTGTGGAGAGTCTAATAACCAAGTTTGAGGTTAAAGACATGATCCACGCTCTCAAAGAAAAGAAAATTGTTTGGTATGCATCAGATCAAAGCTTTAGTGGTAAAAATTCTATTGATATTAATTTCTTCGGACAGAACGCACAGACCAATTCTGCAATCTGTCGGTTTATCGATATTACAGATTGCTCAGTGCTCCCTTACTTTCCAAAAAGGCTGGCTAATGGAGAAGGCTATGAACTCACAATCTACCCTGAAATAAAGTCGAGCGAATCTAAAAACCCCAAGGAATACCTTGAGCAACTCTATCAAGTATTGGAAGGTCATATTATGGACCACCCGGAACAGTATTATTGGGTTCACCGTAGATTTAAAAATGATGACAAGACCAAGGATCCTTATCAATCTTGACCAGTTCTTAAAGAATGGCCAACCATTAATTGCTCCCATTCTGTTCCAGGAAAGGGTTGATTATTGAGCGAACACCACTTCATGACAGATCTTTTCATTCGATCAAAACTCCTTGTTGAATAATTCTTATCAGCTTGAGATTGAACTCCTTTGTCAAAATCTAACAAAAAAACATTTTCTTCATGATCAATCATTATATTTTCTATATTTAAATCATCATGATAAAAACCCAGTTGATGAAATCGGCCAATACAATCTCCTATATCTAGCCAATGTTGGGGTGTCAGGCGCTGTTTTAATAAAAGGTCTGCCATTGAGTTCACACCGATAATCTGAGAAGTGATAAGATCTGCTTGATAGAATAATCCTTGCTTGTTAACTCTAGCAGCAATCGGCCGAGGCACTGGTAAATTGAGTTTGTACATAGTTCTTAAGATCTTATACTCAGCAAAGGATCGAGAACTCTCTAGACTTATCCATAAATACTTATCCAATAACGCATTAGCTATCAAGCCACCCCTATAATAGTGCTTAAGAACAGCTGGTTGGCCGTTAATATTGATCAGAAGAATCTCGCCTCTGCCTTTGCTTACAATTTCTGATTGTGGCTGGGTTTGCCAATAGTTAGTATCAAAAAGATTCTCATCCGCTTCATCGATTACGGTATCATCGTATATGATGATGTCCTGATTAATTTTTAATAATTGACTACTCATTTACATGAAGACGAACAATACACCGTCCATAGACCACATTTGTTTACTAAGGTTATCAGCACTTGGGGACTGCTGTCACGCACTTGCGGTCATCCAAAATATTCGAGAGAAATCACCGCACTCTAAAATTACCTGGGTTATTGGAAAAACAGAGCATCAATTATTCAGAGATCTTGAAGAGATAGAATTTATTGTTGTCGATAAAAACAATTTGTTTAGTTCATTTCTAAAGATAAGGAAAGAATTTAGAAAAAAACAATTTGATGTGCTTCTGAATATGCATGCATCTATGTCTGCAAATCTGATCAGCCTAGCTATAAATGCAAAAAAGAAAGTTGGATATGACCAAGACCGAGCAAGAGATCTGCAAAATTGGTTTTGCAATGAATCAATATCGTCAATAAAAAATCAGCACGTAGCTAATGGGATGTTAGAATTTTCAAATCACATTAATGTGCAGTGCGAACAACCGTGCTGGAAAGCTTTAACTTTAACACCTGAAGAAGACTTTGCTATCAAACTTATTGATCCCAATAAATACACCTGTGTGATTAGTCCGTGTAGTAGCCAACCTTATGACGATAAATATTTTCGTAGTTGGTCAATCAATAATTACATAGAACTCATTAGATATTTGATCAACAGAAATGACCTACAAGTCATTCTAACTGGCGGCATAAGTCCAACAGAAAAAAGCTACAGTGAACAACTAAACACCGCTTTTGATGACAGAATTCTTAATTTAATTGGAAAGACTTCAATTAGAGAAATGGCAGCATTAATCAAGCATTCAGATATGCTAATCAGTCCTGATTCTGGGCCAGCCCATATAGGAACAATTATGGGAACACCAGTGATTGGATTGTACGCGATGACTAATCCACAAAGAAGCGGGCCTTATAATTCGACAAAATGGATTGTTAATAAGTACCCAGAAGCCCTGAAGAAATATTTGGATCAATTACCAGAAGAAGTGAAATGGGGACAAAAAATACCAGAACCCGATGCAATGAATTTAATTACATCTAATGATGTAATTACGAAAATTAAACAACTTATTGATAATTTTGTTGAATAATTAGTCTGAAATCTTTGCCCTATAAACAGCTTCTGCAATCACTAAATCCTGAATAGCAACCCCAGTTAAATCAGCCACTGTTATCTGATGAGAACCAGTCCTTCCTAATTTTGTCCCCCCAAGAACTTCACCTAATTCAATCAGATTTTCTTCAGCCAAACATTTTGCTTTAAGAGCTTGGTGAATCTCTCCTCTTAATTTATTTTGTGAAATACTGTCAGCAACAACAATAGATGCTTTACCTAATAGTTTAGGATCTAATTCACATTTTTCAGGGGTATCAGACCCTACAGCTGTAATATGTGTGCCGGGTTGAACCCAATCAGACTTGATAATCGGTGTTTTTGCAGAGGTTGTGGTTATGATCAATTGTGACTCTTTCACCAACGCTTCAAGATTATTATCGATCTTAACCCTTATATTGAGATCGGAAAGATCATCCATTAAAGCTTCTGCTTTTATATGATCCCTTGCCCAAATCATTAAGCTGTCTATAGGCAGAAGATCTAAAAGACACCTGGCTTGATATCTTGCCTGCACACCACTGCCAATAATAGTTGCGACCTCAAGATCTGAATTAGCAAGAGCCTGAGAGGCAATTGCACCTGCAATGCCAGTTCTTAAATCGGTTAAATTAGCTTCATCCACCAAAATAGCTTGCGGTACACCAGTCTTAATATTAAAAAGCAACATCATGCCCTGTCCAGGCTTCATGTCCTCTTTTGCATTATTAGGAAATCCTGAAGCAATCTTGATCACATAATGAGAACCGCCCTTTATATACCCATATTTGATATGTACTTCACCTGGCGGGTCCTCAAAAAGTAATTCCCCGACTGGTGGGATTTCTGCATTACCTTTCGCGTGTTCTATAAACGCTTGTTTCATGGCGTCATGAACTTCAATTTGACCTAATAATGATGAGATATCATCCCAATTTAACAAGAACGGTGCACTCATTTTAATACCCTTCGCAAGACTTCATTACTGACGTTAGCGCCACAAATGACAATGAGCACTTTTTTATTTTTCCAGTTTTCTTGGTCTTTTATAAAGCCGGCAATAGCCACAGCTGCTGCGCCTTCAATCAACATTTGATGGTTGCCTATAAAATCTTTCATGGCGTCAGCGATCTGGTCCTCACTAACCAACAGGGAACGATCAATAATGCTTTGGCAATAATTAAATGTTATTGAGCCTTCTTCAAGAGCGCCTGCCGTTCCATCACTTAGAGTTTCTGAATGCTCAATGTGTTCTATCCGACCAACACTAAGTGCATGATCCATGGCTGCAGAATTCTCTGGGGAGCAAGCCACTACCTGTATTTCTGGAATTCTTTGTTTAAAGTAAGCACCCATGCCTGAGATTAAACCTCCTCCTCCAACAGCAATAAATACAGCATCCAATCGATCGATATCCTGGCACACTTCAGCTGCAGCTGTCCCTTGCCCAGTAATCACCTCTAAATCATTGTAAGGCGATAGATAAGGATAATTATTAGCCTCTGCGTATTTTTTAGCAGCCACTTCAGTGTCTCCAGAATCATGGCCAGAAATTTTAACTTCGGCACCATACGATTTAATTTTTTCTAGTTTGGCTGGTGAAACTGTTTCAGGCAAAAAGATCAACACATCAAGCTTGAGTTTGGCTGAAGCAAAAGCAACAGCTGAACCATGATTTCCTGAAGAAGCAGTGATAATTTTTTGTTGGCTATGCTCAGAAAGTAGCATCAACTTATTGGTTGCCCCTCTGGCTTTGAAAGAACCGGTCACTTGATAATTTTCAAGTTTTAAATAAACCTCTGATCCAGATAATGCAGATAATATTGGTGAATGTTGAAGTGGTGTTTTCCTTATAAAATTAGAAATACGTATCAACGCAGTATCAACCTTTTCATTAAAATTAGGGTCGATCATAGGATTTGATTATAAAGTTTATCGTATTGATCAGTCATAGTTTTAATAGAAAAACTTTTTCCTTTTTCTTTATTGCTCTGCTCTATTTTTGATCTCATTTTAACATCAGAAAATAATGACTTTATAGCATTGTAGTAATCATCTAAAGAATTTAAGTCCACTAAAATGCCATTGACTCCGTGTTTAATTATTTCAGGTATTCCACCAACATTTGAAGCTACAATTGGTAGGCCAAAATCCATTGCATCCAATAAAATTGAGCCCAGACCTTCATGCCTAGATGGGAAAAGAAACAGATCAAAGGCGGCTAAATAATCTCCAACGTTTTCTTTTTGTCCTACAAACTTAATATTATTAAGATCACGGGTCAGGTGCTTGAAATGCTCCTTGTCCTTACCTGATCCTACCAACAAAAAACAAATTTCTGGAAAAGCCTCATGGGTTATCTTTGCCAATTCTATTATCTGTAATTGACCCTTATGGCTATCATCAAGGGCTCCAATATGCCCAATAATAAAGCGATCTCCCATTTCTGATCTAATTTTTTGAACTTCAGCTTGATTAATAGTAAATCCTGTTTTAGCACTAGGTATAACTATGGGGTTAAGATCTAAATTAAGACTCTTTTGAATTGATTTTGAAATTGCTCCACTTAATGTGACCGTTGGATTCGCATTACTGTAGATACTGTTGCTGATAAAATTAGATCTCGGTGGTCGTTCCACTCGTCTGGTAATAATATGTTTTCTCTCAGAGGCTATTTTAAAAAACCAGATTGCTGCAAATGCCCTTGATTCATGCAAATGTAATAATGGAGCGTCTTTAAAATATGTTCTGCAGTCAAACCCATTGAATGATGATTCTATTATCTCAAGGCCGTCGATTAGTTGTGCATTAGACCCTAAGGCGGAACTTGATTTTGCTATCAAATGTTGTTTATAGCCTCTAGAAGCCAGTTCCTCCATTAAGAGAAAAGTCTGTCTCTCCCCTCCCCTAAAACCATCTGCTAAGTTGACATGACAAATTGAAGGGTCATTCATCAAAGTCAACTACTTCATAAACAGTTCCACAATAAGGGCATGGGGTTCTTTTGGTTTCCACTTCTAAAAATACCCTAGGATGACCATCCCAATCATCGTATTCCGGTAAAGGGCAAGATAAAGGTAATTTTTCTTTTGTGATCTGGATTAATTTTTCTTCATTTGTTGCCATAACTTTAACCATTCTATCAATAAAAAAAGCCCTGCACAGCAGGGCTTTTAATCTTATAAGACGCTCTAATAATTACATCATTCCGCCCATACCGCCCATACCGCCCATATCTGGCATAGGTGCAACTGGAGCATCGTCTTGAGGTGCGTCTGTTACCATAGCTTCTGTGGTTAACAGTAATCCTGTAACAGATGCAGCATTTTGTAATGCATATCGAGTTACTTTTGTTGGGTCAACAATACCCATTTCAACCATATCTCCATACTCATTAGTGGCTGCATTATATCCAAAATTACCTTTACCATTAGCGACTTCATTTAGAATCACTGATGAATCACTTCCGGCATTACTAACGATTTGTCTTAGTGGCTCCTCAAGCGCTCTTCTAAGGATGTTAATACCAACATTCTGATCATCATTATCGCCTTCTAGCTTCTCTAAAGATGCTTTAGCTCTAACAAGTGCAACACCTCCACCGGGGACAATGCCTTCCATTACAGCAGCTTTGGTTGCGTTTAACGCATCCTCGACACGAGCTTTTTTCTCTTTCATCTCAATTTCTGTAGCAGCACCAACTTTAATCACTGCCACACCACCTGAAAGTTTAGCAAGACGTTCTTGCAGTTTTTCTCGGTCATAGTCTGAAGAAGAATCTTCAATCTCAGCATTAATTTGTCCAATCCTAGCTTTAATATCAGACCCAGTACCGGCACCATCAATCACCGTGGTATTTTCTTTTGTGATTTGAACCTTCTTAGCTGTACCTAAATCCTCTAGAGTTGTTTTTTCAAGGCTTAAGCCAACCTCTTCTGAGATGACTTGTCCGCCCGTAAGAATTGCAATATCTTGTAACATTGCTTTTCTTCTGTCTCCAAAGCCTGGGGCTTTAACACCTGCAACTTTAACAATGCCTCGTATATTATTAACAACCAATGTAGCCAATGCTTCGCCTTCAATGTCTTCTGCAATCACAAGTAGAGGTCTACCTGATTTAGCAACACCTTCCAGCAATGGAAGTAAATCTCTAATGTTAGCTATTTTTTTATCGAAGAGCAGAATAAAAGGCTCTTCGAGCTCTACACTTTGACTGTCTGCTTGGTTGATGAAATAAGGTGACAAATAACCTCGGTCAAATTGCATGCCTTCCACAACATCTAGCTCATTTTCTAAACCAGAAGCCTCTTCGACTGTTATAACGCCTTCCTTACCAACTTTTTGCATAGCCTCAGCAATAACTTCACCAACAGCTGAATCAGAGTTTGCTGAAATCGTTCCTACTTGCGCAATAGATGTATCATCTCCACATGGCACAGAGATCGATTGGAGGCTCTCAATAACAGCACCTGTTGCCTTATCAATTCCTCTTTTAAGATCCATTGGATTGAAGCCAGCAGCTACTGATTTTAAGCCTTCTCTAAAAATAGCTTGGGCAAGTACAGTTGCTGTAGTTGTGCCGTCTCCAGCAATATCAGATGTTTGAGAGGCAACCTCTTTTACCATCTGTGCTCCCATATTCTCAAAATTATCTTCTAACTCAATTTCTTTAGCAACGGATACTCCGTCCTTAGTTACTGTTGGAGCACCAAAACTTTTATCTAAAACAACGTTCCTTCCTTTTGGACCCAAAGTAACTTTTACAGCGTCAGCAAGTACACTTATACCAGCTAACATTTTTTGACGAGCGCTATTACCGAATTTAACTTCTTTTGCAGCCATTTGTCTTTCCTCTTTATTTAATAGTTAATATTTATGATGTGCGTTAATTAATCAAAAACCGCCATTACATCATCTTCTTTCATGACCAGGAGTTCTTCGCCATCAATCTTGACTTCGGTCCCGCTGTATTTACCAAACAGAACTTTGTCTCCTATTTTAAGATCCAATGGTCTCATTTCACCATTGTCTAGAACTAACCCATTACCCACAGCAACAACTTCTCCCTTGCTGGGTTTTTCAGTAGCGCTATCAGGAATTACAATGCCGCCTGGAGAAGTGGTTTCTTCCTCCATGCGTCTAACAATCACACGATCTTGAAGTGGACGAATATTCATCTATGATCTCCTTAATTTGTTATTATCTCTTTACTTTCTCATTGAGAATTAGCAGTCTCAATGGAAGAGTGCTAATAATAAGGATGAATTTAAAAAATTCAAGCTAGATTAAGAACTTTTTTTGTTTTTTTTACGAAAGATATTCATATGTTGACAAGATTAAACAGGCTAACAAAGTTATTCAGTAATGTTTTATTAATATGCTTTTCTCTAGCTGCTATTAACATATTTGCCCAACAAGTCTTAAAACCACAAGATGCTTTCCCAGTTGAGGTGGCTTACCAGAACAATGTCATACAAATCTCTCATCAAATTAAAGATGGATACTATTTGTATAAAGATAAAATTTCATACTCCAGCCTAGATTCAAGAATCCAATTAGGTACGACAACCCTTCCTGAGGGAATAAAATACGAAGATGAATTTTTTGGAAAAACTGAAATTTTTAGAAACAGCTTCACAATCTATATCCCAATTTCAATAAGCACTGGTGAAACAGTCAATGCCTTTGACATTCAAATCAACTCTCAGGGATGTGCTGATATTGGTTTATGTTACCCTCCTCAAAAATGGCGTAGAACAGCTATTGCGGATAGTCTTACAGAGGTGTCAATAAACACTGCAGATATAGAAATCTCAGATCAGGTTAGGCTTGGTAATATAATCTCAGATGCTAATATTTTTTTAGTCTCTTTAATGTTTCTTGGACTGGGTTTTGCTCTTGCTTTTACCCCCTGTCATTTACCAACAATACCTATTCTCTCTTCAATTATCATTGGTCAATCCAATAACAATAAACTAAAAAGCCTAGGTTTATCAATGAGCTATGTTTTAGGTATGGCAATAACTTATTGCATTGCAGGGGTCGCGGCAGCATTAGCTGGTCAACAGATGCAAGCTTTGTTTACTCTGCCAGTATTCATTATCTCTATGTCCATTCTATTTATTGTATTGGGACTAGGGATGTTGGGATTATTTAATGTTCAACTCCCAAGTAACGTAATGAATAGAGTCAATACAGTATTATCCAATCAGGTCGGTGGCAGTTATATTGGTGTTGTCATTATTGGTTCGCTGTCAGCTTTACTAGTGACAGCCTGTGTTGCCCCACCTTTAGTTGCAACTCTTATGGTTATTGGTGAAAGTGGCAATATTTTCAGAGGTATTGTTGCTCTATCGTCATTGAGTCTTGGTTTAGGAATCCCTCTAATAATAATTGGTTTATCAGCTTCTAAATGGTTACCAAAGTCTGGAGATTACCTAGAAACAATAAAAAATGTTTTTGGCTTCGTTATGTTTGCCCTAGCCATCTGGATCATGAATCCCATTATTAGTGAAAGTCTTTTATCAAAACTTTGGATTCTCTTGGTCTTCTCTACCATATTTTATTTCTTGGGTAGATTTAGAGGTAATATAATGGGTTTCCCAATGTGTCGAGTATTAAGAGCATCATTATTGATTCTTTTCTTTGGTGTGTATTTTTATTCGCCATCTTACCTAGGAATTGATCAATCCAATACACCGAACAAACTCTCTGCCCAGTATTTTGATTCAGTTGAATCAATTAATGATCTCAATAAATTGATTAATACTGCCACAGCTAAAGATCAAGCCTCGCTCATCTACTTTACTGCTGACTGGTGTATTTCATGCAGAACTTTAGAAAAAAATACATTTAACAATAATCAATTATTAAATGATCTTGAGCAAATCAATGCTTTGAAAGTTGATGTTACTGACAATAATGACGACGATAAACAATTAATGAAAGCATTTAATATCTTTGGACCTCCCACAATTATAATGATAAGCCCTGATGGAAATGAAATTAGTCCATTGAGAAAGATCGGTGTTGTTACTGCTGAAGAACTTATAGAGGGTATTGAACAATTAACAAAATAAAAAATTTAATAGGGCACTTCACTCGTAAAAGGATCCTTCTAATCATCATTATGAGTTCCCTTTTGTCCCTTACTATTTTCTATGTTGTTAATTCTGATAATCAGGATCTTCAGCCCATCTACATTGACTCTTTTGTCCTCGATGATTTGGATGGACAGCCATTAGATATTTTGGATCTCCATAATCAAGAACCTTTAATAATTAATTTCTGGGCAACCTGGTGTGCCCCTTGCAGAAAAGAAATGCCCTTACTTAATAATTATTATCTAACCAGAAATTCGGACCAAGCCAATGTTCTAGGTATAGCAATTGATGACATGGATCAAGTGAATAGCTTTATAGCAGAACTTGGCATCAATTTTCCTGTTCTGGTAGGTCAGAGTGAGGCCTATGAATTGATGCAGACTCTAGGAAACACTATTTTAACTCTTCCCTACACAATACTGGTAAATAGTGAAGGTAGGATTATTTGGAGTAAAAGCACTGAAATTAAAAGGGAAGACTTAGAACAAATACAGCAACTAAAATAAGATGAATTACTTTGCTTTAAATCTTAAGCAATATATTTCCCCAGAATCAGCATTGGAATAGGACATTACTTAAAAGCATATAAAACATAGACATGAAAGGTAAAGATAGAGATGGTAAGATCATACTTTTACCAAATAAGTAAGAACAATTATGGCCAATAAAGAAGTAATAATTACCATTGTTATATACAACCTCATCTTAATTGGTGTGGGTTTGCTAACAAAAAATCGCAATAAAACACAAGATGACTTTTATTTAGCCAACAGAGGGTTAGGCCCTTGGGTGGCGGCCTTAAGTGCATCAGCAAGTTCTTCATCAGCTTGGACCTTACTAGGAGTTAGTGGTGCTGCCTATGCGTGGGGGCTATCTGCAGTGTGGTTAATACCTGGTGTGCTTTTTGGTTATTACGTGAGTTGGACTTGGGTGGCGCCAAGGTTAATGGAATTAAGTCAACAAACTGGAGCAGTCAGTTTGCCGGATGTGCTGTTTCATAATTACGATGATAAAGAGAGACAATTATTGATGCGCCTAACGGTCATTATTATTACCTCAACATTAATTATGTATGTTGCTGCTCAATTCCAAGCTGCAGGCACAACCTTCTCCTCTGTTTTAGGTATTTCTCAAAATCTAAGTGTGATTATTGGAGCTTTGGTCATACTAATTTATACCTTTATAGGAGGCTTTTGGGCGGTCAGCGTCACTGATGCTATTCAGGCAGTATTGATGATGTTCGTCGCCTTGATTTTACCCTGGATGTTACTCCTAATCGGTATAGGGGGCTTTAGTGATCTCTCAAGCGCTATTAATGCCACCTGGGATACTGGAGAAAAAAGTTTTACCGGGCTGCACACGGGTCTAATGGGTGCCGGTTTTGCATTAGGAACAATTGGAATAGGTTTTGGGTATCCTGGTCAACCGTTTGTGGTCAATAGATTCATGGCAATTAAAGACAAACAAGCTATTAAACGAGGAAAAATGATCGCTCTAATATGGGCTTCAATAATTTTTACTGGAATGATTATCCTGGGCTTATCTGCAAAGGTAATGTACACAACGGTTGGTAACCCAGAAAGTGTTCTATTTTTTGTCAGTGACAGATTATTCGGGCCAATTTTTTCAGGGATTATTACTGCAGCTGTTCTTTCAGCGATTATGTCCACTGCAGACAGTCAATTATTAACTGTCGCCACATCAGTAAGTCATGATTGGAACAGTGGCAAGCATTCCTCAATAAAAACTGCACGTATCGCCATAATTATAGTGGTAATTTTAGCAACATTATTCTCATTGTTTGCACCGGATACAATTTTTAATAGGGTCGTCTTTGCTTGGACAGCTCTGGGCGCTTCATTGGTTCCTATGGTCTTATCAAAAGTTTTCTACTGGCAAGTTTCAGCAAGAGCAGCTCTCGTTTCAATCATGAGTGGTTTTTTTCTAACTATTTTCTTCCACTTTCTTCCAGACACGCCTGGAGATATAGTAGAAAGGGTTGTGCCGATGAGCACTGGGCTAGTGGTTTTATATTTATCTAAAAGAAAAAATAAACTAGCCTAATGTAATCATATTTTCGTTGAATATGTAGCTATATTCTGTAATTATGATGCTATCTTCTTAAAATATGAATTTATAATATGAAAACTATATTGTTAATTAATGGCCCTAATTTAAATCTTTTAGGTAAAAGAGAGCCAAGCATCTATGGAAATAAGAATTTAGAGCAAATTGAACAAGAACTTGTATCCAATGCTCAAAAAGCCAATTGTTCTCTAGAATGCTTTCAAAGTAATTCGGAATCAGAGATAGTGGATTTTATTCAGAATAAGTCAGAGTCAGCTGATGTCATTATTATTAATCCTGGAGCATACACACACACAAGTATTGCCATAAGAGACACACTCTTGGCAGTTTCAGTGCCTTTTATAGAAGTTCATATTAGTAATATTTTCTCAAGAGAAGAATTTAGAAAACAATCGTATTTTTCTGACATAGCAGTAGGTATTATTTCTGGGCTTGGTTTTGCGGGCTACAATCTGGCTTTGGATGCAGCCATCGATTTAATTAATAATCAATCCTAATGGATATCAGGAAAGTAAAAAAACTTATCGAATTGCTAGAAGAGTCTGGATTATCTGAGATAGAAATCACTGAAGGTGATGATAAAGTCAGGATCTCAAAACAGACAACTGTTTCTAAAACCTCCAATGACACTACAGCTATTTATACAAATGATATTGATGAAGGCATTGGACAACCAGAGATAGCTACTCCACTCCCAAAGAATGGTTTTCATGAAATAAAAGCCCCTATGATTGGTACCTATTATCAAGCATCCGAGCCCAATGCTGAGGCATTTGTCAAGGTAGGTGACCCTGTCTCTGAAGGCGATACACTTTGCATTATTGAAGCAATGAAAATGATGAATAAAATAGAGTGTGATGTCGATGGTGTTGTGGAAAGAATTCTTATTCAAAATGGTGACCCGGTTGAATACGATGAAGTTTTATTTTTGATTAGCCAACAATAAACTAAATGCTAGATAAAATTCTGATTGCTAATCGTGGTGAAATTGCTCTGAGAATTCAAAGAGCATGTCGAGAACTTGGCATCAAAACGGTAGCAGTTTTTTCTGTGGCAGACAGCAAACAAAAACATGTTCTCCTTGCAGATGAGTCCGTTTGTATAGGCCCCCCAGAATCAGTAAACAGTTATTTAAATATGCCCTCAATTATAAGTGCAGCTGAAGTTACTGACTCAATGGCTATACACCCTGGCTATGGCTTCCTAGCTGAAAATGGTAATTTCGCAGAACAAGTTGAAGAAAGCGGGTATATCTTTATTGGACCTAAATCAGAAACCATTAAATTAATGGGCAATAAAATCAGTGCAAAAGATGCAGTAAAAGAGGTCGGTATTTCTTGTATTCCAGGATCTGATGAGGCTCTTGACGATGATATGGAATCAATCTATAAATTAGCTGATGAAATTGGTTACCCGGTCTTGATAAAAGCTGCTGCTGGTGGTGGTGGAAAAGGAATGAGAATTGCACACACCAAGGGAAACTTACAACACACAATAGAATTGACAAGAGCTGAGTCAAAAGCCGCCTTTGGTGATGACACCATCTTTATGGAAAAATTACTTGAAGAACCAAGACACATTGAATTCCAAGTACTAGCTGATCAACACGGGAATGTTGTGTGTCTTGGGGATCGAGATTGTTCAATGCAACGGAACCATCAAAAAATTATTGAAGAAGCGCCTGCACCAAAAATACCAAAAGAACAAAGAAAAGAAATGTTTGAAAAATGTATTCTTTTTTGTCAAACAATCGGCTATCAAAGTGCTGGCACGCTTGAATTTTTATACGAGAATAATCAATTTTATTTCATTGAGATGAACACCAGACTGCAAGTTGAACATCCAGTAACAGAAATGATTACTGGAATTGATATTGTAAAAGAACAGTTAAAGATTGCTATGGGACTACCGCTCTCTATAAAACAAGAAGATATTACCGAGAAAGGTCATGCGATTGAATGCAGGATTAATGCGGAAGACTCAAAAACCTTCATTCCTTCCCCAGGAACAATAGAACTTTGGCACCCACCAGGTGGTCCAGGGATCAGAGTAGACAGCCATATTTACACTGGTTATGAAGTACCCCCTTATTATGACTCTATGATTGCTAAAGTGATTGCTTTTGCTAACACAAGAGAGTCCGCCATCACCAGAATGGGTATCGCTCTCTCAGAAATGATTATTGAAGGCATACAAACAAACAGAGACCTTCAAACGGAAATTATGCAACACAATGCCTTTAAATATGGTGGCACAGATATTCATTACTTAGAAAAAAGGCTGGGCTTATAAAATCACATTAATCCTTCAAACTTTAATACAGTCAATACTAGATCCATGCTATAGTTAATGTCCTTATTAATTTAAGGACTCCGTTTTAAATAATACGCATTTGTTTGCATTGGAATTATTATCTGTGAAAAATAAAAATAATAAAAAAAATCAAAAACTAAACGGTTCCTTAAATCACTCGACAGAAACAGCTTTAAAAAAATACTTTAAAACTCTAAATGGTCATAAGCCCATTAATCTGTATAAATTTGTTATTAAAGAGGTTGAGAGACCATTAATGAAAGAAGTAATGAAATACACCGAAAATAATCAAAGTGAAGCAGCAAAAATACTGGGTATCAATAGAACCACACTTAGAAATAAACTGAAACAATATAAAATTATCTAAGCAAATCTTTATTCAGATATGTCAAAGAATAAAGCAGTAAAAATTAAAACCGCACTCATCAGTGTGTCCAATAAGAAAGACCTAGATCTGATTACTCAATGTCTTAATAGCAATCAAGTAAAGATCATTTCCACGGGTGGAACAGCAAAATACATTGAAAAGCTAGGTATTGAGGTAATGACAGTCTCGTCTCTGACCAATTTCCCTGAAATCATGAATGGCAGAGTTAAAACATTAAACCCATTGATTTATGGAGGTCTTCTAAACAGACCGGATATAGATGATGAGATACAAGATGAGTTAGGTATTGAAAATATAGACCTTATTATTGTTAATCTCTATCCATTTGAAGATACCGTTTCAAAAGAAGATGTCACAGAAGAAGATGCTATAGAAAATATAGATATTGGAGGCCCCAGTATGATCAGGGCATCTGCAAAAAACTTCTATAGCAAAACAATTGTCACCAACCCTGATGATTATGAAATGGTGATCAATGAACTAGTTAATAATAATTGTTCCGTAGCCTACACAATGAGAAAAGAATTAGCTTTAAAAGCATTTAAAACAACAGCTTTGTATGATGCAAATATCCATAAACATTTTCAAACTACAGTTGAAAAAGTTGATATACCTCAAAATTTAACACTAAGACTGAGTAAGAGAAATGATCTTCGATACGGAGAAAATCCCCATCAAAAGGCTGGACTATATTCATTTGGTAACATCAATGATAAATCATTAGTCGGTGCTAATATTTTTCAAGGCAAGGAGCTTTCCTACAATAATTTCTTAGATGCCAACACAGCCATGAGATGTTCACAAGAATTTAATGATCCCTGCTGTGTGATCGTTAAACATGTCAATCCATGCGGTGTCGCTATCTCAGATAATATTATAAACGCCTATGAAAAAGCCTTTGAGACAGACCCAGAATCTGCTTTCGGCGGAGTGATCGCTGTCAATAGGACCGTGGATGAGAATTTTGCTACAAAATTAATCAGCAATCAGTTTGTAGAAGTCATTATTGCACCAGATTATGATGCAGAAGCCCTAGAAGTGTTCAAGCAAAAAGATAACATCAGGGTCATATCAGTAAAAGGGTATAAAAAGAATAGAATTGATTTTCAAATCCAATCTATTGATGGTGGGTTCTTAGTGCAGGAAGATGATGACAAAATGATTACAAAAGATGACTTAAATTGTGTCACTGAAAAAAAACCAAATCAGGATGAGATAGCAGATCTAATGTTTGCTTGGACAGTGTCAAAGTATGTCAAATCAAATGCGATTGTTTTTGCAAAGAATAGACAAACTATTGGCATTGGTGCAGGGCAAATGAGCCGTGTGAATAGTGCTAAAATTGCAAGTCTAAAAGCAGCTAATGCTAATTTAGATACAACAGATGCTGTAATGGCATCAGACGGCTTTTTCCCTTTTAGTGATAGCATTGAGATGGCTTCTGATAATGGGATTAATTGTATTATTCAGCCCGGAGGATCAATAAAGGATCAAGAAGTTATCAATGAGGCGAATAAAAAAAATATTGCCATGGTGTTAACCGGCATGAGACATTTCCGTCACTAAAAAATGCAAGAAAAATACAGGGTACTCATAATTGGTAGTGGAGGCAGAGAACATGCCTTCACCTGGAAGATATCTTTATCTAATAAAGTTGATAAAATTTTTGTTGCCCCTGGAAATGCTGGTACTAGCCAAGAGCATAAAACAACCAATATAGATATATCTCCTAATGATATTCCTGCTCTTATTCAATTCTCAAAAGATGAACAGATTAATCTAGTTATTGTTGGTCCCGAAGACCCTTTGGTGAATGGCATAACAGATCAATTTACTGCTGAAGGTATTAATTGTTTTGGTCCTTCAGCAACAGCTGCTCAACTGGAGGGATCTAAAGATTATTCAAAAGCTTTCATGCAAAAATATGACATCCCAACTGCTGATTATAGTAGCTTTGAAAATATTGAGGAAGCAAAAAGATATGCTGAAAGCAAAACATATCCTTTAGTCATAAAAGCAGACGGTCTTGCAGCTGGAAAAGGAGTTGTCATAGCAGAAAATCTTGAATCCGCTATGAAAACCATTGATGACTTTATGGATAAAGAAACATATGGCCAAGCAGGTAAAAAAATAATTATTGAAGAGTTTCTTGTTGGCCAAGAATTAAGCTTTATCGTTATGGTAAATGGTAAAGAATTTCTACCTTTAGCCACCTCACAAGATCATAAAACAATAGGTGAGGGTGATATCGGTCTTAATACGGGAGGCATGGGTGCCTTTTCTCCTGTTCCTTTTGTAAACAAAATACTGAATGAGAAGATACTAAATAAAGTCATTATTCCAACCGTTAATGGACTACATAATGAAGGTATTCATTACCGAGGATTTTTGTATGCTGGCTTAATGATCGATGAGAATTTAGAGCCTAAAGTATTAGAGTACAATTGCAGATTTGGAGATCCTGAGACTCAACCAATTATGATGAGACTAAACTCTGATCTTATTGATTTAATTAATATGTCTTTCAAAGGTGGTATCGATAAATTCCCAATCAAGTGGAATCCTGATACAGCATTAGGTGTGGTTATGTCGAGTAAAGGTTACCCAGAACAATATGAAACGGGTCATGAAATCAGCGGACTCTCTGAGTTTAATAATGCAAAGAATCTAAAGGTCTTTCATTCCGGAACCGCATTAGATAATGATAAAATTCTTACAAATGGTGGGCGAGTCCTTTGTGTAACTGCCCTTGGTGCAGATATAAAGACATCAAAAGCATTAGCCGACTCAGCTGTATCTAATATTGATTGGGAGGGGTGTTATTGCAGAAAAGATATTGGTTTTAGAGTAATCAAATAATTACTTTTTCATTGACTCAAAAAATGCGCTATTAGTTTTTGTATCTTTCATTTTATTAATCAAGAACTCTACGGCCGCTATTTCATCCATGTCATGAACAACCTTTCTAAGTACCCACATCTTTTGTAGCTCATCAGGATCCATTAGAAGATCCTCTCTTCTGGTTCCAGATCTATTAATATGGATAGCAGGATATACCCTCTTCTCAGCAATTCTTCGATCAAGATGGATTTCCATATTGCCTGTGCCCTTAAACTCTTCAAAGATGACTTCGTCCATTCTAGAGCCAGTATCTACAAGTGCGGTTG
>Ga0208750_1000042_pt1 | contig 31116 bp, 35 predicted proteins | sample Knorr_S15_td_O2m_FD_185602 | JGI IMG/M metagenome (GOLD analysis project Ga0208750, IMG submission 185602) | Marine microbial communities from Southern Atlantic Ocean transect - Knorr_S15_td_O2min_ad_340m_LV (SPAdes) (version 2) | ecosystem: Environmental > Aquatic > Marine > Oceanic | place...
ACGTTCGGTCTGTTCCGTTGACGTCGTAGTCGTAGTCGAATTCGTGGTTGCTGTTCATGGTGTCGCCGTTGTTGTAACCACCTGGCACAGCTGTGACGTTGGGGTCTTCATGGGTGGCGATAGTGGTGTTGTTGCCGTCTTTGCGGAACGCACCGAACGCTGCCATCGTGACCGCAGGTGTTCCGCTCGCCGACACGATTTGCACCAAGAAGTTGTCCCAATCGGAGGCTTGAACAACGGTGCCGGCGATGAGCATGTTGCCGTTGGAAGCTTGGGTGACTGAGTAGCCGTATTCCTCATGCTGGCTGCCTCCGTCGTATTGAGCTAACCCGTCCCCTGAGAACGAAGTATCTAATGCTCCAGCTGTGGTGAATCGGGCTGTAGCAACGTCTTGCCCGTTGCCACCGTTGTTGGTGTTACCCGCAGCGAAAATCTTGCCGTCTGCCTGGATGACCAGGTCATAGTAAATTTCTGTACTGCCGCCATGGTCCTGACAGATCTTCCCGTCCCCGGAGAACGTGGTGTCCAATGCTCCAGCTGTGGTGAAGCGGGCGACAAGACCATCGTCACCGCCGCCCTCGTTGGCTGAGTCACAAACACCAACTACAACGATTTTGCCGTTCGACTGTAGTTCCACACCGAACCCGCGGTCCTGGTTCTCAAAGTCGGTGCGAACCCAACCATCCCCACCACCAAAGGTTGTGTCCAGCGCACCTGCTGTGGTGAACCTTGCAACCAGAATGTCTCCTTGGGTGTGTCCGTAGTCGCTGGTACCCACCGCAACGATTTTCCCGTCAGGTTGGATAGCGATGTCTTGGAACACGTCGTCCTGATCGAAACTCAGCCGATACTTGCCATCACCGGCGAACGATGTGTCCCAGGTGCCGTCGGCGTTGATGCGTCCGATGATCGCATCGAAGTCGGTGCCCGAGTTCTTGTAATAGCCGGCAATAACGATTTTGCCGTCCGCGTCTAAAGCTCCAGCTCGACACCACTCGTCCGCTGCACCAAAGGTCGCAACGAACTTCCCATCCCCCGAGAACGAGGTGTCCTTACCGTCATCGAAGTCACTTGCAGTGTTCTTCCAGCCAGTGGTGGAGTGCGTTCGATAGACCACACAGTCGAAGTCAGAACCACCGTTCGCGTCGGCGTACCCGACCGTCACATACTTGCCGTTAGCGTCGATCATGATCTCTGTCGCTACATCGGCTTTGGTGCTGAACCACTGGGCTGTTCCACAGTTCCCGTCGAACTCCTCAGCGGCAGTGCATGTGCCAGCGGCGGTGTAACGCAGCATTTGCCATGACCAGTTGTTGGGGCTGCCGTTGTTGTTCCACCAACCACCGGTGATGATCTTTCCTGAACCGTCAATCGCTGTGTCCCAAATGCCATCCTCGCCTGATGCGTGGGAGTCAACCACCTTCCAACCATCAGAACTAAACGACGTATCCAGGTCACCGTCAGCTGCAGCAGCTGGAGTTTGGGCGATCAACGCCAACGAGGTGAACGAGATCAGTGTCGCTAAGACAAGTCTCAGGAGGCGCTTTACAAACCTCACAGGTCTCCACCTCTCGTGGAGTAGCTAGATGGCATCGGTGTCAGGCCGCGAGCTATACGGCAATTGAACGGTGGCGATGGTCCCCGAACCGAATTCAGAGTCGTAGCGAAGCTGTCCACCTGAACGTTCCACCAGTTTCCTGGAAAGTTGTATTCCGAGCCCTGTGCCAGAAGCCACCGTCTTAGCGGCTTCGGCTCGCCAGAAGGGTTGGCCCGACTCCAAGGCCTCTAGGTCCGACTTCGTCATGCCCAAACCATTGGGGGTGTCATCGACAACGATTTCAAAACAAGCGTCATCTATTCGGTGTAAGAGCACAGCGATCGTGGCTTGTTTGTCCGCTTGGTGGTATTTCACCGCGTTCGAAACCAAATTTCGGACCACCTGCCTGATCCGGTCTCGATCCAACGTCGCTGTGATGGTGCGATCAGGAACTGAACGCAATGATAGAACCTCGCGGTTAGCAGCGAACTCTTCGGCGATTTCTTCAACGATTTCGTACACCGGCACATCTGCTGTCACTGATAACTCGAAGGCGTCGTTTTCTAGTTTGGCGGTGTCAAACATGTCTCGGACAAGATCAGACATGTGAAGCAGATGGCGTTCAGCGGTTCGTAACGTTGCATGCACCCCATCGGGAAGGTCGTCTCGTCGAGTAACAACGTTCAAACTCATTGCCGCCGCGTTGAGTGGACCGCGTAGCTCGTGTGACGCATCTCCTAACCATTTTTGACGTTGGATTAGCAATTGTTCCAACTGGCGAGTTTGTTCTGCGTGGTTCTCCAAAGCGGCTCGTTCTTGGTCGGTCATCTCAGTGCCTGTTCGATGGCTAATTCAAGTGCTGCTAGGTCGCCTTTGCTGACTAACCGTACGCTGTCGGGCAGATTGTCTGTCGTGCCGGAGAGCATGATGAAACTTGATTCCGAAAGTCCGCTCTGAATGGCGGCACGCAATACCTCAAGTCCTGCTCCAGCGTGTGGCATTGAATAGTCCGAAATAACGAGAGAGAAAAGGTGGGCTTTGATTAACTCTGATGCCTGTCGGACGTTCGTCGCCGTTCGGATGTAGGCGTTAGGTCGTACGGCAATCATCCAAGTCGCGAAAATATCGAGTTGCCCTTTGTCGTCGTCGACTAACAGAATCGATTCGTCTCCGTTGAACTTGTTTTTGTTACGGCCGAACATCTTGCTTCCTAAATGATCCGCCTACAACGATAGGGGCGGATTCGGCTAGCCAATAGCCAATTACCCGGAGCCCATTAACTGCTTGTGGGTATTCCAGCTTTCTGCCCCAGAGGATCGCGAGGTGTGGCAAAACTTGGCGGCTGTGCAGCACCGTTGGGTCACTGTGTCCGACGAGAACGAGTTCTTGCGCCCTCAAGTCGTTACTTATTTAGCGCACAACCAAACCGCAGCTTTTACCGCGCGGAGTGCTTCGACGGAAACCTCGAAGTTAAACGAGTCCAGATAGTGGGTGTGTGTTGTTCCTGTGTCCGTGCCGTAAGCGACTACGAAGGCATCAGCCAGAAGCTCTGCAGCGTCTGCTCGATCGTGAGCGAAATGCGCCAACAACAGCTGCTTCACCGAGGTTTCTGCCTGTCTGGGAAAATAACAGTCATCGAAGAACTGGTGGGCGAACGCGTGACCCGTCTCGTGGATTAGAACGTCAGACAATGTGCCCGTCGTGACAGCTCGAGATGACACCCAAATGGTGTTGGCCCACTCGTGACCCGAACTGTTGTCGGCATCCCACCCGGCGGGGTCGAATGTTCCATAGGCGCAAGCGCTGAGCTCCTTGGTGCTCCAGGGGTGGCATCCGTTGACGAATGTGAGTCCCTCAAGTGATGGCTGTAGCTGTGCGGGGATAGTTGATGCAACGTTTTCGATGTGATTTTGGTAGCCACCTTCGACACCTTGATAGCCGAAGCTGTTGATCGGAACTTCAGGCGCCGGAACGGTAACCGTTTGATCGGATGCCTCAGCCTGGGTGACCTGAAATAACGCCACCCACCCCAACAACAGTGCAACGCCAATGAAGGCGATGAAGGTAACTGCTTTGGAAATGGAGTACACGCATGTGACGTTAAGAACTTTGGTCTCCGGCGCATATAGTCCAATCGCGTGCTCCGATGTAGCGCAAATGCACCAGTATCCCCTACAACCCGATAAGGGAAACAGGTAGGTTTGCCGCATGGGTGTGTCCCGGTCAACACTCGTGCACGACATCCGAAATCAGCTCTCAGCGATGTTGATGTTGGTCACTTTGCTTGAGCGAACCGAGCTACCAGATGATGTTTCCGCGTATCTGTCTGTAGCAGGAACGGGATTCCGGTCGGTACTTGACGAGCCAGATCTGGCTACCACGTCACACCACGATCTAGATTCAGCACTAAGCGCGCTCCTGCAGGGGCTTGAGGTACTTGAACCAGAACAGATCAGCGACCAACTAGTTCATTTATGTCAGGACGCCGTTTCCCGTGTCCCATCTACGCGAGAAATGTGGGTTGAACTCGCCCAATAGAGGGTGTATTCATCCCATTTCTGACCCGACTTGTTTGTCGCGGTCCTTTGTAAGCGGTCAATGCCGTAACCGTCGGCCTCCACTGAGAGGTCGAGGGTTACGCCCTTTTCACGGAGAGTCGAACCATAGCCACGGAGCCAATCAACCCCCCCGATGAGCTCAAGAGCAGATCGGTGACTGTGTCCTCGTAGCTGAGGTGTAAGCCGGTGGTGCCGCTTTGCATAATCAGGTATTCCATGAATTCCCAAAGGATGATCGCGAACGCCCCGAAACCTGTGCCAAGAGCAGATCGGTTCCAAGGAGCGAGGTTTGCGGGATCAAACATCGCAACGAAGGCAGCGCATAGAAACATCCAATTTACGAAATGCAACAGATCGTCGAAGTTCTGAACGGTGTCGAAGAACTGGAAGAGATTCCCGAGTAGGTCTAGGACGAAAGGGGTAACCAGTAGCGCAGTCGGAAGATAGGGAAACGTTCCTTTCTTCTTCCTGAGAATCCAAATCGTCCCCATGGCAAGTGCCGACAGGGGGTATCCGACAGATCGCGCTGGCCAGCCTTTACCGTCGAGTCGTTCCATCGGCACGATGAGCCCCACCAGGAGGCAAAGAGCGAGAGCGGTGACGGCCAGCCACATGAATCTCCGTTGCCACTCTCGTCCCACGTGTCTCAGAGTAGCCATCCAAGGCAACAGCATTTCTCGGAGGGCACGAAATAGCGCTCACCGCGATGTTCTAGTCGCAGGGTTCTGTTAGCGACCTGTGGAGGTTTCGGATCTACACATTTCCCACAATCCAAAAGCCACAGACACCACAAGTGATATGAAAAAGATGGTCATATCTCCACTTCCCATTGGTTGTTGGTGTTCGCTAGGGCTCGGCGGCATTGTCCAACTCCGAAGCGCCCAAGATCGCGGGTGTGATGCGACATTGGCCGAGCCGAGTGAAATTCTCGCCGTTGCTTGCCCCTGGTAGCCATGCCTAACTGTTTCAAAGGGGTGGGACGTTGAGTAGCACAGGCTTCTTCTAACGGATTTTTGAATTTCGCTCACTATGGGATCGGTTAACGCGTAGGCTTTTCGTGGTGCGTCGACAGATACCTGTCGTACTTTCCACGGTGCCCAGAATTACCGACACTGATGGAAGCTCTAACGTCGCGGATTCCACCGAGTTCTCTTTGACCCGGCACTCGCCCGAGGCGGTATCGCCCCGCGCCTGGCGAGCCCTGTTCGTTGCATCTGTGGCAACAGTCCTGGTCGGGTTCAACAGCACCGCAACCAACATCGCCCTTGATGACATCCGAGCTGGCTTTATAGGCGCTACCGCTGCCGACGTTGGATGGGGCGTCGCCGGATTTTTCATTGCGACCGCAGCGTTCCTGCCGTTAGCTGGACGGCTCGCGGATCGCATCGGACGAAAACGCATCTTCCAGCTTGGCCTACTTCTCTTTGCTGTTTCAGCGGTTTTTTCGGCGGCGGCTCCGACGGTTTTGTTACTCAACCTCAGCAGGGTGTTGCAGGCCATAGCTGGCGCGGCGATTTTGCCAGCTTCGTTGGCCTTAGTCCTCCCACTTTTCCCCGAATCGCGACGTACAACAGCGGTAGGGCTTTGGTCTGCAGCTGGACCGTTAGGTGCCGGTGTGGCGCCGGGCGTCGCTGCACTGATTTTGCAAGGCGGTGGGTGGCGAGTTGTTTATTTAGTGAGCGCTCCGATCGCCTTGTTGATGTTCTTGGGTGGTCAACGTGTTCTCAAAGAACTGCCGACCCCACCCAAACAGCAACGGCTGGACCTCGTTGGAGCTGCAGCGGGGACGATCGCGGTCGCAGCAGTCGTTACCTCGATCATGCAAGGACGCGTCTGGGGTTATACGTCACTGCTTACCGCTGTGGTCGCCGCTATCGGTGTTATCTCTTTGGTGTTGTTCGTAAGGAACTCCTATCGGCACCCCGAACCTCTCTTAAATTTGCATCTGCTCAGACGGCGTGGCGTGATGGTTGCAAACCTTGCCAATTTCCTGATTGGGATCACATCACAATCGCTTTGGATTGTTTGGCCGCTGTTCCTGAAGAACGTGTGGAACTTCACGACACTTCAGGTGGGTATGGGCGTGACCTTGGGGCCGATAGTCGCAGGAACCTCCACCCTCACCTTCAGCCGTCTAGCAGACAGGATCGGGTCGGTCGGCTTGTGTCGCTTGGGGGCGTGCTTCCAAATGTTCGCCGTTGGTTGGCATTTCACCCAACTCGGTGCCTCAGTGAACTTCTGGTCCGATTTCGCGCCCGGAATCATTATGTACGGCCTCGGCTGGGGAATGAGTATTCCCCTATTGAACGGCATCGCGCTGGAATGGGTGGAAGAGAAGTTTTACGGCGAAACCAACGGGTTGTTTAGCACCGTGCGATACACGGCGGCAGCGGTGGGAACCGCTGCGCTGTTCGCCATTCTTACCGTGACCTCAGGCTTAGAAGCCTTGCCCTATTACGACCGAATTTTCGGTTTCTTTCTTGCTGCTTCAACGCTGGGCGCGTTGGCAATGTGGGTGCCGATCGGAAAGACTCCCAACACAAGGCAGGTCGGTCACTAACGCTTCGATTCGCAATCGCCTAACTGGTGAAGCACATTGGAGTGATGGATGTGGCGAGTGTCCTGTCTCTTTTCGCGTGGGCTGCAGTGCTCATTAACGCGCTGACGTTGACACTCATCGCAGTGTTGGTCACACCCCGGAGTCGCAAAATTAGTTCCGTACGCCGTGTTCGCTCCATGGCCGGATCGTTCTCGGTTGTGTTGGCCATAGCGGCGACCCTCGCATCGCTGTACCTCTCAGAAATCGGCGATTTGGTCCCATGCAGGTGGTGTTGGATCCAGCGCGCCGCCATGTATCCGCTTGCCCTAGTGCTCCTTATTGCATGGTTAACCCGTGACCATCTCGTACGCCGTTACGCGATACCGATATCGCTACTCGGATTAGCTGCATCAACATGGCACTACCTGCTTCAGCAAGTCCCCTCCTTGTCCGACTCTCAGTCGTGCAGCTTCGCCACTCCGTGTTCTGTTACCTACATTGAGAAATTCGGTTTCGTTTCGGTTCCCTGGATGGCTGGTTCCGTTTTCTTACTTATCCTGCTCCTACTAGCCGGATTTCGGTCCAACGAAGGACGAATCGGATGACCCTCCACGACCAGCTTCGCTTATGGCTCATTGCGGCCGCTGATGCTGCGATACGGTTAGCGAACCGCAGCGAGATCGGAGACGGAGCTCAGAAATTTCGAGATGCAATTGAGACTGCTGCGACCGTTTCATATGAACCTCAGATGTTGCCCGCTTTGGGGAACCTGCACCGTGTCGTTGATACTCCCCGCGCCCGCGAATTCGCTGCGCTTGCTCCGTCGCTGCGGTGGGTTCAGTCGCATCGTTGGGACGACGCGGGAGAACAACGGGCCTTATGTGTGTTGTCGAACGCATTCGAGTTGCCGGGTCTCGAAGCCGGAATCATGTACGTCGACCAAGGATGCACCTACCCCGTTCACAATCACCCCCCACAAGAGCTGTATCTAACTATTTCGGGGTCCGGCCGCTGGAGGTACGGAGGGGCAGAAGACCTGGTTGAGGTGGAACCCGAAAACACCCTCTACAACCATCCTTCAGACGTTCACACTGTGGAGGCCGGAGACACCCCGCTGGTTGCAATGTATGTCTTGTGGGGTGAGGGGCTGAGAAACTGATGGGGCGACGGATCTAATTCGCGAGCGCCCCCGGCAGGATTCGAACCTGCGACTCACGGTTTAGGAAACCGACGCTCTATCCCCTGAGCTACGGGGGCGGATAGCGCGCCACCCGGTGGGTCTTGACACCCGAGGAAGCGCTTTGTCCAAACGCAGGCTACCGACGCAAGGTCCGCAATTAGGACCCACCCGAACAAGAAGAGTTCAGCCTCGAAAAGTTATAGAGCGGTGCAATTTCGTTCGAAAAGATCACCCGGTGAGTGCCGTTGACGGCGCACGCTGAAAAGAATCGACCATGAGGGCGTTCGTCGGAGGATGCTCGAAGCAGGCGACGAACGTCTGGAACCGTTCCTAGGACGACGTAATTGAGGGGTTCCTCTCGCTGCTTCTCCGCACTTTTGCTGCTTCAGCTTGGGCTGAAGGACCGAAACTTGGTGTGGTCGTAGTCCGCTCCACAGCGATCAAGTGCAGCTTTCCAAGCCGGACTCTGTTTCATCGCCCAGCGAAGCGAAGAAATCAAACGCCGACCCGCAAACACAGAACCCGTCCTATATCTCGCCCCGGCAAGTTCGGCCAGATTCTTGGGCAGCGTAGCGATCGCAGCTCCTCTGACTATCCGGTAGCCAAATAGTTGTCCCGAGCGAAGTGGGGGATTGTTCAGAAAATCCCATGCTTCTTCAAGCGCAGCCGACTTCTCCAGGGCGGGATGTTCAACAATCCAAGATCGAAGCTCCTCTGCGGTTTGTGGAAGCTCGGCAATACCCAACAGGAATCCGATTTTGGATTGCTCTTGGACGAACTGGTCGGCCTCGTGACGGTCTAGCGGACAACAGAACCGCTGATATGCGTCTAGAAACGAGTCCGTGAGAGTGTTCTGAACCCAAGCGCCGAGGCTCGGGTCGCTTGCTGAGTATGCGATTCCTCGCCCGGAGAAGCCGGAGACCGGTTGGTGTGCCTGCTTGACCCGTTGAATCGCCAAATCCACTTCACGCGTCGCCCCGTAATTGACGGTCGTGACGAACGACGAGGTTCTATTCAGCCGACCCAGCGGATCTGACTCGTATTCGGAGTGGTCAGCTACGCCGGCAGCGACTTCGGGATGCAGTGCTTGAAGCAACAAAGCCCGAACTCCCCCTACGAAGCTTGCGACGTCACCCATCACCCTCCAACTCACGCAATTGGGACCAAACAAACCAGTATCCCCGGGGTACAGATGAGTTTGTGACAGTGGTTGTTCCCCCTGAGAGAACAAGCGAACCACGCTAGAAGTCAGCCTCTGCTGAAGTCTCACGAGGTCGTCGATTCATTGGTGACAGGGTCAGCGGTAGGGGACGCGCCATCGATCCACCATTGACCCCGTTCCCTGAGGAAGAAATAGACAAGAGTGGCTGTGGTTCCCGCTGTGAATCGGACTTCCAAAGAGGCGGTTTGGCCGGAGAGTCGGCAGCGACCGAATGCGACCGCGCTCTGACTAAGAAGATACGGAAATCCCGTCCGAATCATTTCTTCAAAGCCTCGTGTGTCGAAGGTTGCCTTGAACGTCGAGGACGCCTGATCGCGAGCCCCTTGGAAGTCCTCGCGGCTGAAAGCAAACAATTGCGCTGAAATTCGGCGTTGGAGGGCATCTCTTTCTGACAGTCCGCAGGCCGATGGACTATCGCTGTCGGTTGTAGAGGCCGGATCGGGAAGCGAGGTTGTGGTAGGAGCGGGGCTTGTAGCTAGAGCATTCAACGGCTGATCGGCCGCGGACGACGCGCACCCAGAAACGAAGGTCAGCACTATTGCCAGGACGATGAACTTCAACAGGAACAGGGTAGTGCTGAGTGACAGAGTGCAGGGTGTTGGTTCAATCTGCCGCAGAATAGGTTGTTGTGAGTCTGGTAGAGCACACAAATCTGCAATAACCCGTTACCGTGATTCGGGACGTTCACGAAGTAGGAGATTGCTCTGTGAGCCGCACCGCTTCAAGGTTGATCCCGGACAAGTCGGTGATCAAGCGCGCACTCAAGTGGTTTGTGATCTTTAACGCGGCGTTAGCTGCGTTTGGGATTGTGACCGGAGGAAGTGCCGAATTCGTTGGACGCGTGCATGGCACCAGTTTTCTGTTAGTTGTCACCGCCGCTGGCATAGCGAGCATTGAACTGGGTAAGACCGGTGCTCGTTTAAGAGTTGCATGGTTTGTTGGGTCTGCGTGTGTGATGGCGACGGGTTTTGTATTGCTAGCGCTGACATGGGGTGTGCCACTTCCCGACCTTGCCGGAAAACCTCTCGGAACTGTTGCTGTCGTTGGAGTGGTCGCCACTTACTGTGCACTTGTTTCGTTGATCTGTACACGGAACAGGCTACGCACCGTTTGCTGGTCAGGTGCTTTGCTACACGGCTTCTATGTGATTGCACTTATTTGGTTCGAGATCAGCCCGATCCCGGGAAGAGTCCTCGCTCTGTTCGCTGTAGGGCTGTCTGCGTGTTCGCTGTTAGTAGTCATCGAGTTCATAGGTACGCGCCGCGCCGCCTCAACTGGTTCTGAGCGTGCTGACCGACCCGTCAAATATTGTCCCTATTGCGGTGCTTCAGGTTTCGTGGCGACGTCGCCGGTCTTCGAATGTCGTGATTGTGGAGGAAAATTTCGACCAGTGGTTTGACACGGTCGAGCTAGTGTTCGCCGAGATCCAGATCTGGGATGAGTGGTGCTGCCTGATGGCCAACCATTCGCCAGCGACTGTCGGTCTGTCTAAATACATTGACGGCTACAACTGCCGACAACGACGCTCCGAGGAGATTTTCTTCCACGAATATCCAGCCGACGCTGTCCGTGCCGTGAAATCGGAGGTTTGACGTAAGGAACTGTGGTGGTTCGGGGCCCGAAAAAATCCGCTGAAACGATGTCCTGATTGCTTCCCAGCCGAAAAGGGTGGGCCACCCAGGGTGAGTGCACCAGGCCTCTTCGGAGTTAACCCATAAATCGGTCATTCCTTGAAGGTCTCTCGCTTCGAAGAAGGAGTAGAACGATTGATTGGCTGTTTCAAGAGTTGATCTGTCGGTCACCAGATTCCTAAGAGTTGGGCGTATCGATGACAGCACTCATCGGGCAATTGAACGCGACGACACCAGTGCTCCACAGTGACCGCGTCCGGGTGCGGTCACTGAGAGAACAATGGGGATCAGGAATAGAGAGCGATCAGCTGCAGTACCGCCATCGCGACGATGACGAGAGCGTTAAAACCGCGAAACAGTGGAAATGGGGCCTTGGCGAAATTCTGCCCGATGTTGCTAGCAGCGACATCCTGATCCATATCTTTCATTCCTGCTGCCAAGTCAGCGATCACACCATCGAACCAGAGCATGGTCCACAGCGAACCGAGAACAATCCAAGCCGCTATGGCGAGTTGGACAGCGCCGACGTCCAACGCAGCACCGCCCCAGAGAATGAAAGCAAACGTTCCCAGCACCGAAACTACGTACGGAAGAATTATCGCGTGAGCGTCAGTGCCTCTGCTGTGGATCAGCTGCACCCAGGTTCCTTGTTGCATGAGTTACCTACTTTGTGTTGGAGCCAGCTTTCTGGCTGCTTCCGGTTTGATTAACCCAAAACTTAGACCCCGCTTTGGAACTGCTTGGGGTTAACTAATTTTCGAACGCAAGAAATCGATGACCTGAGGCCAAAGCTCTGCGGCGAGGCCTTCGTCATAGGTGCCACCCGGATTTTCTTCGTTCATGAATCCATGGCCAGCTTCGTGAACCGTGATTTGGACATCCTTGCCCATTCCACGTAAGCGTTCTCCGAGTTCTCTTGCTGCTTCCGGCGGAAAGAAGTCGTCCGGTGAAGCCATATGAGCATTAACTGAAGCTGTAAGACCTCCCCAATCGGGTTCGCCTTCACCCTGGGGGAAGCCATAGAAGGGAACCGCAGCCTTCACGACATCGCCACGATTCGCGGCGATCATGAAACTCAACAAACCACCCATGCAAAACCCGATGACGCCAACACCGCTTCCGCTGCTCGCGTCGTGGTTCGCGAGGAAATCTACGGCTCCACTCATGTCGCGGGCGGCACGATCGGCGGGAAGATCGGTCATCAGCTGGCCGGCCTTATCCATCTCATCGTGACCGGCCAACTCGCCGTGATACAAATCTGGAGCGAGAGCCGTAAAACCCTGTTCGGCGAGAAAATCTGCGACGCCCTTCATTTGGGGATTCAACCCCCACCACTCTTGAATGACCATCACCGCAGGTCCAGAACCACTCGCGGGTATCGCTAAATGTCCTCGGGCATCTTGCCCGTTGCTTGCAAACGTAACCATTTCACCCATGCGGGGCACCGTAGTCGCGTTTGGGTATTAGCCGCTCTGATCAACGATACGGGGACCTGTCCATCTTGTTGGTCCCCTTTCGTCTTGGTAAATCAATTCTTCTTGGTCGGGAGGGACATAGAAGTACGAACCCGGTCGGAACCCATAACCCAGATCACCGAGCAGACGTCTTTGGCGAGGGGTTAATTGGCCTTCAACTTCAGGTGTGACGTCGTGGTCGTAGCTCCGGACAAACATTTGCGCGTAGTTGTAAAGGAGTGTCTTTCTGGCTCGACCGGAGTGGTTGGGCGCGGGTCCATGCCATAGCGAATGAGGGAACAGATAGCAGTCGCCTGCCCGTCCGGGAAGCTGTACTGCGCCGGGAGAATGCGGGGTGAGAGGTTCATCGCGCCGCCACGGAAACGGCCGGACGTGACTTCCTGGAAATACGGTCAATGCCCCCCCATCCTCTTGCACGACGTCGGACAACAGATACATCGCTTTCATAGCTATCGGAGGAGATGTTTCAGAGACCCGAATTTCTCGGAGTCCCTCACCGCCGTCGGTGTGGGTGTACCCGGGAAAGCTATCGGTGGAAGGACGAACAATGGCCTGAGTCATGGACAACATGATGTGAGGTCCCATGATGTCGACGAGTAAATCGAAAAGACCAGGGCGATCAATTAGATCGATGAAATGCTGCCCGTAATTAAGTAGATCGCGCCGATCCATAAACCCAGCGGGATCGGTGTTCTTTGCGGTCTCCATCCATTCGTAGTGACCCAACTGAGCCTGGCCGGGCTCATAACCCGGCAACAAACGGACTTTGTCGAGCTCCTGGCTAAACAAGCTCACTTCGTCGGGGGATAACACTCCGTGAAGATGCAAATAGCCATCCGTTGACCACCGTTCTCGTTGTTCATCGGTCAGGGTTTCCATGATTCCCCCCTAGCGGTCCCCACAACGACGCTACTGCGTGGGCGAACGATGCAACACTTGACACGTCGCCCCAGGAGACCTTATGAATCTGCGCCCAAGCCCGCATGCCCCGTTTTCTTATGTGCCAGGTATTGATCCCTACTCTGGTGGGGTTATCGCGGCTCCGGGGGCCGAGATTGTCCACGTCACTCTCGTGGAGGCATTGCCGTGGCGTCTCGGATTTGAACGAATAGAACAAATCACTTCGGCTGAAGGTGTGGAACGGACAGCGTTATGCGCGGTTGAGTTGCGGTGCCCTCAACCGCATTCTTTTGATGGATTTATCGGTTTCAATAGGGAATACAGGGCGATTCTGAGCGATTGGGGATTACTGGTAGGCGACGACAACCCCATAGCTCGCACCAACGTGGCCCCAGTGCACGAGCCTCCCGACGAGACCTCTTTACATGCCTTTAGCTATGTTCGGTCCGCACCGGCGGATGGACCGGTTTCGTTTGTGGTTGCCGGTGCCGGCGACTTAATGGATCAAAGTGACCTTCAGCCGAGCAGCATCGTCGCGGATGGCGCTGACGGGCCCGAAACATGGCGTCTAAGAATTGAACAGGTGTGTCGAGAAATGGAGGAGCGAATGTCGTCAATGGGAGTCGAATGGAAAGATTGCTCAACTGTCGACGTCTACTGCGCCCACGACTGGTTCTCTCAAGCAGGTGCGACATTGACGGGGCGTATTGGGTCAGCTGTTCGCGCGGGACTGCGTTGGTATATCGCTCACCCACCTATCGAAGGTCTGAGTTTCGAAATGGATGTTCGACGCGTATCGATAGAGAAAATACTCTGACTGTTACGGCGCCACGAACTTCATCAGGACAGGGCTCATCAAGCCCTCATTGATTGCCTGTGCGGCGTTGTCACGCATTTCGATCATTCGCGGTCCCATTAAATGTCCGAGCGATACAGGTGGCGGAGTAGCCGGAGGTTCGTTAAAGAACTTGAGAGCTAAGTCGTAGTGATTTGAACTGCTGACATGTTCGAGCCCGGCTTCGGTCCCGGCAGCTTCATATGCACTCGCTGGTTCCGGAAAACTGAATTCGGGGGTTGCCGACCAAGGCATTGGGTAAGGCAAATCGTGCTCACTCATAAGGGTCACGTCGTACACAACGACTACTCCTTTGGAACGGCAAACTCGCCCAAGTTCGCTCATCATTTGGACCTTGTTTTCAATGTTCATTCCCACGTGGAGCATCGTGACTGCATCGAAGCTGTCGTCATCGAAAGCGAGATCGGTTGCGGATCCGACTTCGAAATCAACTTGTGCGCCCATTCCAACCAGGTCTGAAAGTTGAATTGCCGCGTTAACGAATTCGGGTGTGAGGTCGACGCCGATAACTGAAGCGCCAGTCGAATGAGCTAAAAAACGCGCTGCTCCGCCTATGCCACAGCCCACGTCAAGAAGACGATCGCCAGGACCAAGATTGATCGCGGCAGCTACGTGCATGGTGCCTTCCCGACCTCCGATGTGAAACTCGTCTGCGGCGGCCAAAACATCGGCGTCAAGGTTGTCCATATCGTGACCGGCTTGAGTCAGGGCACCAACGATGCGTTCAACGATTCCGTCGTTGCCGTAATGCCCTTCGACCGATGTAGCCATGGGTAAGCCTTCCTGCGATCTCAAGTGAGTTAGTTCGCTAGAGGTTCGGACGGTACCTCGAACCCCCAACTTTCTGTACGGACCATTTCCTGATCGGCTACAGCTACGAGCCCCGACGGCCCGAAGAGAGCGCCGCCGCAGATGATGCTTCGCTCATCATCTCTTTCTCGCCATGACTGAAATGTGTAGGTGTCTCCTACCCGAACTTCGTCGGAGAACTCAGCAGCGATGTTCCCGGTTACGGCGCCACCACCAGACAACTCGGGTGGATCAACGAAGAGCACATAAGCAGTTACGCAGTCAAAGGCCGTCCACACGAACTCTCGGGGAATGACCCCGTTTTCGTCGGCCCACTGCGGAGCCGGTGACCACACAGCAACAACATGCTTGCCATCACCGAGTGGCCGAATGCGCACCCCCAACCCGTCGGTTTTGTTACCGCAGCCAATGCAATCGGGGTAGGGCGGATCCCATGGGAGAGGGCGGTCTATGGCAGCATCGATGCTTGTTCTCGAAATAGGCGAACGCGGAGCGGCGTGAAGAGGTCCTGGTGAAGCAACCATGACCAGTTCGCCGTCTCGATGTACAAGCGCTTCACCTTGCTCAACTGTCCGAACTAACGACTCCCCAGGGTGCATGGGTTTGCGGATCCGGACTCTGATTGGGCCGTCAGCATCGCCTGCAGCGAAACCAGCTACGTAGCCTCCCTGCATGGTGCCGGGCATTCCAATGTAACGCTGAAGCAATTCGATAGTGATGCCCTCACTCATCGATGATGCCCATAAATGCTTGATACGACGTCGGGATCAATCGAAGCCTCTATGAGAACTGGACGTCCCGGCGTGCGGTTTTTCACTATGTCCATGGCAGCGTCTATGTCAGTGAGCGAATCAATCTTTGCGGTATCGCATCCCATACTGGCGGCCACGGCACAAAAATCAGGCCAGTCATGCAATGCAGCGGACGGGTCCATGCCCTTAGCCACCAATTGAATGTGCTCGGCGCCGTAACTGCCGTCGTTGTAGAGAACAACGATCAGGTCGAGCCCCAAATGAACAGCCGTTGACAGCTCAGTCATGCCGCCCATCATGTAACCGCCGTCTCCGACGCACAGCACTGTTGGCAGCGTTGGGCGCGCGACAGCTGCACCGATCGCCGTTGACATACCTAAACCGATGGCCCCGAATCCATGGCTGGTCACCAAGTCAAGTGGGTCAGCTACGGACAAGGTGAGCGCGTCAAGCATGAACCGGCCCGCATCGACTACCACTTGACGATCTTGGGGTAGGGCCTGATCAAGCCGACGTGTCAGCGTCCGAGGATCTACTGCACCATCGTAACTCTTGTCCTCAAAGGCGGTAGCGGGATCAAACTCCTGCAATTTTCGTTCCAGCTCAGCGGTCCTGAATGACGAAGGTTGATGCTCCGCGGCAGACAACATTTCAATCATGGTTTCAGCTACCACCGTCGCATCTCCCACAACGCCAGCGTCAACGGTGACGTAACGATCAATGTGATCCGGATTGAGATCCACCTGCACGACCCGTTTTCCGGTAAGCAAACTTTGATAGTCGGTAGTCAAAAAGTTCAATGTGGCTCCGAAGACGACAAGACAATCGGCCATAGCGAGCGACTCACCTGCTATTTCGTGGCTGAGGGTGCCGTGAAGACCTAGATTGAACGGCTCTCCTTGAAAAAAGCCGGTTGCGAGGAGCGAAGTTGCCAGGGGTGCTCCCAGGGCATCTCCCAACCGAATTAGGGCATCACGCGCCCCTGACTTGACCGCGCCTCGTCCAGCTACGATCACCGGACGCGCAGACGAAGCGATGATACCCATAGCGGTCTCAAGGCGGTCGGGATCGGCCGCAAGGCGTTGAGCGGGTCGAGTCAACGCGGGACGCGCCTCATACTCAACTTCGTCCCACTCGATGTTTAACGGGATGTTGAGTACTACTGGACGATGTTCAGAATGGGCGCGTCTCACAGCGGTGGAGACGTCTTCAGCGATAGTTTCAGCGTTTCGAACTGGCTGAAAACCAGCCCCGGTTGCCGCGACGAGAGCGTGCTGATCGAGATTTTGAAGATGTTGCTCATTTTCGATCGGGGTGTCACCCGCGACGACAACCATCGGGGTTCCGTTTTTCACACCCTCGACCAGAGCCGTGATCGTATTGGTCAGCCCGGGGCCGTGAGTCACGCTTGCTACGCCAAGTCTTCCGGTTGCCTTTGCCCACCCTTCAGCCATGCATACCGCGTTGGCTTCGTGGGTCGCTCCAACCAGTTTGACTCCGTGTTGGCGTTCCAAGCTTTCACCAATGAAGAGATTGCCGTCTCCGAGAACGGCGAAGACGGTGTCAACGTCGTGGTCGACAAGGGCTTGAGCTACTGCGTCGTGTCCCAGCATTTGAGGGTCTCCTTCTAATGGAACGAACCGGCGAGTTGATCCGGTTAAAGATTGATTACGGTGTCAGGTTTCATCCTGCAAACCGGGGGTCTCCTTGCAGCACAGCATCCCACGTGGCTCGATGTCTGTGCTCAAGTTGATAGCCCCCAGCGGACGCCGTTGCGGACCAAGTTGTTGAACCCTTCGGTTTCCCATGATCCGCGAAAAATCTGGGGAGTGGCCGTATCTGCAACGACTGAAGTGTCTACATATGGCTGGCTATTGGTCGCGGGGGAGTGTGCGTGTCCGAGTGCCAGGTACGCAACAGCACCGTTGCCTCTTTCACACACAATACCTAGGGCCCGGTTAAGGCCATCTTCCATCAACGAGGTGTCAGACACGACCTCGAAACCGAAACCAGGATCCGGATCTTCGGGCAACTCGGTGCTCAACAAAATAGTTGCGTGTGGGTCGAGAACTTCAATGAAGTACAACTCATCGATGGTTTCGAATGATTCAGGCATGTCATGTACGACAGGATGGTCGCCGCGGACGTTCACCGTGAATCTGCGAATTGGTGGGTGATTAAGAAAGAAGGCTCCGAGTGTCTCGTGGTGAGGCATTTTGACCATGCGGCGGCGCCGACGATCGCCGTCCACCGGTTCCGCCTTTCCTCCGCTGGTGCCGTGAAGAGCAAGCCATCGTCCACCGCGTTCGAGCCACGAATTTAAGCTGACGAGTTCGTTTCCGGATGGAAATGGACCCGATGTGTAGGTAACCAGAAGTTGACTCGTCGGAAGCCAAGTCGCTAAGTCCGAGAAGTTGGACGATATGGTCGGCTGCACATGCTGTATCTCACCTACGAAACTCAATAGTTGCGATCGGGCGTAGTGCATGTCATGCCCGGCAGTTGAACCGGGTGGAAAACCCCCGACAACGAGGTGCACTCCCGGAGCCTTGGGTCGCGGCATCATGAACCTCCGATGATCGACTCATCGCGCAGACGACCTATCTCGGCCGCCGACAAGTCGAGATCTTGGTTGAGAACATCTGTGGTGTGTTCACCCAAAGCCGGAGCCGCGACAACATTTACTGAACTATTAGACAACCGCGCTGCCCATCCCAAGATCGGAACCTCACCGTGATCTGGATGTTCGATGTTGGTGATAAACCCACGGTCCGTTAAATGGGGGTCGTTTAAGAGTTCGCTCGTGTCGAGAACTGGGCCGCCTGGAACACCCGCGGCTTCGAGTAGCTCAGTAGCCTCTTGCTTCGTCAAACCCTTCGTCCACGACGAAATTTCTTGCCGCAGTTCAGCCCCATTCTCGATCCGGTCTCGATTCCGAGCGAACCGGGGGTCGTTTGCGAGTTCGGATTTTCCCATCGCGGAGCAGAGATTGGTCCACATCTTCGGTGTGATCGCCATGATCATCACGTAATCGTTGGCGCCTCCTCCCTTACATGGATACAAGTTGTTTACAGCGCGTGACCCGTTCCCGAGACGAGTCACCGGTTCGTCATTCCATCCGGGCGCCATCGCCATACGGGTACGCATGTAGTACGTCATGGCTTCTTGCATAGCGATCTCAACGTATTGGCCGTCACCAGTGCGAAGTCTCTGAATGTAGGCAGCGAGAATTGCCATCCCAAGTTGCACCCCGGTGCCTGAATCTCCTGTAGTTGGTCCAGGCAAGAGCGGCTCGCCATCCGGCAACCCAGTTATCGACAAGGCTCCGGCCATAGCCTGAGCGACCCCATCAAAACATTTGCGACCCGCATAAGGACCCGTAGAGCCGAATCCCTTAACCGACGCATAAATAATTGATGGATTCACTTCACGAAGGACCTCGTATCCGAGATCAAGTCGATCAACGACTCCGGGACCGTAATTTTCCACAAAGACGTCATAGTGAACCGCCATTTCAAGCAGAAGCTCCCGCCCCTCCTTTTGGGTTAGATCAATGGCGACGGATCGCTTGTTGCTGTTCCACTGAAAGAAGTAGTTCTGCGGAATGATGTCGCCTCCCCTCCCAGGATCGCCCCGTTCGGGTGGTTCTACCTTGACTACATCAGCGCCGAACCATGCGAGCGCCTGCGTGCACGAAGGCCCGGCCTCGTATTGCGTCATATCAAGTACACGTACATCTTCGAGAGCGGTCATCTCATCCCCCATGAACATGACGTTAGGCTCTATCGCCCACCGTTGGGTAGGAGACGGCAGCTACGGTCGTCGTATCGACGAGAATCTGGAGTACAGATGCGACTAGGACCTTTACTTGGATTCGAAGACAGCTTCGACACTGTCGTTACCGTTGCTCAAGAAATGGAAGCCGCGGGCGCTGCCTCGGTGATGGTCGCAGAGGCGGGACGAAGTGCGGTAACCCAAGCGGCTGCGGTCATTGCTGCGACTGACGAGATCGAAATCGGCACCTACGTGGTTAACGCGTTTGCCCGCTCGCCATGGTTGACTGGCCTCACAGCGCGAGACTTGGACGAAATGAGCGAAGGCCGTTTCGTCCTAGGGGTTGGCACTGGAAACGTTCATTTCAACGACTGGTACATGGGGATTGACTCGTCAAAACCGCTTGCCGCCATACGAGATTTTGTTGAAATAGTCCGTGAAATAGTTGCATCTCCCGTTGGCACTCGAGTTACCTACGACGGCCCCGTGCATCAGGTCAAGAAGTGGCGAGCAAGTTATCCGACGATTCGAGAAACGGTGCCGGTGTATCTCTCTGCCTCGGGACCCAAAATGATGCAATTGGCGGCCGAGGTCAGTGACGGAATCGCGGTAGGAATCATGGCCTCGGCTGACTTCATGAGTCACACCGTGCGACCAAACGCCATAGCGGCAGCTGAATCGGTTGGACGCGACGCCGCCGAGTTAGATTTTCCCATGGGAGCTCTAGTGAGTGTGAACAAGAACTCGGAAATAGCTCGCAATGCCGCAAAGGCGGCGGTTTGTGGCTTATTTCACCCAGTCCCACACCCCTACTACGACTCGCAAATGCGTCAACAGGGATTTGCTGAGGCGGCGGACATGCTGAGTCAAATGATGCCAAAGGGCAAGACCTCTGAAGCAATGGATCTGTTGCCAGAGGAAATTGTTGACACGCTCACCATTAGCGGAACTCCGTCGGAATGTGCGCGACGTATCGACGAATACGAAGGGATCGCTGATCAAATCGTGATGATGCGCGTCCCGCAAAAAAACGAGCCCGCCGGAGTAGAGGCGTACGAACCCATCCTTGAACTCGTAGCGGAAACAACATCGCGGAATTAGCCCAATTGAATTGTGCCCAATAGGTTGCTTGAGAGACGCAGATCTATCCGTGTGGAGATCAGAGCTCTGACGCAGCTACTCTTCGGCGATGAGTGAACGCATAATTCCGGCCTCTCAGCAGGCCATGTACGACAACTTCCATTTTGCTCCGGGCGTAAAGATCGGCGATCTCCTGGTGATGTCTGGTCAAGTGGGTATGGATGCCTCAGGCAAATGCCCCGAAGATCTAACCGAACAATTTCGGTTCGCTTTCCAAAACATCGAAGCGATTCTTGAAGAAGCAGGGGGCGCGCTAACAGACATCGTTGAAATGACGAGCTATCACATTGGGATGCGAGAACACCTAAGAGAGTTCATAGCTGTAAAAGACGAATTGATTAGCGAACCGTACCCAGCATGGACAGCAATTGGCTGCACCGAATTAGCGATGCCGGGCGCGGTGGTCGAAATCAGAGCACAAGCTGTCCTTAGCTAACGCCAGTGCCCTCGCAATATGAAGTGGCCGTTATTGGCAGAGGACTCATCGGATCTGCCGCGGCTCGCCACCTTGCTGAAGCAGATCAACACGTTGTCGTCATCGGTCCAGACGAACCGACGGATCGACGAGTCAGCCCAGGCCCGTTCTGCAGCCACCCCGATGAGGGACGGATCACTCGTGTGGCGGGGCGGACCCCCATCTGGTCACAGCTAGCAGCTCGGTCAATAGATCGCTACGGAGATATCGCTCAACGGTCAAGTATCGATTTCCATGTTCAGTGCGGTTTGGTCAGCTCGTCGCCAAAAATATCGGACTGGCTGGAGAACTCGGCAATAGCTGGAGGTAACGCCAGGCCTGTAACCGTCGAGTGGGTGTCCGACAACACTGGCATTGTTCTCCGTAACGGTCATCCTGCTTTATACGAAGGTGATCCAGCCGGATATATCAATCCCCGTCGACTCGTCGCCGCACAAACAACACTCGCTGAAGCGGCAGGTGCTGTTGTTGTAAAAGAGGCAGCCTCCACACTTCAAACAAGCGGTAATGGCTACTCCGTTGGTGGCCCCTGGGGGTCCTTGACCGCTCGTCGAGTGCTGGTCGCCACCGGAGCCTTCGGCAGCGAATTGCTGCCTTGCTCCCTGAATCTTCACCGCATGCGGCGCACGACGGTCACAGCAGAAATATCAATCCAAGACGGGCTTCCGAGCCTGATATGCGTGGACCCCCCCGATGAACGACTCGACGAAATTTACTGGGTCCCTCCCGTCCGATACTCCGACGGCAGATTGGCGCTCAAGATTGGCGGGTCCTTACGCGATTCGGAATCCGTTGAGCAGGCCGCGCTGACTGAGTGGTTCCACGGCGACGGAAACCCGACAGAGGTAGAGGCATTACGGAACTCCCTTATGGGCCTTCTCCCGGGAATCGAAGTTCGCAGTTGGGCCCAAAAGCCCTGCGTGGTTACCAACACCGCAACCGATCACCCATATGTTGGCTGGGTTGACGACGGTATCGCTGTGGCATTGGGCGGATGTGGAGCAGCCGCCAAGAGCAGCGATGAGCTCGGGCGCTTAGCTTCAACGTTGTTCGAATCGGCGAACTGGACGGACACGCTGCCCGCCGCGGCTTTTGAACCCGTGTTCGGCTAGCGCTCCAGAAGGAGACAATGGCTGAAAAATATTGGGTTCTTTGCCTCAGGCCGTGTCGAGGCGACGCAAGAAGAACTGCACCGTCGGGCCGATAGACACCACGAACCAAAGCGTTCCCCAACCAATGGTGCCACCCATCGTCAGACCGCCTGCAAGGGCGGCTCCCTCAATAACGGTTCGGGCCTTCCATATCGCGAGTCCCCGACGATCTAGAGCAGTCATCAGTCCATCTCGAGGACCAGGTCCCAGTCGTGCCCCGATATAAAACCCGGAACCAAGCGCGACGACAATGGGTCCAAAGAACGTACATGCGACCCGCAGCAACGAGTTAGTTGGACTACCCCCGATCGTGACCGTGGCGTCCACGACCAATCCGATGACTAGCACGTTGGCCAAGGTCCCGACGCCCATTGGTTCTTTGAGGACGACCAACGCAATCAGCAATGCGGCGCCGACAAGAATCATCGCTATGCCGATGGTGAGTGACGTTTGTTCAGCGAGCCCTTGATGGAAAATATCCCAGGGTGGTAAACCGAAATTACCAATAACAACTAATCCAAGACCGACCCCAAAAAACACGAGGCCAACCGCTAGCCGCAGATAACGCAGTGAGAGCGAGGTGTGGTTAGTCACGGGATGCAACGGTCAGGACGTGAGTCGAATGTCACGATGACGATTCAATCACCCTGAATGTCAGATTCACCCTAGGTTGGCTGATGCGTTTCGAACGCGGTACTTCGTGCTCCCACAACCGTTGCGTGGAACCGCGCATAACTAGGACATCGCCTGACCGAAGAAGGATGTCAACCGGTGCCTGGGATCGATCTTTGCGTCGCATACGAAACTTACGAGATGCACCCAGGCTGACTGACGCTATTACTGGGTCCACCCCGAGGACCTTTTCGTCGTCAGCATGCCAGTCCACCTTGTCGTTTCCGTCCCTATAGAAGTTCACCAAGACCGAATTGAATTGGGTAGCAGCGAGCTTGGTCACTCGTTCTCTGATCCGCTGCAGAGACGGTGTCCATGCGGATGGTTTCATCTGGATCCCCGACCAAACGTATGAACAGTCAGGGTCGCCGTACCAAGCGTTGAGCCGTGGGACATCATGCGTCTGCCCAAACATCGAAATCTTGTCTTGTCGCCAATCAGTCTCTTGTATCAATCGCTTGCACAATCGGTCGCCACTCTTGGGAGACCACGCTTGCTGATGAAGAACTATGTCCGCGCCTGGAAGATCAATTTGTTGCGTAGCTGGTCCTTCGAACAGCCCGCCCTGAGATGTTAATAAGTGGTCGCTCACTAGAAGATGCTGAATCCACCGTCGATTTTTATGACGTCCCCTGTGTGCCATCTGCTTGCATCGCTCATTAAATACACCGCGATGGCACCGAAATCGTCAGGTTGGCCCCAACGTCGCATAGGAATCCTCGGCATCACGTTGTTCGCGAATTTCTCCCAGTTGAAGAGCTCCGCTGTCATATCGGTTTCAATCCAGCCTGGGATTACTGCATTCGCTGTGATCTTGTATCGCGCCATTTCCACCGAAAGACCCATCATCATCGCCAGCATCGCGCCCTTGCTAGCGCCGTAAGCCTGACCCTTGGCTGCTCCTTGGATAGCGGTACCGCTTGACGTGAGAACCAAAGAACCCCCCTCGCCTTGCTCGACCATTTGGCGAGTTGCCGCTCTGAGGGTGTAAAAGACGCCGTTCAGATTGACATCCAAGACCGAAAACCAATCTTCGTTCGAGTGTTCAAAAAACGGCTTCTGATTCTGGGTGCCAATGCCAGCGTTCGGAAAACAGCCATCGATCCTGCCATACCTTTCGATGACCGATGCCATGCATTCCTCAACTTCTTGTTCGTTAGACACGTCGCACCGCACAGACGAAGCCGACGGATTTATCGTCCGCAGTTCTTCTTCAGCAGCAGAGTTTTTATCTGGGTTAGTGCCCCATACGCTGACGTCAGCGCCCGCTGCGGCGAGAGCCCTGGCGAATCCCAGACCGATTCCTCCATTCCCCCCGGTGACGACCGCCACCTTCCCAGTCAAATCGAATCCGTCGTAGGTCATGACCCACTCCCTCTGATATTGGTGTCGTTCGAATACTAGAAGGCTCGCGTTGAGCGAAGTTGTGAAGCGTCTGGGAGACTCTCGCGATGGAATTTGAGACCGTCAGAATTGATGGCGAAGGACCAGTCCGTCAACTCGTACTGAATCGCCCCGAAGTTCATAACGCAGTCAATGCCCAACTAGTGGCCGACACCCACCAAGCCGCCAGTTTGCTCGACGCTGACACGTCAGTGCGGGTGGTAATAGTGCGAGGCGAGGGCAAATCTTTTTGTTCAGGAGCTGACCTCAAACAACCCCCAACCAGCCCACAAGGAGCAATGATCGGATCCAAGCAGGGAGCGAACATGTACGACACCTTGCTCCATATGAATCCCATCACCATTGCGTTATGTCATGGATACATGATCGGTGGCGGAGCAGTGCTTCCCGCAGCATGCGATTTTCGAATTGGAAGCCCGACCGTAAATCTCACCCTGAACGAAGTGAGCCTCGGCTTCAACTTGACCTGGCATTCGCTTCCTGCACTTGTGAATTTGGTTGGACCGCATCGAGCAAAAGAAATGCTGATCCTCGGCCGAAGCTACGACATGCATCAACTGGATGATTATGGATACTTCACAGACACCGTGGAAGATGATGCCGCTTTGTTGCCTGCCGCAGAGGTGCTCGCCGCCCAAGTGGTCAATCAGCCTCCGGTACCTGTCACCGTAACCAAAGCCTCCATAAACGCCCAGTCGATGCCTCTCGGTCGCGCGATTCAGCACATGGACCACGTCGCCGTTGGATATATGGGTAAGAGCGACAGTTCGCGCACCGCCAGAACTACATACTTTGACAACGAACAGCGCGACTGGAGCGACGACTGATTCGACGTCAGACGGAGAGGACACAAATGAACATTTCGGGCGAAGCCGCCATAGTTGGGATTGGTGAAACCGAGTACTTCCGGGGCGCCAAACAAACCGTCCCCGAACTCGTATTGAGTGCCTCAATGGAAGCCATTCACGATGCCGGCCTGCAACCAACCGATATCGACGCTGTCATCCCACCCCCGGGATATCTAAGTGCAGAAGAAATTGCCGCCAACTTGGGTATTCCCGAAATGAGATACGCGACGGAAGTTCGGATGGGCGGAGCGAGTCCTACAGCCTCGCTTCAGTCCGCGGTCATGGCTCTAAGCGCCGGCATCGCAACCAACGTACTGATTACTTTCGGTTGGAACGGGTACTCCGCATTTCGCCGCCGACCCGATACCGCGCCAAGTAGACGAAAAGGCGATCCAGGTCCGTTCATTGACGTCAGTCGCAACTTTTACGCCCCGTACGGCGTGAGATCAGCCGTGCAGTGGTACTCGATGTACATACAACGCTATGTGAACCTATATGGCATCGGCCCCGAGGACGCCGCACAGATCGCCCTTACCTGTCGAGAGCACGCTCACCTGAACGACAAAGCTTTGATGGCGGGTCGACCCATGACGATGGACGACTACCTGTCGTCGCCCTTTATTACGGAACCGATGCGCAAACTTGATTGTTGTCTAGAAACCGATTGTGCTGCAGCCGTTGTGCTCACGACAACTAACCGGGCAAAAGACTTGCCCCACGCCCCGGTTCTCTGGTTGGGAGGGGCCGAAGGTCATCCATATCCGGCCGACGAACTAACCAATCGACCTGACATGCTCAAATTAGGGTTGGACTCGGCAGCGCCCCGGGCTTTTTCAATGGCTGGCGTGGCGCCCACTGACATGGACTTTCTTCAGATTTACGATTGCTTCACCTACGTCGTGTTGATGGAACTTGAGGCCATCGGAATTTGCGACAAGGGAGGAGCAGGAGAGTTTGTGAAAGACGGAAATATTGGGCTCGGAGGACGGTACCCACTTAACACCCACGGCGGGTTGCTGTCTCAAGGTCATTGCTGGGGTCTTAACCACGTAGTAGAGGCGACTAGGCAGCTACGTCATAACGCTGGGGCGGCACAAGTAGACAATTGCGAATTAGGGGTGGTCACGGGCTACGGCGACCTAGGTGATGGCAGCATCGCGATACTTGGAAGAGCCTGACCATGACCGAGCAAACTCCGAAACAATACAAAAAATATGTTCCTCAACCAGAAGGTCTTAACCTTGAGTTACATACGCGAGCCGTTGAAAGTGGACTGCTACACATACAGCGATGCGCCGACTGCGGCCAGGCCCGTCAACCACCCCGCTACTACTGTCAACAATGCTTTTCGGGTGATTACGACTTCGTCCCGGTTTCGGGCGCTGGATCCATCTATTCGTTCGCTATCAATCACTTCACGATCGACCGAGCCTGGATCGAAGAGCTGCCGTATATCACTGCTGTTGTTGAACTTGCCGAAGGACCGCGGGTGGTGGGGGCGCTGCGAAACGCGGAACCAGGCGGCGTGGCGTTAGGCGACCCGGTAACTGTCTCGGTAGAGCCACGAGGCGAAGAGTTCGCATTTATTTGGGTTGACCTGAGTTCTTAATTGGATCAGCTACAACCGCGCTGTCTGAGAGTTCGACTAAATGCGGTAGTTCGGTTAGAGGCGCGCTGAAACAAATTCGGTGAGACCCATGGAGTCGAACATGTCTGACATCGATTCGATGCGGTCTGCTGGATGACTAGTCCCCGTCCCATCGGCGATCCGGGTCATCATCTCGAAGTTGGCAACAACCGCGGCCGCATCCAACATGGTGGCCTCGTCAGTGGCTTCCACTAGCGCCGCTCGAGCGGACGGTAACGACTCCCAATCGTTAATGGAAGCATCTACGAGTGCAGCTAACTCTGGCGCGTGCTGTATTGCATCGCTGTCTTGTAGGTCACCACGGACGACGTCTAAATCAAGTGTCAGGTCGTTTGCGGCGCTGCTCGCACGGAGCATCATTGAGTGCGCAGCAGTTCAGTAAAAACATTCCCGATGCGCTGAGAGCCTTCCTGCCACAAGTTCTATTTGCCGACGAGACAAGGTGCCCCGAGTCCAGTTCAGGTCAATCATTTCCCGCATCGGAATGTATTGAGCGTTGCCGAGAGTCGCCAAAGTGTCCATCGCCGCTGGAACCGAACTGAGTGCTCGAAGGACAGGAGCCAGTGCGGTAAGCCCGTCGTAATAAGGCGCGAGTTCTGGAGTGACATCTTCAAGATGCACCACCGGCACCCAATGATGCTTGGCCGGTTTGGAAGGTTGAGGTTGGCCCGTTGGTCGGCCTTCAAGAACCTCGGGGAAGTCTGGACGTTCGATTCCAGCTATCTGAGCGAATCGAAGCACCGACGCGACGCTGATCGTAACTTCAATTATTTCTACCCACTGTTGGGGGGTTACTCCCGTTGCGTCGCGCATCTTTTGGTACCACTCTTCGGTGAGAGTCCCAGCGTGTACGGCTAGGCGGTACACAGCGTCTTGCAACTCCGGGCTGATTACCGAATCATTGGGAAGGCGCCCGCTGTTCGAAGCGCTGTCCCAGGGCGGGATCGGGTTGGGGTCGTCTAGAGCTGTGCGTACGACCTCAGCCACTGCTAGGCGTTCGGAGCCATTCCACCACGTCCCAGGTGCAGCCAGCTTTTCCCACACGTGAGCGTGAGCTGCGGTTAGATCGGAGCGAACCGACATGTCTGATGCGTGATGCGTTGACTCGACGAGTGATGTTGGAGTTTGCGTCATAACGCGCTCCTTGTAAATGAGACCTCTATTGGCACGGTAGTTGCTGTCAGCGCGGCACGATAGTGGGTATGGCTTGGATTGAGATTGTTCCCGACGATGAATGGGCTGACAGCGGACCCCTCAGCGATCTTTATGAGGTGGTTGTCGACAGAGATTATGGACGTATTGATTACATCATGTCGGTACATTCATTGAATCCTCGGAGTCTGGCAGCACACGACGGCGTGTATAGGTCAGCAATGGCGGGCACGCGGACCTTGCGCAAAGCAGAACGGGAGATGATTGCGCTAGTCGTGAGTCTGCAAAATCACTGCCACTACTGAATTCGTCATCATCGACGCGGTCTGCGTCGACTGCTGAAAGACGATGCGTTGGCTGCAGCGATCGAAGGCGATTGGGAGACTGCCCCGATTAATGACAAAAGAAAAGCGATGCTTCGTTACGCGGTGAAATTGACCCAGACTCCGGCCGATATGTCAGCCAATGATGTGGTTGTGCTCCGCGAAGCAGGATTCACCGACCGAGACGTCCTCGACATAGTCGAGGTCACGGCCTACTACGCCTATGCCAACCGAATAGCCGATGGTTTGGGAATACCTGACGAGGATTGGATCGGGGACTGACTGTGCAAGTGGCGTGTTCTAACTGAAGTTAGGTGCGATTTCTTCGGCGAAACGATTGATCGCTTCAAGGCGTCCTTCGGTGCCACGACCAAGGACAAAAAACGCGGCGTGGCTGAGCCCGGCGTCGGCGTACTGGCCTATTTGGTCAATTACTTGTTCGGTGCTTCCTCCGATCTCTCCCTCATCAAGGTTTCCGCCATCGAAGTTGAGTCTAAATAGGCTGGTCAGTTCTAGTTCCTTCCGGTCGCGTCCTACAGCCTCGCATGCCCTTGTAACTGCAGCCCATTGTTGGGAAAGTAAATCCGGACTCCCGAAGGCGCTGTGAAACGCATCACCGAAAACAGCGGTGCGTTTGAAGGCTGCCGGGGAATGACCACCGACCCACACCGGGATGTGGTTGTTGAGGGGTTTGGGGCTGAAGCCGATGTCTCGAAAACTGGTCCAAGCGCCTTCATAAGTAGATAACCCGTCTTCAAAGAGAACCTCAAATACTTCCAATGTTTCGTCAGCACGCGAACCTCGCTGATCCCAAGGACGACCCACCGCTTCAAACTCTTCTTTCATCCAGCCGACACCGACACCCATGATCGCTCGCCCGTTTGAAAGATGATCGAGTGTGGCCCAACTTTTGGCCTGCTGCACAGCGCCCCGATAACCCAAGATCAGGACTGTGGTCCCTAGCAGGACTCGTTCGGTTATGCCGGCGACAAATTGGAGCGTTCCGATGCAATCCAGCCAGGCGCTGCCAGCTGCGGGGAAGCCGCTGTTGTCGTCGGCATAGGGATACTTCGAACTCAGTGTCGCCGGGTCAGGCCACGCGATGTGATCACTTGACCATAGCGACGCGTAGCCGAGATTCTCGGCAGTAGTCGCGATGGTGATCATTGCCTCGCGACTGGGATCGCGTCCAGCATCAGGAAGATGAACACCGAATTCCATTGGGGTCCTTTCGAGCGCTGAAACGGACCCTAGAAGATGTGAGGTGGTTCGCGCGGCGCGGTCCTCTTGATGTCTCTACGCTTCGTTCCATGGATAAGGAGGACTTTTACCGAGAAGCCCGCCGCGACCTTCCAGGTCCGCTGGCGGGAACCAGAGTCATTGATACCACCACGGCCTGGGCGGGTCCGATGGCGGCGTGCCTTCTCGCGGACTATGGCGCCGATGTCGTTCGAGTTGCGATGCCTGGCACTCAAGGCGCGTCCTGGAAGCCGCTTATTGGGGGTACTTCAAGATCTTTCGCTGAGGAAACTGTGAACCGAAATAAGCGAAGCGTGACGATCGACCTTCGCAAGCCAGAAGGCGCTGAAACTTTCCTGACCCTCGTGTCCTCAGCCGACGTAGTTATCGAAAACTTCAAGCCAGGCACTCTTTCTGAGTGGGGCGTGGGGTACGAACATTGCCGGTCGGTAAAGCCTGATCTCGTGTACGTGTCCCTCAGTGGTTGGGGCCAATTCGGACCCGAATCGGAACGACCCGGATATGACCCAGGCGCGCTCGCTCACAGCGGATGGATGGCACTCAACGGATCGGTGGACGGGCCACCAACCAAGGCTCCGACGTTTCTGGCTGATGATCTCTCAGGGCTACATGCTGCCCTTGCCGCCTTGGCCGCTCTCCGTCACCGCGACGCAACAGGCGAGGGCCAACACGTAGACGTTTCGCTTCTTGACTCGATTCTTTATCAATCGAACGGCTACCTGACATTGGGAGCAACAGGTGACCCTCTAGAACGATGGGGTAGCCAGGTGCGGGTGTGTGCGCCAACCAACTGTTACCAATGCCGAGATGGGTTTGTGTTCATGGCCCTGATTCTTGATTCGCATTGGGTTCGGTTGACCGAAGTGTTGGGTTGCCCCGAGCTCGGAACCGATCCGCGCTATTTGACTAACGAGGATCGCGTGACCCACCGCTCCGAAGTCGAGAACTTGGTAGCGGAATGGTGTCGAGATCGACCTAAAGACGAAGTCATTAGCGCAATCGACGCGGCCGGGATTGTGATTTCGGCGGTAAATACCTTCGCTGATGCTGCTCGAGATCCGCATGTTTTGGAGCGCGACATGTTGCAGACAACGGAATTAATTGACGGATCTTCAGCACCCTTGACAGGCCCCGCGGCAAAGTTCAGTCGCACCCCTGTGGGAGTCCGCCATGGAGCGCCTCACCCTAATCAACACACCGATGAAATCCTGGCTGAAGTAGGTGTGACAAGCGAGCAGTTGGAGCTCCTTCGTCGCGCTGGGGTAATTGACTGAAGAATCGTCACCCACTGTCCTCTCCTGCTGTCACTATGTAACTCGTGAACATCGTTCTGGTATCGGTGGTTGTAGCTCTGGCCGCGGTAACTGGCTACTTGGCCAGTCAATTGCGTCGTCGGGCTCTCGACAGTTCTGGTCTAAATACGGAAGTTCGAGTGGACACAGAAGGGCTTGTGACCGCCGTCAAAGAAGCCGTCGACGCGCGAGTAGGCAAAGCGGCGCAGGAGGCTTTGAAGACCAATACTGAACTCGCAAGTCGACTCATTGATGAACGATCAAGGACGCTGGAAGAGCAAACGAGGAATCTGCTCCAGCCGGTCACAGAACAGATGGGCCAGTTGAAAGCTTCTGTTGGTGATTTGAAATCAACTTACGAGAAAAACAAAGGCTCGGTTGACAGTCTCAACGAGAGTCTTACTCAACAAATCAACGAGCTCACCTCACACACCGGCGCGCTGGCCGGTGCATTGAAATCCCCCTCCGCTCGCGGTGCGTGGGGTGAAAACCAGTTACGGAACATTATTGATCTCTC
>Ga0208750_1000044_pt1 | contig 30972 bp, 51 predicted proteins | sample Knorr_S15_td_O2m_FD_185602 | JGI IMG/M metagenome (GOLD analysis project Ga0208750, IMG submission 185602) | Marine microbial communities from Southern Atlantic Ocean transect - Knorr_S15_td_O2min_ad_340m_LV (SPAdes) (version 2) | ecosystem: Environmental > Aquatic > Marine > Oceanic | place...
ATGATATTGAAAAGCGTATTGCCTTAGCTAAGAATCAGCAAATGGCTCTTAAGATTCTTCTTAATAGTTTATATGGCGCTATAGGTAATAAATGGTTTAGGTATTTTGATATGAGAATTGCTGAAGCCATTACTCTTACTGGCCAAGCAACTATCAAATGGGCAGAGAAATATTTGAATGAATATCTTAATAAGACTTTAAAAACTGACAAAGACTATGTGATTGCTATTGATACTGATTCAGTGTATGTCACCCTTGATGAATTTATTAAACGTTTTAAACCAGCAAACCCTATTAACTTTTTAGATAAATTATGTTCCACCGCAATAGAAGACGCTCTTAAAGAAGCTTTTAATGAGCTATATATTTCACTTGGTGGTTATGAAAATAAAATGGTTATGGGACGAGAAGTAATTGCTAATAGAGGTATATGGACAGCAAAGAAAAGATACATATTAAACGTATATGACAATGAAGGAGTTCGTTATACAAATCCACATTTAAAAATTATGGGTATTGAAGCTATCAAGTCAAGTACTCCAGCAATATGCAGGGAAGCATTAAAAGATATGTTTAAAAGAATTATTGAGACTGATGAGATAACAGTCCAAGCCGATATACAAAATTTTAAGAAAGTATTCTCTCAAGCGGCAGCTGAGGAAGTTAGTTTTCCTCGGTCCGTCCAGAATATTCGCAAATGGATAGACAAAGAATCTATATATAAAAAGGGTACACCTATTCATGTGAGGGGAGCAATATTACATAATGAATTAATTAGAGATAAAAAACTAAATAATAAAATAGAAAAAATACATGGTGGCGATAAGGTTAAATTCACATACCTTGTTATGCCAAATCCTATAAAAGAGAATGTCATTTCATTTATTGATTTTTTACCAAAGCAATTTCAGCTTGAGGATTATATAGATTATAACCTCCAATTTGAAAAGACATTTATTAGTGCGATTGAACCAGTATTAGATGCAGTTGGATGGAAAAGTGAAAAGACTATTTCTTTAGAATCTTTTTTCGTTTAACTATGTACATTCAATACTAATTGTGATATAATATACCAAAAGGAGAAATTTATGAGTGCAGATTGGGTAAATGATATTAATAGAATGCAAACCAAATTTGGCGTACGTGATTGGATAGCAAATGCCAGTCCTTTTATGTTGCGTAAGTATATAAAATTTAGATATGATTTCCTTAAAGAGGAAATGGAAGAAACACGTGAGGCAATTATTTATGAGGATTCTGAAGAACTTGTTGATGGTCTTATTGATATTTGTGTTGTGGCTATTGGAACTTTAGATGCTATGGGTGTTAATCCACACAAAGCATGGGATACAGTTTTAAAAGCTAACATGGCAAAGGACCTTGGAGAAAATAAAACAAGACCAAATCCATTGGGAATTCCAGATATGGTTAAACCTGAAGGTTGGAAAAATCCAAGTCATGAAGGTAATCACGGTCTTATACCTCAATCCCATAAGGGTAATGTCCAAGAAGAAATTTGGACTGAGGAACAAGAGGCAGCATTAGAAAAAATGATACATGACAAAGAGCTACTAAAAAAAGCAATGAAAGCAAATAAAGCTAGAACTGAAATTAGTGGTAAGTTTAATACTAAGTGGACACCAGATGCTATTGAAAAATATGGTAGAGCAGTTGAAACTATTAGAAAAGATGAGGTAAAATAATGGATGAGTTATATGAAAAATATGAAAAATTAACAATAAATCATGAGCCGTTAATGGCTGCAGGAATAATGATGGCACAAGCAATGAAAATTTATAAAGCCATGTTGTCTGAAGATGAATTTAAAGTAATGACTGAACATATATTAAAAAGTCGGGATGATATTCCAACATCTGAAATACCAAAGGTACATTAATTATGGCTAAACAATCTTGGAACGACTGGATATTTTCTAAAACACATACCTATGACTTATGGTTGCAAAGGTATAAAGGTAAAACTGTTCATGACCTTACTGTTAATGAACATACTAAATTTTCAACAGAATATAAAAGATGGAAACAAGGAAACATTGAGAAAGTAACTTGAATTATTCACTTACAATATTTAAATCAATATATGATAATAAGACGCATAAGCGTTTAAACTTTAGCTCTTATATGTCTTTTGAAAAAATGTTTTTTGATTTAGCACAAGAGCCTCGTAAAGATAAAAAATCGGCTCCTTTAATATCACCCGCCATATATACAGAAAAAACAACAAGGGCAAACGATAATGTTTTAGGTTGGGCTGGTTGGTGTGCAGTAGATATAGATGAAGGTAATTGGCATGGCGAGACCCTCACAAAAGATATAATTGAAAAGTATAGTAAATGGAACTATATATGTTATAGCACAGCATCATCTACATATAAAAAACCAAAATTTAGAATGGTCTTTCCATTATCAAAAGCCATAGGAAAAAATTCAATTAAACATTTTTGGTATGCTCTCAATAAAGAGTTAGGAGATGTTGGTGACCCTCAAACAAAAGATTTAAGTCGTATGTATTATATCCCTGGGAAATATGAAGGTGCATATAATTTTATATACAATAATTTTAACGGTGTTGATATGGACCCACTTGAAATCATAAGCAAACATGATTATGTGGAGAGGTCTGGTTCTTTATTGGATAACCTACCACCAAAAATGAGAACACAAGTACTCGCTCACCGTAAAAATTCAATGACAAATACAAGTGTGACATGGAATAATTATAGAGATTGTCCATTTGTTAATAAAAAGTTAGTTAAAGAATACAATGAAATAACTGACACAGGCTGGTATGCAAAGATGTATGCCATTATGGTTTCAATTGCGGGTAACGCGATACGTAAAAAATATCCAATCACCGCACAGGAAATCACCACATTATGCAAGGAAATAGATTATGAGAATGGAAACTGGTATAAATCAAGACCCTTTGATAAAGAGGCCGATAGAGCAATTGAATTTGTCTACTCTAATAACTGATACGGCTGCCTTAAAGGACCATCAAAAATTAAAAGCTTTATCACAAGCATTTTCAATATTTACAAATAAAACTTTTGTAATTCCTGAAGAATTTGTAAAAGAACAAAATGAAAGATGGTTAGACCCAACAACAAATTATGATAGCCGTAAGGGAATGGATTATGAATTTCTTGAATGGCATTTCCTTAAAGAGGGATTAGTAGATAAAAAAGATACTACATTTGAAACTGATGGAAAGCTAGCTAAATATTGGCCTGACTATAATGTTGATTGGAGAAGATTTGATAATAAAGTAATTGCTTCTAAATGGTTTGAAATTAGTCCACAAATGATTCATGCAATTGAAAAAAAAGTGGTTACGCATTTTAATTTTATTAAATCTGATGAAGATACCGATGAAATTTTAAAAGGAAATGACGAAGTTACATATAAGCATATAGGCTGTGCAACTGCTAAACTAACACTTGAAATGGCTGGGGACAGCCAATTTAAATTTGGATATAAAGTTGTGGATGTCTATTTACTTTGCGCTAAAACTATGTTATAATATAAGTATATGAAATTTGATAAAGAAAAGCCACCTATGGCTCTAATTCCACCTGAACCTCTTTATGAAGTAGCCGATGTATTTCGGTTTGGTGCTGAAAAATATGGTATGAATAATTGGCGAGATGATGGTGACAAAACAGAATGGGCTCGCACTTATTCTTCTATTCAACGTCACCTAAATAAATTTTGGGAAGGTGAAGATATTGACCCTGAATCTGGTAAATCTCATTTAGCACATGCTACAACTCAAATGTTAATTTTAATGGTACACCAAATGGAGCATCCAGAAATGGATGATAGATATAATGCTAGTAAGACCATATAAAGTATCAGATGTTCGTGACTATTTTATTGGCGCCAAACAAGGTGGCAATTATGGTCAAACAATAGATAAGACAGGTGTTAAGTGTATTGAATTAATTGGCGCAAGTTTTGAAGCAGATGAACCTGCAATATTTGGTACACCCAATATAGAATACATTAAAAAAGAAATTGATTGGTATCAATCTATGTCTTTAAACATTAATGACATATATGGATTTGGTAAGAATCCACCAGAAGCATGGAAATATGCTGCATCTCCAGAAGGTTGGATTCATTCTAATTATGGTTATTTAATTTGGCACCAAGATAATTATGACCAATATGAGAATTGTTTAAAAGAATTAAAAGCTAATCCTAATTCCAGAAGAGCTATGATGATTTATAATAGACCAGAAATTTGGAATGAATATGATATGGATGGATGTTCAGATTTTATATGTACCAATTCAGTAGCTTATTATATTCGTAATGACAAATTACATTGCTCAGTGTCAATGCGCAGTAATGACGTTGTGTATGGATATAAAAATGATTATGCATGGCAACAATATGTATTACATGAATTAGCAAATGACTTAAGTGTAGAAGTAGGAACAATGATTTGGCAGGTTCAAAACCTCCATGTATATGAAAAACATTTTGACTTAATTAAACCTAAAGTAATTTGGGTTGACTATAACCCAGCACAATGAAAATAGCAATAGTATTTGGAAAAGGCTTAGACGGATGTGGCGTTGAGAAATATGGTTATGAGTGGAAACGCTATGACCCAGACAATATTGATATATTTAATTTAGTTGAAAGAAGCTTTGTTAGGTCGGGTGGTCATATTAAAGAATCAATCTCTTTTAAACCTAGTGAGATGCTAGATGTTGCAAAGAGATTAAATGACAACTATGATATTGTAATATTAAATAGTTATCCAAGTCCCATGCATAAAAGAGAAACCATTAAGAGTTTCTATTATGATTTAGTTCTACAAATAAAGAAACCTATATTGGTTAGTATGATGCATGAGATTAAAAGAATGAATTATGACAGAATACCAATTCACCTAGCAATATCTAATGCTGCTGATATAATATTTAATTTCTCTACAGAGACCACTTACTCACAGGACATGGCTGGTATTTTAACCAATAAAAAGCTTGGTGAAAGAATAGCAAGAATGAAATTACCTATAACGGTTTCTGACTATGAAGAATATAGAATACCATTTAAGGACAAAAATAAATCTTGTATATACGCAAGTCGTTGGACTTCAATGAAACACCCAAGTAGATTAATTGACCTCTGGGAAATGGATAAAGATTTTCATTATGCGATTCATGGAATTGAAAGGTCTATTGGAGCTAAGTTTGATATTATAGATAGAACAGAATATCAAGCAAAGTTTAATGGATATACTTATTATGCTGGTAGAGAACTAATGGAATCATTTGGTCCTTATGAATATCAAGAGGGTATGAACCTTATAGCTAATAGTATGTTTGGATATAGTGGTTATGCTTTACCAAAAGAAAGACATAACTATGGTGATAGATTTGAATACGCTCAAATGGAAATAATTGCTGTAGGGACAGTTCCAATATTTGATATTGACTATGGACTATATAATAATGCTGAAAATGGTAAAGCATTCTCTGACCATGATATAGCTATTTGGTCTGATAGAAATGATTTAGAAAATACTAAAGAGCAAATACATAGAATTTCAAAAGATGAAAGTGCCTATAATAGATATTTAGATGCTGGTATAGAATTTCTTAAAATAGAAACTGATGCTTCTAATATAATACCACCAATGCTAGAACATATAACCAAGGTTGGCAAACAAACAGATAAGTGGGACCATGATACATTCCTAGACAATGTTTATAATACAGATGTAAAAGAACATTTTAATTATGTAATGGAAAATCATATACCAGCATTGGGTGCAAAAGAAGTTATGAATCAAACCATAAGTTATTTTGAAAAGAAAAAAAGAATAGTATATAAATCAAAACAAGAATTAAAAGATGATGGCCAAATTTCCTTAGAGGACTTTTTTACATAATGGATTTAGTTAAAAAACAAAATAGAGAATCAGTAGTAATAGATATAGACCATACAATTTCATTTCCCAGGTTGGATTTAATACCCTCAGCTGAAAGATTTGGAATGTCAACTCCAAATCATGATGTTATAAAAGGCATAAGAAGATTAAAGGAAAAGGGATTTAAAATTATTTTATTTACAGCCAGAAGAATGTTAACACATGATGGTGATGTAGAAGCAATTATAAAAGACGTAGGTGATGTTACTATTAATTGGTTAAAGGAACATGATGTTCCATACGATGAACTTATATGGGGCAAACCTTATACATCCACTTGGTATGTAGATGATAAGTCAATGAACTTAGAGGAATTTAAAGAATGGACAGATTCAATTTAGTAATACCCGCGGCCGGAGCAGCAACAAGATTAAGACCGTTATCTTCCAACACGTCAAAGATTATGGTGCGTGTTAATGGTAAACCAACCCTTGATTATATAATAGAGGCTGTCAATGGTAGTGTTGATGAAGTGGTTATTATTGATGGAAAGTTTACAGATATCCGAGAGTACTGTGAGGTAAAACATCCAAATATAGAATTTGCTAATCAACCAAGTTTTGATGGACCAAGGGATGCCATTAAGATTGGTATGAACGCTTTAAAAGACCCAAGTAAACCAGTTGTTGTTTGGTTAGGTGATGCAATTATTTTAGAAAAAGATATGCCATTAGGTACAGATTTTCTTTTAACTAAAATTGTAGATGACCATAAAAATTGGTGTATGTGGGATGGTTTAGATTATTATAATAAACCAGATAAACCAATTCCAAATGGTACAGCATTAGTTGGATTATATTCTTTTAAAGATGGTGTTCGTGCTAGAGATGCATTTTGTGAATCTACTGATTCTGATATATCAGGCGCTCTAAAAATATATGGAGAGTTCAATAATGTAACCACTAATTTATGGTATGACATTGGTGATTTGCCTAGATATTTTAAAACCTGTGCAGCTCTTTTAAATACAAAAGCTCGCGCATTTAATAATTTACATTTTGATGCAGACCTTGGCACAATAAGAAAAGGTCCTGACTATCATAATGAACATAGTATAAAAACATTAAGAGATGAAAAAGCCTGGTATGATACACTCACTCCAGAGCAATCATTATTTACACCAAGAATATTACCACATAAAGTTGATTTAATTATGTCATATGAATCTGGTACATTATTAAGTGATATAATGCTATATGAAAATATGCCTGATTCCCATTGGGATTATATAATGGATAGAATATTTCAAATTAAATTAAAGTATTTTAATAATAGAATACAAAACGTAGGTAACATTGATAGTTTTTCAGGATTATCTAGAAAGATGTGGATTGACAAAACAGAAGAAAGACTATCTAGGATTGGTGGTTTTCCTAAAGGTATTAAAATTAAATTATTAGATTGGGCTTATGAAGTTCATAAACACACAGCTCCAATTACTGGAATGCATGGTGATTTACACTTTGCTAATATATTATATAACCAACAGACAGACCAGTTTAAACTCCTTGACCCAAGAGGAAACTATGGAGGAAAGGTTGGAACAATAGGAGATGATATTTATGATTGGGCTAAGTTAGCACATGACTGTTATTATGGATATAATGCAGCTGTTGCCGATGTTCCACATAATAAATACGTAAAAGAATTATTTGTTCGCAAGTTAGATGAATATGATTTACCAAAAGATATTATATTAAAAGGTGGATTATTACTTGTTGCTACATGCATTCCATTACACTATGACGATTCTGGACGACAAACAAGATTTTTACAAAAGGTATTAAATGAAATGGGCTAGTATAGTACCTCTTATTGGAGGTGGAACAATTGCAATGGAAAATGTATTTGGCAAAAGGCCAGCATACATGATGTCATATAACGAATTTGAAGCTAATGATGCTCATATAGTAGAACATTATAGAAAGCAATGCAGTGACCCTGAAGATGGTAGAAACTATGTTCCTTATTATATATTAGAAAATAAACGTAAGAATGGATTTATCTGGCATGGTCAACAATGTGGTGAAGGTCCCGAAGGAGAAATGAATGGAAGGTATGTTGATGTAGTTAATACTATATGTCCATGTGCTGGTCTCTCTTCTTTAAATGTTGCACCATCAGGTGAAGCAGAAATAAATGATTATATGGCTAAGACCGCAAAGTACATCTTAGAGGAAGTAGGTCCAAAGGTACTATGGGGAGAAAATGCTCCAAGGTTAGCTACCAAATTGGGCAAGCCAGTTGTAAAAAAATTAAGAGCCTTAGCAAAAAAGAATGGCTATACATTTTCTTTATATAAAACAAAAAGCATATTACATGGATTAAGTCAAGTACGGGATAGGTCATTTTATTTCTTTTGGAAAGGAGATGCCATACCTATGTTTGAATGGTATGATAGACCTAATGAGAGAATAGAAGACTTAATACGTAATACTAAATTTGATATGGCTGACCCTATGTCAGAATTAACTAATCCAAATATACCAAGTAAAGATGACTTGCATTACAGATATATATTGGAAGTATTGCATAATGGTATGAGCCATTATGATTTTCAAAAGACACTAAAAAGAAGTGTTAATGTTCAAGACTATATAGAAGTTCATAGTAATTATAATGACTATGCAGATTGGTTAGATACTATTAATGAAAATGAAAAGGCTGAAAAAGCTAGAGCTATGGGAATTAAATTATCAGTTAAAGGTGCCAATATAATGAGAAGAGGTACTGAAATCCCATGTGATTTTATTGGAGCATTTGTTGCTCACCTACCTTTTAAATTAACTCACCCAGATGAAGATAGATACTTGACATATAGAGAGGCAATGGCAGTTATGAAATTGCCAGAAGATTTTATTATGATAGACCCAAAGAGAAATCTTAATCACTTATGTCAAAATGTTCCAGTGACTACTGCTGAGGATATGGCATATAATATTAAAAGATTTTTAGAAGGTGGATGTGAAATGATATATGATGACTTTATAATACAAGATAATAAGTCAAAATCCCTAGAAAGTGAGCCATTAACTTTAGATAAATTTATGTAAATCTGTTTACTTTGGTTTAGATTTATGATATAATAGTAGTATACTTGAAATAATAGGAGATATAAATGACAAGTGATGAACGTATTAATATAATTAAAGTACTTCGTGGGGAAGTAGAAGTTTTAACTAAAAGACTTAAGCCTAATGGAACAGGACATTTACATACAACAATTGGAGTATTAAATTCCCGTATTGATGAATTAATTGACGAAGGTATGAGGGCTAAATAATGGGTATAATGGATAAATTGCAGAAGAATTCTAGGATTAAGGAGACTGATACTCTTGACAAATCCAAGATTTTTTCTAATCAAGAGATGGTACCAACAAAGGTTCCAATGATTAATGTCGCTTTATCAGGCGACCCTGATGGTGGACTAACCGCAGGACTAACAGTATTGGCAGGACCATCTAAGAATTTTAAAACATCATTTGGATTATTAATAGCGGCAGCATACTTAGACAAATATAAAGATGCTGTATTATTATTTTATGATTCAGAATTTGGCTCACCCCAGCAATACTTTAAGTCGTTCGGTATTGACACTTCCCGAGTACTCCATAGTCCCATTACTAATGTTGAGGAACTGAAGTTTGATTTAATTAACCAATTAGAAAATATCGAACGCAAAGATAAAGTTATTATTATGATTGACTCTATTGGTAACTTAGCTTCTAAAAAAGAATTAGATGATACATTTAGTGAGAAATCCGTAGCAGATATGTCAAGGGCAAAAGCTCTTAAAGGTTTATTTAGAATGACCACACCATATCTCACAATGAGAGATATTCCATTACTTGCTGTCAATCACACATACCAAGAAATTGGTTTATTCCCTAAGGCTATTGTATCAGGTGGTACAGGTATTTATTACTCAAGTGATAATATCTGGATTCTTGGTAGACAACAAGAGAAAAAGGGTACAGAAATTATGGGCTATCACTTTATTATTAATGTAGAAAAGTCTAGGTTTGTTAAAGAAAAATCTAAGATTCCTATATCTGTAACATGGGAAGGTGGCATTGAGGAATATTCTGGTCTATTAGATGCAGCAATGGAAGGTGGTTATGTAGTTAAACCTACCATTGGCTGGTACTCTAAAGTTGATAAAAAGACAGGAGAGATAGAAGATAAAAAGGTTCGTATTGCTGAAACACTTAAGGAATCATTTTGGAAACCTGTCTTTGCTAATACAGACTTTAAAGAATTTCTAAAACGTAAGTATGAAATCGGCCATGCCGATATGATTAAAGTCTCACACCTAGAAGAAGGTTGGGATGATGAAGATTGAGACATTAATCTTACGTAACTTAATGTTGAATGAGGATTATACTAGAAGTGTAATCCCTCATATACAACTCAGATATTTTGAAGAACCTTATAGGGCTGTCTTTAATGAGATAGTTAAATTCGTTAATAAATTTTCTAAGCTACCAAGTGCCGATGCACTATCAATTGAACTTAGAAATAATCCAAAGATTGGTTCAGATTCTTTAGCTCTTATTCCTGAAATTAGTGTTCAAAAAGGTGAGCAAACTGTTGAATGGTTAATAGAACATACAGAAAAATGGTGCCAAGATAGAGCAATTTATTTAGCAATCATGGACTCTATTAATATTATAGAGGGCAAACACGACACATTAGATAAGAACGCATTACCCGAAGTATTATCTGAAGCTCTTCAAGTTAACTTTGACTTAAGGGTTGGGCATGATTATGTTGATGATTCAGATGCTAGGTATGAATTTTACCATAGAGCAGAGGAACATCTACCATTTGACTTAGTAAAATTTAATGAGATAACCAAAGGAGGCTTAGTTAATAAGTCACTGAACGTGGCTCTGGCAGGTACTGGTGTAGGTAAATCACTATTTATGTGTCATATAGCAGCCGGTGCTTTAACCCAAATGAAGAATGTTTTATATATTACTTTAGAAATGGCTGAGGAACGGATTGCTGAGAGAATAGATGCTAACCTTATGAACGTACCTCTTGACCAGTTAGAAAATTTGTCAAAGGATATGTTTGATAAGAAGATGCATAAGCTAACCGATAAAGGTGTAGGCAAATTAATTGTCAAAGAGTATCCCACAGGAGCGGCAAGTGCTATTCACTTTAGGGCATTACTAAAAGAATTAAAAATTAAAAGAGACTTTAAACCTGATATAATTTGCATAGATTATTTAAATATATGTGCAAGTTCACGTATGAAGGCTCTTGGTGGAGCAATAAATTCATATACTTATGTGAAAGCAATTGCTGAGGAATTGCGTGGCATGGCAGTAGAGTACAATTTACCTATTGTCACTGCCACACAAACTACTAGAGGTGGATTTGCCAGTTCAGATATTGGACTTGAAGATACATCTGAATCATTTGGTCTACCAGCAACAGCAGACTTAATGTTTGCTATTATATCTACTGATGAGTTAGAAGACTTAAATCAATTAATGATTAAACAACTTAAGAATAGATATAATGACCCAACAGGTAAAAATAAAAAGTTTGTTGTTGGAGTTGATAGGGCTAAAATGAGATTATATGATGTGGAAGATACCGCACAAACTTTGAATGTAAGGGATGACCCACCAATGATAAATAAATATGAGGACTTTAAACATGACTAATTACCAAAATGTAAATTCTATTTCACCACAAGTTTGGGGACAGCGATATAGAGATTTAGCAAAAGAAATATCCACATGGTCCAAGGACCCAAGTACCCAGGTTGGTGCAGTTATTATTGGTAAAGGTGGCCAAGTATTAACCCAAGGCTATAATGGTTTCCCAAGAAGGATACGTGATACCGAAGAAAGATGGGCTGAAAGAGAAAGAAAATATGAATTGGTTGTCCATGCAGAGATGAACGCTATATATAATGCTTCTCTTACTGGTGTATCTTTAAAAGGTTCAACATTATATGTCTATGGATTGCCTATTTGTAATGAATGTGCTAAGGGTATTATTCAAGTTGGAATTAAAAAGGTCATTGCCACAAGACCACAGATATATAATTCTCAATGGGATAAATCAAATAAATTGGCTGAAGCTATTTTTGCAGAGGCTGAAGTAATGTATTTAGTAGATGTAGAAGATGAGTAAACTATCAGACAATGCAAAATATAAAGGATATAAGTATAAGAAATTCTGGGATGGATTGCCGGAGGTTGTCCATAGTAAAGACCACCCTCATGACTATGTTGATTTATTTAAAAAATTAAATCCTGTTGACCCTAAGACAGGTCACCCAAAGGAGGATGACGATGAATGAACCAAAACCAGGACCGTTAAAATCGGCATTTGAAACAAGCACCAAAGGTGTTTTATATCAAGAACTAATAACATATAAAATTAACCTTAATGGTATGTTGACCAAAGAAACAGTTACACGAAGATTTAAGCATGATGGAAATTACCATGATACTACACATCACTTGCCTTTGGTGAAGATGGATGAGTAAAACATTAATACCACACGTTAAATATAAAAGGGACCATAATAAAAATACAATCTCTAAAAAACGTTTAAGTCATGGTACATTTAGATGTAAGCGTCATCCAAATTCTAAGAGGTGTACAAGTGGACATCGATGATACAAAGGAATGGATAGCAACAATAATAATATTACCAATATTTATAGTTGGTTTTATAGTATTGTATGTTATGATGGTAGTTACTTCTTTAGTGGCAATGGCAATTGATTGGTGGGTAGCAATACCATACCAAAGAAGGAATGGCAAAAAGAAAACCTAAATTTATTCCATTTAATAGATGGACGTTTGTAGACCAACATGGTAGAGATGACCAACATTGGTATATAAGATTAGATGGTGGTGAATTTCATGGTGTCATTTATAGATATGAATCTATTAAGCTTAATGAGACTACTCAATCTATAAATTTTGATTATGAAATAGTAGATTATCCAACTATGGATGACCCTCATGGTAAACCTGAATTTAATCAAGCCGCAGGAGATATATTAAAAAGCATCTTAGATGATGCTATGGAGAAACAGGACTATATATTAGGTCCTAAAAAGTAATGAATATTAAAGAAACACTGACGATATTGTCAGAAGAGGCGGCCGAAGTTAGTCAAGCAACCGCAAAATTAATTAGATTTGGTCCTTATGATGAAGTAAATGTCGCTAAATTAGAAAAAGAATTAGGCGATTTAATGGCCGTAATGATGATTCTTGAATATTATGGATATGTTAAGTTTGGTAATATCCATGATAATATAGAACCTAAGCTGCAAAAGCTAAAAAAATATAGTAAGATTAGAAATCTGAATAAAATCATTAAAAATCTTTAAAGATATAAATAGCTTTATATCTAATATTATATAAGGTTTTTAATGCAGTCTTTTCAAAATCACATAGATGAGGCACAAGCTCTCAAATTTTATAACCTGCTTCCTAAGAAAGTAAGGCACACTATTAATAGAATCAAAAATAGAGATAAGTATAAAGCCGCCTTGCTTATGATAAAAGCATTAAGAAGAGACCCTGATGTTATATCAAGAGGTCTAACTCCAAATAGGATTCAAGGTATTGCTGCTGATTATTTTGGTTTAAATCATAGAGAATTATCAAAGGTATTAAATCGCCAAACCAGATATGAAGATGTAGATGAGATAGATGAGGCCTATTCAATTCAATATACAGGTCCTAAAGATATTAAACACATACCTTATTCTGCTGCACAATTAGATGATATTGATAAGTTATATAAAAAAACCTTACCAATGCATTCAATACCTTTAATATTTGATACCTCTTCCTCGGTTTCTAAAAAAGGTATTCCCGATGGGAAGATTAAAGTTCAGACTGCTATATTTAAAAATATTAAGCCAGCAGATTATCCTACTTTAGTAGGTCCATCAGGTAAAGGTACACTTCTTATTAAAGGTACTGGCTCAGGTAGTGATAAAAAAGCTGAAGTATTAAGAATGTTTGGTATTAAAAACAATACAGACTTTTTAGAATTCTTCCAAGCAATTGGATTATTCATACCAAATAAATTAACCCCAGCTACATTCAAAAAAGATTTACTTGCTTTAGAAGGTACGATTTCTGGTGATTTTTCCATCCGTAGTTTTGTTCCTGATTATGAAAAATTTATTATTTACCTTGATGCAGATAAAGAAATTGGTGCTGATGTTATATCTTTAGTTAATGGAAGTTATTTTTGGCGTAAAGATGCTGGAGTTACTAGGCCTTATGTAATTTGGACAGGTATTAAAAAATATTATGGTTTAATGAGAAGCAAAGAAGGTATAGAAGGTGTTATTAAAGATAACACAGCAGATTGTGTTCTTATTGATGGCTCATATGCAGAATTAGTAAAAGCATTGGGAAGTGATATTCAAATTGATATGGATGATAACACCGGCAAATTGACATGTGGTGATGTGTCATGGTATCAAATATCTTTAAAACTTGGTGAAGGTAGCGCTAGACTTGGTAAAATTACAAAACTTCTTACAGGTGCTTACCCAGTTGATGGAGAAGTTCAAAACACTTTAACTAGAGCTGGCATTGATGTAAAATGGTTTAAAGAAAATTTAGAATTGAATAATGAATTTGAACAATTATTACAAGAAGGATTTTTTGGAAATACTGTTAAAAGAATGCAGAAAGCTGGTGCTGAAATGTTTAATAAATTTAAAGCAGCTGCTGTTGCTGTATTAAAATATTGGAAAAAGCTTCTAGGATTTATGAAGAAGCTTGTGAAATTCCATGAAAAATCTACAATGAAAGAAATTCAAAAAATAACTAGAGGTAGCAAATTCCTTGGTGAAGGATATATTGCAGAAGATGTGATGAATGAAATGTCTCAAAATGCAATGTTTAATGCTATTGTTAATGATAAGGGTAGAAGAAACTCTCCTAATACAAAATTTACAAATCTTCTCAATACACGTTTTAATGATATTATAAAAAATAAAGATAGTGAATATATTTCTGTAAATTTTGAAAAAGCTGCATTTGAGATTAGTGATGAAACAATTAATTTTTTAATAGGTAATTGCATATCATTTCCAATTATTCAAGCTATTATTGATGATGTAAAAAGTAATGGTATTGAAGTTGTTAATAACTTAGCTAAAACTATGTCTATGGGAGATACTAATTTGCCGGTTGTTAAGGTATATGGTAATCCAGATAAAGCTGATACTGAAGTTATTACTGTTGGTAAACTCACTCAAAAGAATCCAATGTTAGGTGACAAACAAATTAAAGTATTAAAAGTTGGTATAGTACCACATAGAACCCATAAAAAATATTGGGTAATTAATTGTTGGATATTTGCTGAGTTAGATGGAGAAGTAGCTAAATACCATCAAGTAGCATTTAAAAAGAGTGGTGAAAGTTCATTCAATTTTAATATTGAAGGTACAGCCACTGTTCCAGAAAATAAAATCAAACTCTTTCCGGTATCATAATGAATTTAAAAAGACATATAATAGAAGCTAAGAACACACACATGGTCCATATAGAAGATATGGTTATAGATGGTGGAGTGGCTGGTGCACGCGCTGCTATATTTGCTTTAAGAGATTTAAGAAATATGTTAGGTGGTAGTGATAATACAAATAAAGAAGTTACTGTTAAATGGGATGGTGCGCCAGCTGTATTTGCTGGTATTGACCCAAATGATAAGAAATTTTTTGTTGCAAAGAAAGGAATATTTAATAAGAATCCTAAGGTATATAAGAGCGTTAAGGATGTTAAAGCCGATACCTCTGGTGATTTAGCAGCAAAACTTACAGTAGCATTTCAAGAATTTAAAAAACTTGGTATAAGACAGGGGGTCTACCAAGGTGATATTATGTTCACTAAAAAAGACCTTAAAACACAAACAATTGATGGGAAAAAGTACACAACCTTTCACCCAAACACTATAGTATATGCAGTACCCGTTGGAGCAGATAAAGAAATTAAAGCAGCAAAGATTGGCGTAGTGTGGCATACTTATTATTCAGGAGCTGACTTTGCATCAATGAGTGCAAGCTTTGCTCCATCTATAGCAGCATTTAAAAAACCTAGGAGTGTATGGCAGAAATCTGCTAGCTTTCCAGATATTTCTGGTGTTGCCACATTAACCAAAAAGGAAACAGATGAAATTACCACACACATATCCAACGCAGGAAAACTCTTTCAAAAAATCTCCGCTAATGCGCTTAAAGACGTATCTACAAATACGGATATTAACCTCTTTATTAATACCTTTCGAAATACGAAGGTTAGAACGCAAAGTGAGATTAGCAACACGTCGCAACACGCTGAAGAATTAATTCAATGGATTCATGACAGATTTGATAAAGAAATAGAGAAATTAAAATCAGATGCTGGTAAAGATAGAAAAGAAGAAGCAAAAATTGCTGCACTTGAATGGTTTAATGATGATAATAAGGCTAATTTAATAACCATGTTTGACATGCAGAATGAACTTGTGTACGCTAAGAGAAAGCTATTAACACATTTAGATAGTATGGATAGTATAAATACTTTTGTAAAGACTAAAGATGGGTTTAGAGTAACAGGTGCCGAAGGATACGTTGCTATTGACCATTTAACTAACGGTGCCGTCAAAATTGTTGACCGAATGGAATTCAGTTATAATAATTTTAGTAAAAACATAATCAAAGGCTGGGAGTCCGAATCACGATGAAAGAAAAACCAATAAATATCCAACAAGCATTAGAACAAATGGGTGATAGACCCATACCATATACAGATGTTAATGAGGCTAAAAGGATAAGACCTATTAAAGGCCTTTGGACACCAAAACAAATGTATACGCAAGTCGCAAGAACTAAAAAAGCAGCATTTGAATTAAGACAACATGCAGATTTTATATTTCAAATGGATGCAGATGTTGGTCCAAGTATGAGTAGAAATTCTGGATTATATATGGCTATCTATGACAGAATGATAACTGCACTTGACCTATTTGACCTAGCAGTAAAAGATGCTGCAAAAATAAAGCACCCAGATTAATGACATTAAGAACCTTTAAAGAACATTTAATTAAAGAGGCTGCGGCAAAAGCGGTCACGGTAAACTTTGGCCGGTTTAATCCTCCCACTATTGGTCATGAAAAACTTTTAGATGTTAGTATGAAAAAGGGTACTGGTGAACATAGGGTTTATGCAACCCAATCACAAGATGCTAAAAAGAATCCATTAGAGTGGAAGACTAAAATTAAATATATGCGTAAGATATTTCCTAAGCATGCTAGGCATATCCTTATGGACATTAAGGTTAAGACTATTTGGGATGTAGCAGTTACTGCATATAAAGATGGATTTACAGAATTTGAATTAGTTGTTGGTGATGATAGACACCAAGAATTTGTTAAACTTTTAGATGATTGGAATGGTAGAAAAGGCAGACATGGATTTTATGAATTTGATGTAATAGATGTTATGAGTGCCGGTGTAAGAGACCCAGATGCTGAAGGTGCTGAAGGTATGTCAGCCTCCAAGATGAGAGCGGCTGCTGAAGATGGTGACTTAATTGCATTTACTAGTGGTCTACCAAGAAGATTTAAAGATGCCAAAGGACTAATGAATGCAGTTCGTTCAGGCATGGGCTTGACTGAAGAAAAATTCTTTAGGCAAGATATAAAATTAAGTCCAGTCTCAAAACTTCGTGAGAGGTATGCGGCTGGCAAACTATTTAATGTGAATGATGACATAGTAACTAATGATGGACAAGAAGGTACAATTAATAAGCTAAGAAGCAATCACGTTGAGGTGAAACTGAAAGAATCAGATAGTTTTAAAAATTACTGGTTATCAGATATATGTTTAAATAATTAGGAGATATTATGACAATGAATAAAGCGGCTTGGCCAGTAGGTACTGTTGCTGGGCCAGATGGTTTTTATTCACCAAGCGGTGAAATATTATCAATTGAACCACATGACCAAGCTTTTATAGATGAATGGAATGGAGTTAAGCCAAAGAAGAAAAAATCTGAAGCTGCATCATATTCCAATAGGTCCTCAAAGGATGACTTAGAAGAGTATGGTAGAACCATTGGGATTGAACTAGATAAGCGTAAAAGTAAATCAAGTTTATTGAAACAATTAAAAGAATTTAAAAATCAATTGAAAGAAGAATTGTTTCCAAAAAAATAAACATAAATAATATTATGGAATTAAGTAAAAATAACTTCGAGTTATATGCTGCGAAGCATTACCAAAGAGATAAGTGGGCAACAACTGAAGATTTTAAAGAGGATATATCTAGATTTAAATATATCAATCGCTTAATCAATAGGTACTACCGTGATGATGAATTAAAAGAACGGTTAATACTTAACCATATTATTATTTTAGGGAATGTCTTGGGACCAGAAGTGTGTGCCGAGATATTAATGTCAAAGACAGATGATACTTTACAAAGTATTGTTAAAACCTTCTTGGTATATTTAAATTATTTACCAGAAGATAGTTATGTTGATGTTCCATTAGACGACACAATTATAGATGTATTAAGGAAAATATGAGCAAATATTTAAAAGAAGGTGCTATAGATTTATTCATAACATATAAGTTTATTAAACTACTCACAACTCCCTGGAAAAAAACCGAGGCCTATGACGAAGGCGTGGTTGATAGTAAGGGTAAGTTACTAGTCCCAGTTGCTAGTCAATCTTCTGCTCAAAAGAAAACTTATACTGTTTTTCATAGGTTAGTTTTTAATCTAAAAAGAATAATGGAAAAAGTACCATTTGGTAAATCACGGGTAGCTTCATATGCTGCTGCGCTTTATTTAATAAAAGAAGAAACTGATATGGAAGAAAACGATATCTTAAAGGTATTGGAAGACTTAGGTTATGATATTTCAATTGACATTAATGAAGAAACTAAAGACCTTTATGTAGGTCAACACATACTAAATCATGATATTTTGGAAAGCACCAAAGGAACTATTGTGAATTTAGATTCTATAGAGCCTGTAGATTATTTTGCAGGTGTTCCTATATATAAAACAAGAGAAAATATTCTTATATCTGTGAGCAACATATTATAATATAATTTAATTGGAGTGACATGACGTCAATTTTTGTAACCAAGCGCAGTGGTGAAACTGAGCCATTTAATATTAATAAAATCCACCGCGTTCTTGAATGGGCTTGTCAAGAATTAATTGGTGTCTCTGTTTCTGAAATAGAACTTAGGGCTAATGTTCAACTATATGAGAAGATGGAAACTATTAAAATCCATGACCTTCTTATAAAATCCACAGCCGAATTAATAACTGAAAGCACACCTAACTACCAATTTGTAGCAGCAAGGCTTATTAATTATAAGCTTAAGAAAATTGTATATGGTGACAAAGACCCTTGGCCTCTTATTGATATTATCAATCATAATATTGATGCTGGTGTATATGATGCAGATATATTAAATAAATATTCAGAAGCTGAAATAGATTATATTAATAGTTTTATAGTTAACCATAACAGAGATGATGACTTCACTTATGCTGGTATGGAGCAAATGCAATCAAAGTATCTAGTTCAAAACCGAACGGACGGGACATTATACGAAACACCACAAGTGCTTTATATAATGATTGCTATGACATTATTTGGTAGGTATAATGGAAGGCGTATGAAATTTATAAGAGAATTTTATAATGCTGTAAGTCAATTCTATATCTCTCTTCCAACCCCAATTATGGCGGGTTGTAGAACTCCAACAAGGCAGTTTTCCTCATGTGTAGTATTAGAATCTAATGACTCTTTAGATTCAATCAATGCAACATCAACATCCATTGTTAAATATATTTCTAAAAAAGCTGGCTTAGGAATTAATGCTGGTAAGATTAGAGCGGTGGGTAGTCATATTGGTGATGGTTCTGTTGCACATACCGGACTAATTCCATTCCTTAAATATTTTCAAAGTGCCGTTAAGAGTTGTAGTCAAGGTGGGGTACGTGGTGGAGCCGCTACTGTTTATATGCCGGTATGGCATTATGAATTTGAGGACTTAGTAGTCCTTAAAAATAATAGAGGTACTGAAGAAACCCGTGTACGTAATATGGACTATGCATTCCAATTTAATAAGCTTATGTATGAGAGACTATTGACGGGTGGTAAGATAACCTTTTTTAGTCCGGATGATGTCCCAGGATTATATGATGCATTCTTTGAGGACCAAGAATTATTTGAAGAATTATATACTAAATATGAAAGAGCATGGAAGATTCGCAAAAAATCTCTACCAGCTTTAGAGGTATTTTCTCAATTTCTAACAGAGCGCAAAGAAACTGGTCGGATATATCTGCAAAATGTTGACCATGCAAATACACATGGTGCATTCATAGAAAAGCAAGCGCCTATTCACCAAAGTAATTTATGTTGTGAAATAGATTTGCCAAGTCATGGATTGGAATCTTATGATGATACTAATAAAGGTGAGATATCTTTATGCACATTATCTGCAATTAACTGGGGATTAATAAATGACCCATCTCAATTTAAGCATTATTGTGAGTTGGCTGTACGGGCTTTAGATGCTTTATTGGATTATCAAAACTATCCGGTTATAGCTGCTCAGCGGTCAACCATGAATAGGAGACCTTTAGGAGTTGGTATAATTAACCTTGCATATTTCTTAGCTAAAAGAGGTCTTAAATATGATGATGATGCCTTAGAAACTGTTGACGAATACGCAGAAGCTTGGTCATATTATCTAATTAAAGCTTCTGCAGATTTGGCAGAAGAGCAAGGATGTTGCTATAAGAACATGGAGACCAAATACGGACACGGAATCTTACCTATAGACACCTATAAAAAAGAGGTGGATGAGTTAGTTAAACCAAAACAAAGAATGCCGTGGAAGGCCTTGAGGGGACAGCTTAAGAAAAAGGGCATTAGAAACTCAACTTTAATGGCTATTATGCCAGCTGAAACCTCGGCTCAGATAAGTAATTCAACAAATGGTATAGAACCACCAAGGGCTCTTGTGTCTTATAAGCAATCTAAAGATGGAGTAATGCCTCAAGTAGTACCTAATATGTATAACCTTAAAAATAAATATGATTTGCTATGGGACCAACAAGGACCAGAGGGCTATCTTAAAATCATGGCTATAATTCAAAAGTATGTTGACCAAGGAATATCTGTTAATACTAGTTATAATCCAGCTCAATATGAAGATAATAAAATCCCATTGTCTATAATGCTTAAGGATTTAATTACATTTTATAAGTATGGTGGTAAACAATTATATTATTTTAATACAAATGATTTAACCACTGAGGATGAATCAACCCTATCCAGAGAGGACTTTGATAGTCAAAAGGACTATGATGACTATTGTGAAAGCTGTTCTTTATAAAAAAATATCATAAAAACTGTTTACTTTTATATAAAAATATGTTATAATATACTCATATTGAAATAAAAAAAGCTATATATAATTATGACAGAATTTTTACTAAGTGCGGGAATTGGATTTATAGTAACACTCGCAATTATTGGGGTGTTTTCAAATACTCTGTTCCCACTATTCCTTAAATCAAATGATAAGTTAATTAATAATTTTAAGGAAGATATACCTTCGAAATAAGGCTAAACTATTTTTAAAAACGACATAGGAGAATATATGTTAGATAAAATCACAAGCGGCGTCGCAGCTGCAACAGGTATTGGTATTTCACTAATATCTTTGGCAATCGTTTTACAGGTTGTCTTTGGCGGTAGCGTACCTTTCCTTGGCGGAGACGTCATTGGTACAATCATCGGCATAGTTCATCAGCTAGGTGATGCTGGTTTAGTTGGATTAATCGCTGCAGGAATATTGTGGAGATTGCTTACATCTGATGATGCATAACATTCATTCAAAAATGAAGTGATAACGACGTAAAGGTAAGGGTAGGCGCAATTAACACGTGGGTGCAACTCCCGCCTCCTCCACCAAATATATTTTTGGTAGTATGTCAAATATATTAAATAGAAAATATATTTGATGGGGGAGACAAAGCTTCGATTAGTTAGCAGAACCGCCCAAGACTCGTCAGCCAACAAAGGCTATAAAATGAAAATTTAATCGGCAAAAACGATTACTTGTTAGCTGCTTAATAGCTAACTGGGGTTTCCTCCGGGGTTCCTTATTACCCAATACTCCGGTCCTTTTTTTTATATACATACCATTATGATTACCCTAACCGACAATGCTGTTGAAAAATTAAATACCTTAATCACAGGTAATATGCAGCTTAGAGTTTTAGTTAAAGGCACTGGTTGCTCAGGTATGGCATACCACTTAGAATATAATATAATGGAAACTGACCAAGATGATGTCTTTAAGGTTAGAGGTATTCCTGTTGTTATTGATAGAAAAAGCCAAATATATGTAGAAGGCGCAGAAATAGACCATAAGAAAAAAGGTCTTAATGAAGGCTTTGAATTCTATAATCCAAAGGAAAGGGCAAGGTGCGGTTGTGGAGAAAGTTTTACAGTATGATGAAAAATGAAAAAATCAGTATTTGAAATAAACACCAAAAACCATTTAGATAAAACATTATTTTTTGATGAGGGCGTGGACATAGCAAGATATGATGTGGTTAAATACCCAGCCTTACAAAAGTTATATGAGAAGATGCTATCTTTTTATTGGACACCCGATGAGATAGATGTTACAAAAGATAAGATTGACTTTGGTAAATTAACAAATAATGAACAACATATATTCACAGCAAACCTTAAAAGACAAATCCTTTTAGATTCAGTACAGGGCAGAAGTCCTGACCTAGCATTATTACCCATAGCGAGTAACCCAGAACTAGAGTTATTAATAGAGACCTGGGCATTCTTTGAGACCATTCACTCTCGCTCATACACACATTTAATCAGAAATGTTTATCCAAATCCATCTAAAGTATTTGATGATATAAAGTCTATACCAGAAATTTTAGATTGTGGCAAAGATATATCTGAACACTATGATAACCTAATTAATTATAAAGGACCTACTGGGTCTTATAAACATAAAAAATTATTATACCTTTGTATGATTTCTATATACATATTAGAAGGAATACGGTTTTATGTAAGCTTTGCATGTTCATGGGCATTTGCTGAGTTAAAACAAATGGAAGGTAACGCAAAAATAATTAAATTAATTGCAAGGGATGAGAACTTGCATTTAGCTGCATCACTTAATATAATTAGACAATTAATTAAAGATGATAAGGATTTTGAAAAAATTAAAGAAGAAACACATGACCAAGTAATGAATTTATTTGAAGATGCATTAATACAAGAAGAGGAGTGGTGTGATTACCTATTTGGTAATGGCTCAATGATTGGCTTAAACACTGAGCTTTTGAAAGAGTATGTGCGTTGGATTGGTGCAAAGAGAATTAAAAGTCTTAATTACCATGTACCATTCTCAGTGCATATGCATAATCCACTTCCGTGGACTGAAAAATGGATAAGTGGTGGGGCTGTCCAAGTGGCACCACAAGAAACAGAAATCACATCTTATGTCGTCGGTGGCGTCAAACAAGATGTTAATAGAAAATCATTTGAAGGATTAAGTTTATGAGAGCAGTAGTATGGAGTAAAAACAATTGTGCTATTTGCGATAGGGCAAAAGCATATTTAGATAGTAAAGAAATTGCATATGAAGAGAGAAATATTGAAGGACCTGATTGGACACCTTCAGATTTTTTTGAAGCAGTTCCAAATGCTAGAACATTCCCTCAAATAGAAATTGATGGAAAAATGATTGGTGGATATGAGATGATGATGACTCATATTAGTTTAGGAGATTTAAGTTTATGATATGTAATGATTGTAATAGCCAACCCTTTGAGGTTATGGTTAAAGATGAAATGGGATTTGCTACAGAGTCAATTGAGTTAGACCAACCAGCTACCCATTGTCCATTTTGTGGGTCAAATATAGAGTGGGCTAGTAGAGGAGGCTTTGATGCAGAAGAATATGACGGACCCCAGTTGGACGTATAATGAACGACAATTTACTTCTGCTGATATTGCTGACTTTTATGGTTTTGTGTATCGCATTACCAACTTGGTCACCGGATATGACTACATCGGACGTAAGTATTTCAGGACAATACGAAAGCTTAAACCCCTCGTAGGTAGAAAAAATAAAAGGCATAAGGCTAAAGAGACTGATTGGCAGGATTATTGGGGTTCAAGTAAGAGACTCACTGAGGATATAGAAGGCTTAGGCAAAGAAAATTTTAAACGTGAAATTATATGTTTATGCAAAACACGTGGTGAGACAAATTATATGGAAGCTAAAATACAGTTTGATGAGGATGTTCTATTGAATCCACAAAATTATAATGGTATTATAGCTATTAAGATTGGATATGGTTCAGTGAAAAATTTATCAGAAAACTATGTACAAAAGCAGTAAACTATGATATAATATAGATTATATGGTATTAGTAGACTTTAATGGATTAGCAATTGGTAGTATAATGGGTTCTTTAAATAGAGGTGAAGGACTCTCAACCAAATTAGTTAAGCATATTATTTTAAATAACCTTAGGTTATATAGGAAGAAATATTCTGAAGGAAAGTATGGCAAAATAGTAATATGTACTGATGAGAGGTCTTGGCGTAAAGATACATTCCCACCATATAAAGCAAATAGGACTAGCACCCGAGAAACAGATAAGCATGACTGGCCAAAAATATTTGACTTAATTGATTCAACATTAGATGATATTAGTAATAATTTTCCTTATGCTGTTATTAATGTATTTGGAGCTGAGGCTGATGATATTATTGGAGCTTTAACTGTGCATAAATCCATACCTCTTATTGGTGAGGATGTAGTTATTATATCAGCAGACAAAGATTTTATTCAATTACAAAAACATGGTAATGTAATTCAATGGTCACCTATGTTTAATAAGATGGTAAAGGACCCTAATCCAATAAGGTATTTATTTGAACATCTCTTAAAAGGTGACAGTGGTGACGGTGTTCCAAACGTGTTATCTTCTGACACTTGCTTAGTTGATAAGATTAGGCAAAGTCCAATGACTAAAAAGAAGATAGAAGAGTGGTGGAACAATCGTGATAAGCTTAAAGAGGTTATGCCACCAGAAGTATTTAGAAATTATATTCGTAATAGAGAAATGATTGACCTAGATAGAACCCCTTCGTATATTAAAGAGAATGCTATTAATCAATATGAAAATTATAAATATCCAAAACGCAGTAATATTTTAACTTATTTAATAGAGAATAATATGAAATTATTAATTGAAAATGCAGGGGAGTTTTGAGATATTTTGAGAACGATGAAGAGCTTAAAGAATTCATGGAATATTTTAAAGATGAATTACCAAATCCAGACCACCACCCACATAAAGTAATGTGGTTAGTAAGATGGTGGAAAGGAATAGTTATAAGGAATAGAAATGCCAACTTATCAATTCAAAAATAAAACAACTGGTGTTGAGTGGGAAAAGGAAATGAGAATGTCAGAGCTTGACAACTATGTAAAAGAAAATGATTGCTCTATAATAGTTCAGGCACCACAAATAATTAGTGGTACTGGAGAAGGTCGTCTTAAAACAACTGATGCTTTTAATGATAGGCTTAAAGAAATTAAAAAGAAAGCAGGAAGTAAAGCAACAATAGGAAATAGTATTAGATAATGCCAAAGTATTCTAAACAGGTTCAAGATTTTTTAGATAGAGGTGGAAAGATTACAGTAGTACCACCCAAAGTAACAGCTCAAAAATTAGAAAAAATGAAATTGCAACCTTATAAAGTGCCTGAAATTATGGGAAGACGTAACAAAGAATAATGTTTATTCACAAACCTATTGACCTAGGTTATAAAGACCTCAAGGCAGTAACCAAAAAAAGCGGAAGAAAATATACCACACCCGATGGTAAAAAATACTCTTCAATAACAACAATCCTTGGCCAAAGAAGTAAAGCCGCCATAATGGCTTGGCGTGATAGAATTGGTCATGAGGAAGCAAATAGAATTTCAAGTCAAGCGGCAAGAAGAGGCACAGCAGTTCATGCTATGTGTGAGATGTATGTTAACAATCACCCAGATTATGCAAAGGATGCAATGCCTAATATCCTTCATGACTTCAATAGAATTAAAAATATATTAGATGAACGTATTGGTATAGTCTATGGACAAGAATTACCATTATATTCTGACTACTTAGGAGTAGCAGGCAGGGTTGACTGCGTAGCAGAGTTTGATGGCAAATTATCTATTATAGACTATAAGACAAGTCGTAAGACAAAAAAGAAAGAATGGATTGACAGCTACTTTATGCAAGAATGCTTTTATGCTATTGCTTGGGAAGAGAGAACTGGTCAACCCATCACTCAATTAGTAACAATCATATCTGTAGATGATGCTCCAGCTCAAATCTTTATAGAACATAGGGATAATTGGGATAAAGAACTCCTTAAATGTATACGAGAATACACTTCTTAGGGGGAAATTAACAGACAATATACTTCAGTTAACGGTTCATGTTGTTGCAGCAACATGGTCCGTTAGTATTCTTATTGAAAATACTCTCCTAAAGCGGCCAAAGTATGATATAATATACTATTATAAAATAAAAAAGGGTCAAAAAATGGAAAGTGAAATGGTATTTTTTTTAGTGATGGTGGTTAATTTATTAATCCACTTAGTGATACCTAAATTTTTTAAGGAATTAACATGGATATAACAGATACAATACACAAAGTCGTCAGTCGTTCTGATGACGAATGGACATCAAGGGATAAAAAAAGCCTTTATGTTTCGTATAGTGGGGATGACACAAAGACCGATTCAGTTCGTTCTATACTTCAACAAAGTGGTGTCAAATTAAGTGAAGTCAAACACTTGCAAAAATATGGCATAGTTACTGATGTCGTCTTAGACGATTATTCAGTTGGTCTTAAGTGTGATTTGGATTTAGTTTGGTGCTTATCCACATACTCAAGAAAATATTTATTATCACAATAGGAAAAAATATATTATGAGGAAAATTGAAAAATTAGCAAAATTAATTGGTGAAATGGACAACGATGAATTAAATGAAATCGGTCCAATTGTTAAATTACAACGTAAAAAATTAGCTCACGCTAAAAAATTAGATTTAAGGGTTGGCGTAGAAGTTTGGTTTGCTGGTCACAATGGAGTGGTTGAGAAAATTAATCGCACAAAAGCTATTTGTCGTGAATTTAAAAATGAGCAACGATGGACTGTTCCAATTAACATGATTGAGGTGGCGTAATGGAAAAAACTATTTATTTGGACTTAGATGGTATAGACCAAGCATTTCTATCTCTTTATAAGAGTCCTACTTATGAAACTAGTACCTTCAAGGGAATACCTATGGAGCATTTCCGTTGGGTGACCCGTATGCTACCTGTTAAAAATAGGCGAATTAAATATAGAGGTATGAGCAAACCTGGTTATACTAGACCTCAATCCTTTTGTCATAAATTTGCTGCTGATACATTTGCAATATATTATGACAATGATGATGAATTACATTTAGGGAGGCCATAATGGAAACAGCAATTCTAATTGTTTTATTGCAATTTTTAGTTATTATTATTGTGGAGGTCTAATGACATTAACAAGCTTAACTGAAGCTCAACTCAGAGACCAAGCTAATTATTATATTCATAATAATGATGAAGATAATATGTCTAAGAATGATGACATAATTCGGCATATGATTGCTGCTAATGGTGAAAGGATTATTCGTACTATGACCAATGGTTCTATCAGGCATGGTCCTGGTTATGACGTTATTGGTGATAGTAATGAAACCTATGAAGTAAAATCCACAGCCTCAGCTAAGACCGGTGATTTTTCTGTTGGTGGTTTATTAACTAAAAAAGGCAAGTGTGATTATATAGCTATTGTTGATATGCTTAATGGAAGAGTATCAATCATTCCAGCTAAAATATTTTTTAAGCGAGCCAAATTAGTAGATGTACATGGAGGTTCATTCCGTTGGAAAAACACAACTGGTCCAGTTAATTTCAATACAATAAATGGATATAATGCTGCACTATTTGCTGAGTATGAAATTCGTTGGCCAACAAATAAAATAGGAGGCAGCAATGAGATGGGCACAACGTAAAACGATTTATGATTTAGAAGGTGTTCGCCTTAGGTCTTGTAGACTCTGGCTTGATGCAAAAGGTTTCCATCCCTTTTTAGACCAAGATGAATTAACTAAACCAGATTTAGAAAAAAGCATGGGATGCAAATATGAAGACCTTCCAAAAGAAGCTTGGGATATGATGGATATTGCAGATATGGAATTAGCAAGGAGAAGTAAATATGCGCGAAAGTAAAATTTTAAGAAGTGTTAGGGACAAAGTTATATTAACTGATTGCGATGGAGTTCTATTAGATTGGGAATACCATTTCTATAAGTGGGTTCTTGAGACTCATGGATTAGAGCAAAAGCAAAGTATATACAGTGTTGCCAAAGCTTTAGAAATACCTTGGAAAGATAGCGCTTTATTAATTAAAGAATTTAATGAATCTGAAATGATGAGGAAATTATCTCCATTACGGGATGCTGTTAAATATGTCCGTAAATTACATGAGGAGCATGGATATATATTCCATATTATTACTTCACAAAGTGATGACCCAACTGCTCAAGCGTATAGGAAAGAGAATTTAAGAAATGTCTTTGGAGATGTTTTTGATGGATTTACTATACTTAAGACAGGACAAAATAAAGACAAAGTCCTTGCTAAATGGGAAGGCACTGAATGTTTTTGGATTGAGGACAAAGTAGCAAACCTTGAAATGGGAGAGGTTGCTGGACTTGAAGGAATTCTAATGGACCACCATTGGAATAAAGATTGTGTTGATTTTAAAAGAGTCAAAACATGGAAAGAAATTTATAATATTATTATAGGAGAATTGGGATGGTACTAAATTTAGTAACTAATAAAGCTGAAGAAGATGCACACTTGCGTGGTCAATCGCGTTTTTATGTTGCTGGTTGGATAGCAAACCGTGAGTGTGAAAACCCACAAGAAATGCCTAAAGAATGTAAAGGTAATATTGTTGTTGAAAGATGGCATGAGGAATACCTTACAGGCTACGGCGATTCTGTTGCGAATGGCGAATGTCTAATGAATAGATAATATAAATAAAACTATATCACATTGAGGAGATATAGTGGAGGTAACTATGGCGTTACTAGAAGATATTGTTGATTTTTGTAAAAAGGAATTAAATATTCCGCAGGATGTTTTAGTATCTGTTGAGCGGGAAGATATATCAGAAGATAATGTTAAAGGTTGGACCACTGATTCCGCTGAGGATGATGAATATGATATTGAAATAGATACACGTCTTGGGTTTAAAGAAACCATCATAACGGTATGCCATGAAATGGTACACGTTCTCCAATTACACGAAAATCGTGAGCTTGATGAAAATGAAGCTTATGAAAAAGAGGAGTTGTTATATAGAAAGTATATAAATAATTCCTAGTAGCTAATCCCTACTATAAAAAGGATATTTTTTAAAAAATAAAAAGGAAAAGCATATGTTTAAAAAACTACTAGTCGCGACGGCGGCCATGCTATTATCTGCAACTTCTGTTGCTGGTATTAGTTTATCAGGATTATATGAAGGTACACTAGATTCACACGGTGCATATACCCAAGATATAACCACTACTATGAAAGGCACATCTGGAAGTTCCACAGTTACTGTGGTTTTGGATGGCGCTTTTGATATACATGATATGTATGTTGAAACTACTACTGGTCCTCTAACATTTAAGTTAGGTGATTCCTCTGGGGATGACCCAGATGTAGTATCTATCGGTGTTACAGCAACATCAGGTGGATTTACAGTAGGACTTAGTCAAGACTCAGGTGAAAATACCGAACTTAATGTCGGTGGCTCACTTGCAGGTATTACATTTAATGTGACTGATGTTACAAATTCTGAAAGAGAAACCACAGCTACTTATGAAGTTGCTGGTTTAAAAGCTACAGTTGTACATAACAAAGTTACAGCAGGTAATAATATTGATACAACAATCGCGACTACACTTGCAGGGTTAACCCTAAGTGCTAATCACGATTCAAATGCAGATGGCACCTCGGAAAATGGTGGCTCAGTATCTAAAGTTTTAGAAGGTTTAGGTACAGTTAAAGCTGAAATGTCTAAGACAGGTGCTGGTGTTACAACTAAAGAATTTAGTTTGACACGTGGTATCTGGACTGGAAGCTGGGAAAAAGTAGGAACCGCAGATGGCGTTACTTCTTTGAAGGCTAGTCTAGCATTTTAAAGGAACTTAATTATTAAGTAACTTCAGGGGATTTGCATTTATGTAAGTCCCCTTTTTATTTTATGAATACTATTTACATTCATACCAAACTATGATATAATAGTATTAATCAAAGGAAATATTATGGACGCAGTAATGAATCACAGAAAATTGATGAGTGAATACTACAAAGATGATGGTAGTGTTGCTAAGATATATCAAGTTATAAATGGAATGGATGGTGAACATTCGTTTTTTTCAATAACATATAAGGACGCCTCCGGTACTAGATTAACAACTGAAGATTTTAAATATAAATCTTTAAGATACGTCGAGGACGCAGCAGAAAACTGGACACTAGGAATTAAACAATTATTAACGGAGTAAAAAATGGCAGATTTCGATTTTGGCTTTACGCTGGTAGATGAAGATGAATTAGATAGTGCTCAACAAGTAGCAACATCTTCAGCATCTGCAAAATCAGCGCAAACAAAGCTAGACAATTTATATAATGCTATTACACCTTTACTCAATAACCTTAAGGCAAATCCTGAAAAAGAATATATTAAATGGCCTAATAGAGTTGACAAGGTAGAAGCATTCGAAGGTCAAATATTAAAAATATATAAGGGTTAGCTGTTTACAAAAGC
>Ga0208750_1000045_pt1 | contig 30829 bp, 29 predicted proteins | sample Knorr_S15_td_O2m_FD_185602 | JGI IMG/M metagenome (GOLD analysis project Ga0208750, IMG submission 185602) | Marine microbial communities from Southern Atlantic Ocean transect - Knorr_S15_td_O2min_ad_340m_LV (SPAdes) (version 2) | ecosystem: Environmental > Aquatic > Marine > Oceanic | place...
GGTTCTGATGGAATAAAATTTGGAGGTGCTAGACCAGATATTTTTGAAGCTGCGCTAAAAGAAAATAATAAGCATGGACTTGGATCTGCATGCCATCACGCTCAAATGGATGTAGCATGGATGGATGTTCTAGAAACTGCTAGATTAGGTCTTACTACAATGGAACATTGGTATGGTTTACCAGAAGCACTATTTGATGACAGAACAGTTCAAAATTATCCTCTTGACTATAATTATAATAACGAACAACATAGGTTTGGTGAAGCAGGAAGATTATGGAAACAAGCAGCTAAACCCTATTCCAAAAAATGGAATGAAGTTATGGATGAACTTATTGAATTAGATTTTACTATAGATGTAACTTTTGTCCCTTATAGTATTTTTAGAGATGTAGGCAGAGGAAGTAGATTAGAATGGCATAAAGATTACACCACTCCAACACTACTTAAATTTTTTCTTCCTGGAAGAGATAACCATGGTGCTGCATACTTTGACTGGGGAACAGAAATGGAAATGGAATGGAAAGAAAATTATAAACTTTGGATGACATTTATTAATGAATATAAAAATAGAGGTGGTAGAGTTACTGCTGGAGCTGACTCTGGTTATATGTATAATCTTTATGGTTTTGGTTATATCCAAGAACTTGAACTTATTAGAGAATCAGGTTTTCATCCTATGGAAGTTATAAGAGCCGCTACACTTCATGCTGCTGAAGCAATTGGCATGGAAAAAGAAATAGGAACTATTGAGGTTGGAAAATATGCTGATATGATAATTATGGAAGAAAACCCTCTTAAAAATCTGAAATATCTATACGCAACAGGTGATATAAAAATTAATGATAACAATGAAGCAATAAGAGTTGGAGGAATTAAGTATACAATAAAAGATGGAATAATTTTTGATGCTAGGCAACTACTTGATGATGCCAAAAAAATTGTTGATGAAGAAAAATCTTCTACTCCAGGATGGGAAAAATTCTTAATGGATGAAATAAAAAGAGAATGAATTAAAGAAGAAACCAACTGGTAGCCTTTTCAAACAGGAATGAACAAATAATTATAGCTATAAAATATTTGTTAATTAACAAGAACATTCCTGACAAGAACATTCTTCACAAGAGCAATTCGTGCAATCACCGTTTACACAAGCCTCACACGTACATTTACATTGATTTTCCATAGTATTAAAAATTGTATTAAAGAATAAAGTTAATTATTTTTAATCTACAAATTGTATTTATCGCCAAACTTTGCAAAATTAAATCCTAATTTTAATATACTATCTCTGAGATTTATTTTTTGATTCAATAATGGATTAGTATGATTAAAATGTATGAAATGTATTTTATTTTTTGTGCCTAAATCTTCATCCATAAAAATATCTATAGTCTCTAAAACAAAAGGATGAGGAATTTCCTTCATAGATCTATTAATTTCATCTTCACTAAAAAAAGTAGCATCTAAAAATGCATAATCAACAGATTTTACCTCGTCTACAATACTCTTTTTCCACAGATCCCATTTGTCAATATCAGGAATAAAGAGCGCCGACTTATTCTTCCCTATTATTTTATACCCAACAGTTTCAGAAAATTCATCACGATGAGGAACATTAAAAGGTATTACTATTAACTCATTTGATAATTGAATGTTTTGATTATGATTTATTTCCTTTAAATCGATATTATCTAATGAGACCAATTGACTCCAGGGGCCATTGTTCTCTAAAAAATTTTTCATTCTTGGCATGGTATAAATTGGAATTTTATTAGCTCCTAGAGCCTCTCTACCTAAATACATTAATCCAGAATAGTGACCTATATGTGCATGCGTTAATAATATTCCATCAATCAATTTTTTATTTGTAACACCACTTTTTAAATATTTGATTTGTTCACCAATATCAGGAGTAGCCTCAAATAAATAATACTTGCCATTCTCAATATCGGTAAGTCCAATACTAGTTACATAGTATTTATTATTTCCTATATTTTTATTACAACAATCTTTTTTACATCCAATATGCGGATATCCTGCGTCCTGAGCTATTCCTAGAACAGTGATAAAATTATTGTTATTTGATGTCTTATATTCTGAACAAGAAAAAATAGTAGCACATAAAATGAAGACTATCAATTTATTTTCCCTTAAAATACTGAGTAAATTAATTATCATCTAAATCACAATTTTCATCATTAAATTCAACCTCAACCGTATAATGCTCAAATTTGTATTCCTTCAAAATATCCTTCACATCAAATTTCACCTTTTTAAAATTATTTAAATTTGAATTATCATCTATCTTAATATGAGCAGTAAATACATTATGCTCTCCTTCCAATGACCATACATGCATATGATGAATTGAATTTACAAAATCAATGTTTAGAATTTTTGATTCAATTTCATTTATATCTAAATCTTCTGGAACTCCTTGTAAAAAAATAAAAAGAGTCTGTTTTAGTCTAATAAATACATTCCATAAAATGTAAATTGTTATTAAAAGAGATAATGCTGGATCTAGATAATGTATATCTTTAAAATTTAAAATTATTCCCACAACTAGAACAGCAACCCATCCCAACACATCCTCAACTAAATGCCAAGAAGCTACCTTCTCATTCATGGTTTTCCCACTGCTTAATTTCCATGCAGCATATCCATTAACTAATACACCAATTACTGCAAAAAAGATCATACCCTTTGCGTCAGTATGTTCAGGTTCTAGAATTCTTCCAACAGCTTCAGTTATAACATATAGAGATCCTATTATTAATATGATACTATTTATAAGAGCTCCTAATAGTGAAAACCTTTTATATCCAAAAGAAAATTTCTTGTTAGATTTCTTGTAAGATTTTTCTTCTAAATACCATGAAGTACCCAAAGAAATCGTATCTCCTAAATCATGTATTGCATCTGATATAATTGCAATGCTATTTACATAAAGACCTCCAATTATCTCTAAAATAGTAAATGCAAAATTTAAAAAAAAAGCAACTTTTATGTTATTCGAAGAATGATGATGATGATCGTGATGATGTCCCATTCTATATTAATTTAGAATCAATTAATATTTTCTCCATTTGTTTTTTTAGACTTATTGCTTCTTTTTCAGCTGCTTGAGCAAAATTTTCATCATTACCAGAATAAATGACACCCCTAGAAGAATTTATAATAATACCTATATTATTATTTATTGTCTTTTTACAAACTTCCTTTAAGTTACCTCCTTGAGCTCCAATACCAGGAATTAACAGAAAATTATCAGGAATTATTTTTCTAATTTCTTCAAGATATTCTGTCTTTGTAGCGCCTATGACATACATTAAATTTTTTGAATTATTCCAGGTCTTCGAAGATTTAATTAAATCCATAAAAACATAGTCATTTGCAGTTGATATTAATTGCAAATCTTTAGATCCTTCATTTGAGGTCAGTGCTAATATAATAGTGTTCTTGTCGTTATATTCTAAAAACGGCTCAACGGAATCTCTCCCCATATATGGATTTACAGTAATACTATCAAAATTTAATTGTTCAAAAAAAGACCTGGCATACATTCTGCTTGTGTTTCCAATATCGCCTCTTTTAGCATCAGCAATTGTAAAAATTTCAGAATAATTATTATTTATATAATTAATTGTTTTCTCTAAAGCTTTCCAGCCCTTAATACCATATGCTTCATAAAAAGCTGTGTTAAGTTTATATGCAATGCAGTGCATATGTGTATTATCAATTATTGATTTGTTAAATTCAAAAATCGGATCATTCTTGTCAAGTAAAAATTTTGGAATTTTTTCTAGATCAACGTCAAGACCCACACATAAAAAAGATCTTTTAGATTTGATTTGATTAACTATTTTTAATACTTCCACTATTGTTTATTAGTTGCTTGAATTTAATATTTCTGAATTTTCAGCTAACATTAATTCATCGATAATCTTTTGAATATCTCCATTTATTACTTTTGGCAAATCATACAATGTCATTCCTATTCTATGCTCTGTAATTCTTCCTTGAGGATAATTATATGTTCTAATCTTTGCACTTCTATCACCAGAAGATACCATACTCTTCCTTTTTAAGGATTCTTCAGAACGTCTTTTTTCGACTTCCAATTCATATAATCTAGCTCTTAAAACTTTTAAAGCTTTATCTAAATTTTTATGTTGAGATTTTTGATCTTGACAACTAACAGTAATTCCTGATGGTTCGTGATGAAGTCTTATAGCAGAATATGTAGTATTCACAGATTGACCTCCAGGACCTGTTGATGTAGTTCTTTCAATTCTTACATCCTGCATATTTAAATCAACATCAAATTCTTCTGCTTCTGGCAAAACAATAACCGTAGCAGCACTGGTATGAACCCTTCCTTGAGTCTCAGTTTGAGGTACTCTCTGCACCCTATGTACGCCTGCTTCAAATTTTAAGTTAGCATATACTTCCTCTCCACTAATATCAAAAATTATCTCCTTATATCCTCCCGATGTTCCCTCATTAAAATCTACCAAATTTACTTTCCATCCTTTACTTTCACTGTATTTTGAATACATCCTATATAAATCTCCTGCAAATATACTTGCTTCATCTCCACCAGTTCCAGCTCTAATTTCCATTACTACATTCTTTGAATCATCTGGATCCTTAGGTATTAACAATAATTTCAATTCTTCTTCAAATTTTGAAAGTTCTTCCTTAGATTCACTCAATTGAATTTTTGCAATTTCCAGCATCTCCTCATCTTTTTCATTTGAAATTATTTCTTGAGCTTCTGAAATATTTGATAGTATAGACTTATAGTCTTGTCCCTTATCAATAATTTTTTTTAATTCTTTATATTCTTTGGAAAGCTTAATGTACTGCTTTTGATCTGATAAAATTTCTGGTTTAATCATCAAATCACTTAATTCTTTAAATCGATTTTCGAGATTTTCTAATTTTTCTAACACATCAAAATTCTTGAATTGTAAAAATACAATAAATTATGGATAGAGATTATGCAATCAACTAATATTGAAAATCCCCAAATTGAGATTTTATTGTTAGTTTCTTTGAGTTCGATTTTTCAACTTTTCCAATAATTCTACCCTCAACATTAAATCTCCCTGAAATGTTTATTATTTCATCTGCAATTTGGGGTTCTACATATAACTCCATTCTGTGACCACAATTAAAAACTTTATACATTTCATGCCAAGTTGTTTTAGATTCTTTTTGGATCAGTTTAAAAAGCATTGGTGGATCAAACATGTTGTTCTTAATTACATGTAAGTTTTCAGAAATAAAATGGAGAATTTTTGTTTGTGCTCCTCCACTACAATGAACAATTCCTTTAATTAATTTTTTATCGCATTCTTCCAGTATTGACTTTATTATTGGAGCATAAGTTCTTGTTGGTGATAAAACTAATTTACCAGCATCTAAATCAACACCATCAAATACTTGATCTAAACTTATAGATCCAGAATATACTAGATCATCTGGAACCAATGGGTCATAGCTTTCCGGATATTTTTCTGCTAAAATTTTGTTGAACACATCATGTCTTGCCGATGTTAATCCATTACTTCCTATGCCACTATTATATTGATTTTCATAAGTTGCCTGACCAAATGATGATAATCCAACAATAACATTACCCTCCTCTATATTTGAATTATCAATCACATCAGATCTTTTAATTCTGCCTATAACTGTTGAATCAACAATAATTGTACGCACTAAATCTCCAACATCAGCAGTTTCACCTCCAGTTAATTTGATGCTTATTCCATGTGTGTTTAAATCTTCTATTAATTCTTCAGTTCCATTGATGATAGCTGAAATAACCTCTCCATTAATTAAATTTTTATTTCTTCCTATAGTTGATGAAAGCAATATATTATCAGTTACTCCTACGCATATTAAATCATCAATGTTCATAATCAATGCATCCTTAGCAATTCCCTTCCAAACAGAAATATCACCCGTCTCTTTCCAATACATATATGCTAAAGAACTTTTTGTTCCAGCTCCATCAGCATGCATAACTAAACAATACTTTTCATCATTAGTTAAATAATCTGGTACAACTTTACAAAAAGCTTTGGGGAATAAACCTCTATCTATTTTCTTTATAGCATTATGTACATCTTCCTTTGATGCTGAAACTCCTCTACGAGAATATCTTTCGTTTAAATTATTACTATGCATTCACCTAAAATATGCCAACAAAAGTATTAAAGAAATTTTTAAGATCGTGATGAATTAGTGATAAGATTTCTTAAAAATAAATCTAGATTATAATCGTTATTAACATTTATATAGAGATTTTCAATTCTAACTACTTAACTATCCCTATAAATTTTAATTTTTATAATGTTTATAAAAAGTTTAGAAAGTAAAAAAAAAAATTTAACAATAAATAAATAATTTGATATATTGATTTAGTTGTTTAATCATATATTTTTAAACTCAAAAAATCAGTAAAATGAGTAAATCTAAATTGGAGTATATTTGGTTAGATGGTTATAAACCAACACAAAACCTAAGAAGTAAAACCAAAGTCGTTGAAGATTTTGATGGCAAATTAGAAAGCTGTTCTATGTGGGCTTTTGATGGAAGCTCCACTCAACAGGCTGAGGGTGGATCATCCGATTGTTTATTAAAACCTGTAGCTATATATCCCGACCCCGTTAGAAAAAATGGGTGGCTAGTTATGAACGAGGTTTTAAACTCTGATGGTAGTGCTCATGAATCAAATGGTAGAGCCAATATTGATGATGACGATGATGATTTTTGGTTTGGTTTTGAACAAGAATATTTTCTTTGGGACCCTGAAACAAATCTTCCAATTGGATTCCCTAAGGACGATACACCTCAAGGTCAATTTTATTGTTCAGTAGGTGCAAAGAATAATTTTGGAAGAGAAGTTATGGACAGACACCTAGACATATGTTTAGATGCTGGTATAAATGTTGAAGGCACTAATGCTGAAGTAGCAGCAGGTCAATGGGAGTTTCAAACTTTTGCTAAAGGTGCTGCAAAGTCTGGAGATGAGATGTGGGTTGCTAGATATTTACTTGAAAGACTTGCCGAAGAATATGGCTTAGCAATTGAGTATCATCCAAAACCTCTTGGAGATACAGACTGGAATGGTTCAGGAATGCATGCAAATTTTTCAAATACAACTCTGAGAACATGTGGATCAAAAGAAACATATGAAAAAATTTGTGAAGCATTTAGGCCCGTAGTTAAAGAGCATATTGCCGTTTATGGCGCATTCAATGATCAAAGATTGACAGGCAAGCATGAAACACAATCAATTCATGAATTTAGTTATGGAGTTTCTGACAGAGGAGCTTCTATAAGAATTCCTATTATGACTGTAGAAAATGGATATAAGGGATGGCTTGAAGATAGACGTCCATCTTCCAATGGTGATCCATACAAAATTGCAGCAATAATTATTAAAACTGTTAAATCTGCATAATAGTTTTAATAACTATGATGCAAATGCTAATAAAATAAATATTGAGTATAGAAATAATAGAAAAAAGCCTTTAATTTTTCCAATAACATTTTTCTTAGGGAATATAGCTATCAATAGTACTAAAACAGCGAAAACTAGCATCCATATAATATCTCTGCTTAAAATTTCTGTATCATCAACTACAATAGGCTTAATAATTGAAGTTATTCCCAATACAGAACCTATATTAAAAATATTTGATCCTATTAAATTTCCTAAAGAAATTCCTTTTTCATTTTTTACTATTGCAAGAAGAGATGTTGCTAATTCAGGAATACTAGTTCCAATAGCAACAATAGAAACAGAAATAACAGCCTCACTTACTCCAATTTGCTCAGCAAAATTAATAGCGCCATAGACTAACCATTCAGCTCCATAATAAAGCGAAAGTGAAGCTATAATTAGCCATAAAATTATTTTAAAATTTGTTGAATGAATTAAATTATTGTCAATAGAATCCTGCTGATATGTTTTTAAAGAAGACCTAAGTATAAAGATTATAAATATAATTAAAAGGGAAAATAAAACTATACCATCATATTGATCAATGATATTATCTCTTGCAATTATAACATATAAGATAATTGAAAAAATAAACATTACTGGCCAATCAATTTTATAAAATGATTTTTCAACATACATGTTTCCTATAATACATGTAAGGCCTAAAACTAATCCTATATTTGCTATGTTTGAACCAATTACATTGTTTATTGCTATAGATGGAGAATCATTAATAGCTGCATTAATACTTACTATAAGTTCAGGCAGTGATGTCGCAAATGCTACAACTGTCATTCCTATTACTAGCTTTGAGAGATTTAGCTTTAAGGATAGAGCTACAGAGGATCTTATTATAAATTCACCTCCGATAACCAGTAGAATAAAACCAATAAACATCCATAATAAATGCATTCTAATTAAAGTTTAATTAATTATAATCTTCTTATATAAGATTTTATTATTTTTTCTGATTTTCATAATATATATTCCACTAGACAATAGTAATTCAATTTTGTTAGTGTTAAAATTTTCAATGTCATATACTCTTTTTCCTATTTCTGAATAAATCTCAATTTTTGAGTTATTTAATATTGAGTTAAAGAAAATCTCTCCATTGGTTGGATTAGGGTATATCTTAAAATCATCTTCAGAGTCTAAATTTGTAATACTTAAACTTTCATTCCACTCTTCTCCATAATTATCACCCCATATGAAATTTACCAAATTAGGATGATCAATAAAAGGATTTCTATTTTCTTGATAGCTATAAATAACACTATTTCTGTTTATTTCATAATCATCTACCGGATCGTCAGTGTGCCATTGAAGTAACGATGAGATTACTCCTAAAATAGGATCAGTATTATTAGGAGTTGTATAGTCAACTAGCTCTAAATCAAATTCATTATTATTATGATCATATCCAGGGTCGTATCTTACCACCATATAAAAAACAATCCTTGCTATATCACCCTTTACAGAGTCTCCGGGTTCCCAGCTATCACTGTCATTAAAACATTCCGTTGCTTCTGCATGTTGACTGCCTCCGTTATCAAAATCTTTTGTACCTCTCGAGGAATTTACAGATCTATCACAAGGTTTTAAATTATGTACATCTGTATATGCAATATCATCTTGATCAGGAAATCCGTGAGATTTTGGCCACACATGCTCCCTATTCCAAGAATTACTATGAGTTCCGTTTTCATAATCAGAGTAACAATTACATCCGTCTCTATATCCCTTATCTTGTGAACGTCCTGTATAGATTAGAAGAATATTGTCATTGTTTGCTGGGTCTTGATCAGATTGCTCGAGTATATCCCAAGTATCTGTTGAAGAAGATGTGTAGGGAAAAACCACATGATTACGTATGATTTGATAGACTGCCTCTTTTAAATCTTCACCAGATGTACCATTAGCATCCTGATAATATTCCTGAGGAATATCTGACTGAACATTACCGTAAGTTGGATTTGAAGGAGGTCCAAAACTTCCTTGCCCCAAAATATGATTGGAAAACAATAAAATTGTGAAGATTATAAAACCTGACCTCATCATTTTTTTACAAATATAATTTAATTGTAACTAATTATATTTAATTTTATCAACTATGAAAACTATTTTGTTTAAGTTATTGGCCTTATTAAATAGAATATTCCTTCCAAATTTTACAAAGAGAAGATTAGATTTATCTAAAGCATCAAAAATTCAAATGATTATTTTTGGATGGAAACTATATGTTACCAAACAAATTATAAATCAATAAATTTCTGTTTTATGAAACAAATTTTATCAATATTATTAGTCTCTATTTTAATTAGTTGTTCATCAACTAGTGGAACTATATCATCATCTTCAAAATCAACTATTTCTCCAATGGCTTTAACAATAATTGATGTAATTGTTGGCAAGTTTCCAGGAGTTAAAGTAATTGGAAACAATGTAGGAAACGCATCTCCTAAAATTATAATAAGAGGTGGAAGTATGTCAATGAATAATCAAGCATATGCAGTATATGATGTAGATGGAATTCTTTATACTGATTGTCCTACTTTTATTGATCCTCAACAGATTAAAAGTATAACCATATTGAGATCACTTGCTGCCACCAATAGATATGGAGGTGCTGCACGAGGAGGCGCTATAGTTATTAGATTAAAAGTAAATAACTAAATGAAAAAAATATTAGTTTTATTTTTTCTGTTTACATCTATTACAATAGGACAAGAGTTTAACTCAGAATTTTTAGATGGAACAATTGTATTTAAACTTAATGAATTTATTGAAGTTAATTTGGATGATGCTGAAAAGACTTTTGATGGAGTAGGTTTGATTGACAATATTGAAAATTATCCAGAAATAGAGAATATCTTCAATGAAATTAATGTTCTTAAATTTGAAAGGCCTAGTTATTTTACAAACAAAAGAGAATTACAAAAAATATATAGAATTGTTTTTTTAGAAAATGAGCTTATTGATGATTTGATTGAAAAATTAAATGATCTTTCAATTATTTCATATGCTGAAAAAGAGCCTATATATAAGAATATTTTTGTGCCTAATGACAGCTATCATAATGGAAATAATAAATGGTATCATACATTGGTAAATTCTGAAGATGCATGGGATCTTAGTCTTGGGAATTCAAATATTAAAATAGCTATTGTTGATAATGCAATAGCAACAAACCATACTGATCTTAGTGTTTACAAACAAATAGATATTGCAGACGAAGACTATGACCCAACCCCTCCACAAACTTATCAGCAAAACTCATCATGGTCTCATGGAACACATTGTGCAGGTTTGGCAACTGCTGAAATTAATAATGTTACTGGAATAGCATCATTAGGAGGAAATTCAGAATTAATAGCGGTTAAAGCCACTGGAGATTCACAAAATCCAGAGATAACTTATAATGGATATTCAGGTGTACAGTGGGCGTGCGAAAATGGAGCAAATGTAGTCAGTATGTCTTATGGATCTGAAAATTCATCAAATGCAATGCAAGAATTAATCAATAGTTACCCTGAGATTGTTTTTGTTGGTGCCGCTGGAAATGATAATACTAGTACTCCTTTCTACCCTGCAGCCTATACTAATGTTATTGGAGTTGGATCAGTTGATAGTGATGATACTAAATCATCATTTTCAAACTATAATACTGGATTTCCCGCATGGGTTGATATAGCTTCTCCAGGTGGTTTTTCAAATGGAGGATTATTAAGTACTGTATATACAAATGATTTAAATAGTTATGCAAAATTTGGTGGAACATCTATGGCTGCCCCATTTGCAGCAGGTCTAGTTGGATTAATGCTTAGCGTTAATCCAAGTAAAACTCCAACTGAAATTTTAGAATGTTTAATTAGTAGTGGAGTAGATATTAATCAAAATATTGGAAATCGAATAGATGCATATGCTGCACTGTTATGTGTTCAACCAACTACTAATGATCCTATTCCGGCATTTACTGCTTCACCACAAATAGTCTATGAAGGTCAATCAGTAAACTTTTCAAATTATTCAGTAGGAGGTGATAATTGGGAATGGACATTTGAAGGTGGCTCACCAAGTACTTATCAAGGAGAATATCCTCCAGAAATTACATACTCCTCAATTGGGGAATTTGATGTTACTTTGACCGTATCAAATAGTTCATCTACGGAGACATTAACAAAACAAGATTATATTAATGTTTCTGTTGAACCAACTGGTGAATGGATTTTACAAAATACTACTTTTAATGATCAGTCCAGAGGTATTAACTACATCTCAATAGTCAATGAGAATATAGTTTGGGGAACCGCTTATGATGGAAGTGGTTCAGGGGAAAATATTCAAGAATTCACAAGAACTAATAATAGTGGAGACACATGGAACTCCGGAACAATTGATATATCAAATGAAAGCCTAGGAATATCTATGATTCATGCCTATGATTATAATAAAGCATGGCTTGTGGCATATCCAAGAGCTACTGGAGATACCGGTGGTATATTTCAAACAACTGATGGTGGTAGCACATGGAACAGACAAGATAGTGCTAACTATGATACAAGTTCATCATTTGCTAACGTAGTTTATTTTTGGGATGACAATGTTGGTTTTGCCCAAGGTGATCCAATTAATGGAGAATTTGAACTTTATGTGACCAGTGATGGTGGTAATAACTGGTCTCAAGTTCCTGGAAGTTCAATTCCAAATCCACTTACAGGTGAATATGGTTATGTTAGACAGATTGAAGTTGTAGGGGATAATGTCTGGTATTCTACTAATAGAGGTAGACTGTATCACTCAACAGATAGAGGAAATAACTGGTCAGTTTATGATACACCAATTTCAGATTTTGGTAGTGCTGAGGTCAATGGAGATACATCATTCAGTGATGCCAATAATGGCATTATAGTTGATAATTCAGGAAATGTATACAGATCTACAAATTCAGGAATTTCTTGGAATCAGATTACAATTTCAGGCACTGTTTATACAAATGGTTTGTGTTTCATTGAGGGAACAGATATAGTTTATACAACTGGAGCTGGCTCATCTTTTAGCAATGATGGTGGGTATAATTGGAATCCAATTGATACAACACAACACACATATGTTGATTTTTTAAATGAACAAATTGGATGGTCTGGCGGATTTAATCAAGATGCTCTATCTGGTGGAATATGGAAATGGAATGGTAGTACATTAAGTGTTAATATTGAAGAAATTGAATTTGATCTAAATTATTTTCCAAATCCAGTATCTGACAAACTATACATAAATTACATGAATGACATTAATATAATTGTGTTTGACATAAATGGTAGGAAAATTTTGCAAACAAATAAAAAAACAATCAACTTCTCTGATTTTGATTATGGAATTTATGTGATGCAAATAAAAGATGTTATATTAAATAAATACAAAATCATTAAAATATTGAAAGAATAAAAAATGAAATACTTAATCCTCAATAATTACACCATTAGCAGTAAAAGAAAAAATGTATTCTGGTTCAGTTATTAATTCTATTTCTTGTTTTGATTTCCCAGCATCTTCAGCATAATGTCTAACTTCTTCTACTTCTAATGTTTCATAGGTGGCCTCTCCTTGAAGTATTGCTGTTTTCCCCTCAACCCCAGAAGTAGGGACAAAAAAACCATAGTCCTTGAATCTTACAAATAAAGTATCATTATCTGCTTTTAATCTAATCCAACAGCCTTTCTTTGCACATGTCTCTAAAATCGTGCCTTCAATTTTTGTAGAAATTTTACCTTCATTAATCACTAACTCCTTTGCCTTAGAATAATCAACAATATTTTCACTAGTAATTATTTCTCCATAATGAGATTGATTTGTGTTACAAGAGGAGAAAATCAAAAAAATAGATAAAAAGAAAATATATTTCATGTTTGTTTCTTTATAAATAATGCTTTATTAAATTATTCTATAGATGCTAAAGAAGCTGTCCAATCAGAATACCACTGAACGAAAAAAGCTTTCCCTTCATCATTAAAATCAAATGATTCATAAATTGGAATAACTACAGATTTAGCATTAGCTGTATTTGTTACCTGCATTGCATAATACATTCTTACAGAACCATCAGCCTTACCAGTTTCGGCATTAACACCCTGTAAATAATTAAATGGTGCCATGTGCTTAACATCATATTTTGCAAAAAATTCTTTATGTATTCCTTTGATCTCATCTAAACCTAGGGAATCTGCAGAACCTAATAAAGTTCCTCTAAAAACAACATCGTCAGCAAAATGAGAATATTCTACTGCTTCATTTGCATAACTATCAAATAAGATTTGCATTGTTTTGGAATTATTTTCAAAAGTTACTTTTGCATCTGCTGATTTAGCACAACTAGCACATACATGATCTGATTGATCTCCTCCCATTTTTTCACTCATTTTTTGTACAGCAGAGTTGTTACAAGAATGAATAAATCCAAATACTACTGCAAGAGCTAAAATTAATTTAAATTTTTTCATGTTTACATTTTTTATGTTAAGGAGTAAATATATAAAAACAATGGGAGTATCTAAAAAAAGATTCTCCCATTGATTGTGACCTCGGCAGGATTCAAACCTGCAACCTTCTGAGCCGTAATCAGATGCACTATTCAGTTATGCTACGAGGCCATTTTAAATGTGCCGACAAATTTAAATAATATTAAAGAGTTTACCTAACTAATATCTTCCAGGTGATATTGTCAGATTTTAATAAATAAATACCAGGATTTAACCCCGGATGAATAATGGAAGTTCTATATTGATTATTAATAGAATTAACTTTTATTTGTTGACCATTAATATTATATAGCTTAAAGACCTCATCTCCAGTGGTATTAATGATCTCAATTGACTGATCTGGATATATTGGATTTGATACAAGTTTCAGTTTAGGCAACTCAATATCTATTGTTGATAAGGAAGTTTCAAAATAAGCTGCACCATAATTAAAACTCTCTACCCCTATTATACTTCCAATAAAACGTCCTGGTATATCATCAATGTATGGATGAATACCTCCCCATATTCTTGAAAGACTGCATTGATCTGATGCATCACGATAAGAAGCCCACTGCAATTTAACATCTTGACTTGGCCCCTCTTCAAATACTAAAAATTCATTTTCTCTTGCTATGTATTCTCCCATTCCTCCGGGGAAATATGGACTTCCAGTAAATAGCGTAAGAGCTTCTGCAGCTGCTCTTGAATAAGTAGAATGGCCAGAAACATATCCAGCAAAATTTGGAGTTACAAAAGTAGGTCTCTGATAAGGCCACCATTCTTCCGCCAAAATCCAACCCACACCAGCTTGATCTGTAGAGGGATTATCAATATAATCATGGCCTTTCCAAGAATATAATTTTATCTTTCCTACATTCTCGTCTGAATCTCCAGCAAGTAGATCTCCTTCATTAATAACCTCAATATACCCATTAATTAAAGGAAGACCATTTGAATTATAATTTGAAAGACTTTGATCAGTACTTTGACCTAGATCAGCCATATACCTAATTGAAGAAATAGGTCTAACATAATCGTACCATCCTTTTATACCCCAAGCGGTAATAGCAACATCATGCATAATTCCACCCAAAATAAAATACGATTTTACATCCCACTCTAAATTTGATAATTCATCGCCAGTGCCTTGAAATTTTTTCTCTAATAATGGATTATCGCTTATGCTATTTAACAGAACAAACCAATGACCAGGTGGGGTTTCAGAATCAGGTCCATCAGCCCAAAATTCTGCCAAAACTCTAGTATAATCTCCCCTAGGAACTAATTGAGTTTCATAAGCTTGATTTGTAACTGGATTTGAGCTATAGCCCATTCCATTATCTCCACCATTAAAATAGTCAAAGAAGGAATTATACTCTGATAAGTTCTCAGGATATGATTCATTAGAAACGTTTCCAATATTATTTGGAGAAATATCCCACATTACTCCATCATCTTGTGATAAATGTGATCCCCACACTGAAACCATTGAGAAGGAGTCAATATAATCAAGATCACTTTCTAGATTATCATCGAGTTCAGGAGGTTGACCAGGATCATGGTATACATAATAATTGTTTCCATCCCTAGTATAAGTTGTCATATCATTTTGATCTAAACCAAATGGATTCACATTCCCCCACTCAGCACCTAAGAATTCTGGAGTGTGTTCATCTAATATGTTTCCGCTTTGATCAATGAATACATTTAAAGATAATGGCTGCCATCTATTAGGATTCGTAATAGATGGATTCCCGCTTAAGATTGGAACAAGTGGTTCATTAACTGGTTGATAATATTGGTTTACGTAATCAACTTGTTCCATTGCGCCATCCTGTAAACCATATGAAATATAGTTTTCTGCAATATAATTACCTAAAGCAATAGGGTCTTCACCATTATTATCTATATCGTGATTTTCTATATTATAATTTAAGAGACTCATCAGGGTATTGCATTTAGACAATATTGATTGATACCCTGGAGATTGTGAAAACCTGTGAGTTATTATTCTATATGCTGCATAACTTATTGCTGCATTATTATTCTCAACATCAGACAATGAGTTACTAAAGCTATCAAATGGCGCCTCATATCCGTGAACTAAATTTCCCATCAAATACGGAGTTCCTTCAGAATTAACTATAGACCAAGCATCATAGATAGCTGCACTAGTGTGAAATAAATTTCTAGCATGAACAGTTGGTCTTGCTAGATCATTTCTTATGGCCTCAAGTAATACTTCATTCCATAGCCTAGCTATCGAATAATTTGATTCATCATTAATATTTGAAAGTTCAATGCTAACATTAAATTCAACAACATTAGTATTACAATTATCATCTGAACCTATTATGCTTAAAGAACCTTCTGATTCAATATCCCATCTTACTTCTATTGTATTAGTTCCTTGACCCTGAAGTATTGTGCCATTTATAACATCCCATAAAAAATTTGTTGAGCTCGTGTCACTATAGGTATATGAATATGTTTCAAGTGGAGCAACTATTTGTGTTCCATTTATTTGTCCACTAGTTAAATATACACATGAATTATCATCAACTGTAGCATCAGGATTATAATTGCATGAGTTAAAGTCAGTACATCCTGGAATTTTATTTGCTGTATTGTTACTAACTACTTGAATACCAGACCCCTCGACTATTTTAACTGTTGAGTTTACATCAATATTAGTGTAAGTTTCAACTCCAGTGTTAGGCCATGTTACAGAAATAGTATTTACTAGGGTTGCATCATTAAGCCCAAAATGAATAGGCTGAAGTGATTGATGTTGAAACCCTGATCCGTTATATAGTCTAGTTTGCTGATCATCATTACTGTCTAATATATTTACAACTGCACCTAAACCATCTCTGTTTGAAGTAGTTCCCTCCAAATGAATCTTTATCCATGCGCCCGATATATCATCATCATAATAAGTGTCTATAGCCTTGTTTTCATAAAAATCTAAGGTTGAATTTATGTTTGTAACCAATAGATCTAAATCACCATCATTATCGTAATCAAAAGAATTAACCGATCTGCTATTAGTATCTATAATTGGTTGATCTGTAAAGTTGGCAGGTTGGAATTTCCTTCCTGCTGGTAAAGGGCTGAAAACACTCTGAAAATATTCATTTTTCTCATCATTAAAAAATCCATTTGCTATATATAAATCTTCATATCCATCATGAGTAAAATCAGAGAAAATTGCACCCCATGCCCAATTGGTATCATATATATTTACGTCCTCTGATAAGTTTGCGAACTGATCCTGAGCACTAAACTCATTTACAAAAAAACTGTTTTCCTTGATATTTGTCACTAAGAAATCAATATCTAAATCATTGTCATAATCACAAGTTGCAAGGCCCATGCCATCACGTGGATCTAGCACATTATATGATTCAGCTTGATTAACAAATCCACTACCCCCCTGATTAATTAATAGCGCATTATTCTGATCAAAATCATTGGCTATATATATATCTGGGTATGCATCATCATTTATATACATAAATATTGCAGAGAAACTATTTTTATTTAATATAACTTGGGTTAAATCAATTAATTCAAAAGTCTCATTTCCTAAATTTCTATAGAGCTTATTAATTGAATATGAATGATAGTCTGAAAGAAAAATATCTAAAAATCCATCTAGGTCATAATCTAACCATAGAGCTCCTGCTATATAACAATCCTCACAAGAAACTTGAAACCCTGCTGATTCAGTTATATTAGTAAAGCTTCCATCTCCATTATTCTTATATAATTCACTTTGAACTGAATTTCCTAAAAATAAATCTGGATAGCCGTCATTATTAAAATCACCCCAAGATGCAGAAAGGCGATCACCAAAGTAAAATCCAGAAGGAAGATCAATTTCATGATTTAAATTTTGGTTAATACCCGTTGCAGCAGTTACATCAATAAAATTACCATTATTAGTGTTTTCTAATAATCTACTATCATTATTACCGTCAGAATAATAACTGACTAAAAAAATATCTAAATCTCCATCCTGATCATAATCGGCAACCGACACCCCATTATTATTATTATATTGGTCAAGATCTGATAAAGTTGAAGCATCTCTAAATTGTTGAGAATAAATACTCAAACATAAAAAATACAATAATAAAAATATTTTGATTTTCATGTTTTGATTACCTAATTAGAAAAATTAAAGTTATTTATTTAATCCTTCGTAGAACCCATAAAATATAGCTGAATATATTGTGTAAGATTTATACTTCACAACTCATGTCCATACCACAACACTGAGGTGATTTTATTTTACCCTCACAAGTTGGGCAACTTGATATTTGAACTGTAGTTCCATCCTCCAATGTTAAATGACCATTTACAAGAGGTTTATTACATTTTGCACAACTTGCATTTACAGACATCCCACAATTATTACATTTATATGTTTCCATAAATTTATATTTTAGTTATTTCTATTATCAAAATCTTCATCTTCTTTTTGTTTGAATCTATTAATTATTACTATAATTAATAGTACTAAAGCTATACCCCAAATAATTAAGTTCCAATTCATGTCTTAATTATTTAAGAGTTACTGCAGTACCATAGGCTAATACCTCTGAGGCTGCCTGTGTTATAACTGAGGTCGTAAACCTAACATTTACAATAGCATCTGCACCATATTTAGCTGCATCATCCTTCATTCTTTGAAGAGCCTGTTCTCTGGCATCAGCCTGAAGTTTAGTGTATTCTTCAATTTCTCCTCCAACTAAATTTTTAAATCCAGCAAGGATGTCCCTTCCAATATTTCTAGTTCGAACAGTAGATCCTCTAGCTATTCCCTTTACTTCATTAATTTCTCTGTTGGGTAATGTCTCTGTAGTTGATAATATCATAATAACAAGTTATAATTTACTTGTAAATTTATGAAATTAATTCTTAGTGTCAATCTTAAACATTGTAGATAACAATATGATAGGATGCCAAGCTTTTGATCTACTGCAATAAATTAAATGCTGAGTACTTTTAGGTTCAAATAATTCATTAGAAACTCCTTTACTAATTATTTCATCTTTTGGAATTCCATTACCACCTACCCCGGTACTAATTAAATCAGAAGAATAGTCAATTTTGGTGACTGGAACTTTCTTAAAACCCAATTCCTTCAAGGCAAAATATCTGTGGTGCCCATCAATTATTACATGAGTTTTATGACAACACAATATGGAAGAAATTATGTAGTATTCATCAAATGATTTTATGAACTTGGTTAATCTAGTTTTCTTTTTTTTAATAATTTTTTCGTGAGGATTCAATAAATCAATATCTATTGGCTCAACTCCTTTAATTATATTAGTGTCAAATTCAACTGAATACATGTTAAAAATTTTTTCTAAAGATAACAAAAGTTTGAATCTCAATAATAATTTTAATTTTGTATTAGAATAATTTTAAAATAAAAAAATGGTATCCTTAATTCTAACTATATATTTCTTAATCGTATTTATCTTCTTTATTTTTAGTCTTCAATACAAAGACAAAGTGGATAGTATTTTGTCTGAACTTAAAATAAGTACATTTAATGCACTTTGGCTTTCGTATTTAGAGGGGTTAATTATTGGTGGCCTTTCTATATGGTTAATTTTATAAATTTATATTATATGAAAAAAATTATCATACTAATACTTATTGTATTCACTCAAAATATTTTTTCGCAAACTTACATTCCAACAAAAGAAAACTTGGAGGCAAGAAAATGGTTCCAAGAAGCTAGATTTGGATTATTTATTCATTGGGGTGTTTATAGTGTTCTTGGGGATGGAGAATGGGTTATGAACAATCAAAACATTTCTATAAATGAATACAAAAAACTCCCATCATTCTTTAATCCTGTTTATTTTGATGCTGAAGAATGGGTGTTAATGGCAAAAAATGCAGGCATGAAGTATATAACCATTACAAGTCGTCATCATGATGGATTTTCTATGTTTGATTCTAAAGCTTCTAACTACAATATTGTAGAAAAAACTCCTTATGGTAAAGATGTTTTAAAAATGCTTTCTAATGCTTGCAAAAAGCATGGATTAAAATTGTTTTTCTATTATTCACAGCTAGATTGGTTTAGAGATGATTACTATCCTCGTGGAAGGACTGGAAATGGTATATCAGGAAGAGGAACTGGGAATTGGGACGATTACATAGAGTTTATGAAATCTCAACTGACAGAATTATTAACAAATTACGGGGAAATTGGGGGTATTTGGTTTGATGGAGAATGGGATCAAATGGAATGGGATGGAAAAAGATTCGGAAAAAAAATGATGGATTTTAAATTAGATGAAGTTTACAGATTAATTCATGAACTACAACCACAAGCATTAATAGGAAGCAATCATCATATAGCTCCAAATGCTGGTGAAGATTTTCAAATGTTTGAAAAGGATCTTCCAGGGAAGAGTACAAAATCATTTGCAACTTCCGAAAATGATATAGGAAATTTACCTTTAGAGGTCTGTGAAACTATAAATGGATCATGGGGATTTAACCTTAAAGACAGAAAGCATAAGTCAAAAAAAGAACTTATTCAGTATCTAATTAAATCAGCAGGATATGGAAGTAATCTTCTTCTTAATGTAGGACCTATGCCAAATGGAAGAATACAGAAAGAGCATATAAATTCATTAAAGGAAATTGGCGTCTGGATAAAAAATAACGGTGAAACTATCTACAAAACGAAAAGGGGGCCAATTGATCCATCAGATGAAATAGCCTCAACACAAAAAGGGAATAAAGTGTTTATTCATATTCTTGATTCAAATAAAGAAACATTCTTTATTGAAAATTTTAATCTCAGAATTAAAAACATTTCATACTATAAATCAACAGAAAAAGTTGATTTCATTAAAAATGAATCTGGACTGCTTCTTAAGGTGCCAAACGATAAAAAAAACCCTATAGATACTATTCTAGAATTAGAGATTCATAATTTTTAGAAAATAGTATTTATCTTTGTTTAAACTATGGTAAATGAAAATTGAACAACTATATACCAGCTGTCTAGCTCAAGGAGCATATTATATTTCTTCTGAAGGAGAGGCAGCAATTATTGATCCTTTAAGAGAAAGCCAGCCATATGTTGATAAAGCTGAAAATGACAAAGTCAAAATAAAATATGTTTTTGAAACGCACTTTCATGCTGATTTTGTTTCTGGTCATGTTGATTTAGCTAGAAAAACAAATTCTACAATAATATTTGGCCCGGGAGCTAAAACAGATTATCCATGTCATATAGCAAAAGATCAAGAGGAATTTATAGTAGGTAAAATAAAAATTAGAGCCATTCATACTCCAGGCCATACTCCTGAGTCTACAACATACTTATTAATTAATGAAGATGGTAATAATCATGCCATTTTTACTGGAGATACATTGTTTATTGGAGATGTAGGAAGACCTGATCTTGCAATTACAAATAATATAACTAAAGAAGAATTAGCAGGGAACCTATATGATTCACTCAGAAATAAAATAATGACGCTTGAGGATAATGTATTAATCTATCCTGCACATGGAGCTGGTTCTGCATGTGGAAAAAATATGTCTGATGAAACATTTAGTACTTTGGGTGAACAAAGAAAATCAAACTATGCACTTAGAGATGATATGACCAAAGCGGAGTTTATTGGGGAACTATTAGAAGGTATGCCTCCGCCTCCAAGTTACTTTAGACAAAATGCACTTTTAAACAAGAATGGGTATAACAATTTCGACGATGTTCTTGTCAAATCAAATAAAGCACTAACCATCGATGAATTTAAGAATCATATGGTTTCAAAAAATAGTCTAGTTATAGATGTTAGACATCAAAATGAATTCATAAAAAAACACATTCCAAACTCATTATTTGTTGGTTTAAATGGAAGTTTTGCAACCTGGGTTGGTACTATAATAAAAGATATTCATCAACCTATTATTCTAATTGTAGATAAGGGTAAAGAGGAAGAAGCTATTACCAGACTTGCAAGAGTTGGATGTGACAATTGCTTAGGGTATTTAGATGGAGGAATTTCTACTTGGGAAAAGAGTGGTAACCCGACTTCTGATTTAGAATCTATTTCAGCAAATAATTTTGTTGAAATGCTAAAGCTCAATAAGATTAATATTTTAGATGTAAGAAAAGAATCTGAATTTGAAACTCAACACATAGAAAGTTCAATAAATTCTCCATTAGCTGAGATTTATGAAAATTTAGATCTTATTAATACTAATGAGAAATCATATGTTCATTGTGCCGGAGGATATAGATCTGTAATAGCTATATCCATTCTTAAAGCAAATGGAATTAATAATTTAATTAATATTGCAGGTGGATTTAATGAAATAAAAAAGACCAACCTAAATGAAAATTGCTATAGATCTGAATTGACTATTAGTAATTAAATTGAATTAATTATTTGATTAAAATCATTAGCATTTAGAGATGCTCCCCCAATCAATCCTCCGTCTACATCTTCTAAAGAAAAAATATCATGAGAATTTGATGGTTTTACACTTCCACCATATAAAATACTTATAGAATTTGCCAATTCTTGAGTATATCTTTCTGAAATGTTATTTCTAATCTTTAAATGCATTTCTTGAATTTGATCTAATGTTGCAGTCTCTCCTGTTCCAATAGCCCAAACAGGTTCATATGCTAATATTATCCTACTCCAGGGATCCTCATTCAGGTGAAATAGACTATTATTAATTTGATCATATACTATTTCAAAATGATTATTATTTTTTCTCTCCTCAAACTCTTCTCCAATGCAAAAAATAATTTTCATGGATGAGGCTATCGCAGCATCAACTTTTAATTTTAGTTGATCATCAGTTTCTTTAAAATATTTTCTTCTTTCACTATGTCCCAGAATGACTGCTTCAATTCCTATGCTTTTTAACATATTTGCTGAAACTTCACCAGTAAAGGCGCCACTGTCAGAAAAGTGCATATTTTGTGCAATAACTTCAATTTTTGAATCTAATAATAAATCTTTAGCAATAGATAAATTAGTAAATGAAGGAGCAATCATAACGGATACTTCTACTTGATTAAGTTTTTTTAACTCACCTATAAGAGTCATTGTCTGCTTAGAATCATTATTCATTTTCCAATTACCAGCAACTATTTTTTCTCTACTCATAATTAAATTTTTTAGTTTAGTTTAACTCTTGGGTCCAACCAAGCATATATCATATCTACTAATATATTTATAATTATAAACATAAAAGCTATAATAAGAACAGATCCCATAATTACTGGTAGATCCAAATTATTAAGGGCATTAACAATTTCTTTTCCTAATCCATTCCATCCAAAAATATATTCCACAAATACTGCACCAGCCAATAATGATGCAAACCATCCAGAAATAGCTGTTACAACTGGGTTTAATGAATTCTTAATTCCATGATTTTTAATCACATTAAATTCTGTAAGTCCTTTAGCTCTAGCTGTTCTAATATAATCCTGATTTAATACATCTAATAATTCATTTCTCATAAGTTGACTTATAACTGCTAAAGGCCTGATGCCTAGTACAATTGCTGGTAGAATTAAGTTTTTTAATTTAATATTATACTTTTCTCCATAATCATCTAACTCATATAAACTTCCTGTCATTTCTAAATTGGTATATTCATTTAGCACATATCCAAAAAACCATGCAAATAATATTGCACTAAAAAAAGATGGCAAACTCATTCCAACAACACTGATTAATTGAATAATTTTATCAATATAACTATCTTTCAAAACAGCTGAAATTATACCCAGAAAAATTCCAATAATAATTGCAATTATTATTGCCGAAATTGCCAGAACAATAGTGTTAGGCAAAGTATTTCTTATTATCTCACTTACTTTTTTCCCTTGCATTGTAAATGAAGTTCTCAAGTAGGGAAATTTAAAAACAATAGTGTAGGAATTGAATTTAATTAGTTCAATTGCAGTATACTTGTTTTCTTGCAAAAATGTATAATTCTCTTCTTCATTGGAGTGAAACGAAATAGGAGATAAGTCATTTAAGTAATACAAATATTGGGTGCTTATTGACTGATCAAAACCATATTTCTTTTTTATATTGGCTAATTGTTGTGAATTCTCATTTTGACCTAGCATCATTTGAGCTGGATCCCCTGGAAGAACATTAAATAAAAAGAAAATTAATGTAACTACTCCAAATAAAGTGAACAGAGAATTTATGAGTTTATTAAATAGAAAATTAGTCAAATTTAATTTTATTAAAATCATTATAATGCCACTTGTTGACTATAGTGCCTGACTTAATTTCCAATGCACCGGGGTTGGATCTAATTATTGTCTTTAAAGCAGTTTCATCACAAGTATAAAAATCAAATTCAAAACCAAATTGGTTCTTAACTTCTTCCTGCATATCAATTCCAGAGGCAGTTATACCTATTACTTTGTATCCATTTTCAATTGCTTGTTTTGATTTTGTTATTAACTCACTACTTTCATCAAAATTTGATTTAGATAAATTATATAAAACAAACATCAAAAGCTTTTGTTCACTTAATAGTTCTTTTGAAAAATCTTGACCATTGATCTCCATAGAAAAATCATGTATTGGAGCTTCATAGCCCTTTTCTAGTAATTCTGTTTCAACAGATACAAATTCACCATTGGTAGAGGGATATTCTCCAGAAGTTGATACTATTTTTTCTTTACCATCTACAACAAATTTCCAATCGTATTTCCATATATCTTTTGGAGCATCATCAGGAACAACCATATTATCAATTATGTTTGCTTGTATTTTATAAGGCCTAAAATCAATCATAGGTAAATGCCCAATAACTCTATATACTATTGAACAGCATATAATTAAAGAAATAGCAGAAACAATTATTTGATTTTTAAAATTAATTATAGGCTTAATTAATTCTATTTTGTAAAATATAATTAATATAAAGGATAGAAGGAAAACGTCCTTAGTGAAAGATTCCCATGGGGTTAATGGAATTGCATCTCCAAAACATCCACAATCTGTTACCTTATTATAATATGCAGAATACCAAGTTAGAAATGTGAACCAAATAATCATTAAAAGCATAACCCATATAGTTAGCTTGGGTTTAAATCCTATTAATAGAAAGAGACCTAGTAAGACCTCTAGAATAACTATAATGATAGCTAGAGCTAAAGTATATGGCAGTAAAAAATCAATGTCAAATACAGTTGGGCCAAAATATTCTTCAAGTTTAAATGAAAACCCAACTGGATCATTTATTTTAACTAAACCAGAAAAAATGAATAATGATCCAACAAAAATTCTTAAAATATTAACTAAAATTTTCATACTACTTATCTAAATGAATTAGTGCAAAAACAGCATAATTTATCATATCTCTATAATTAGCATCAATTCCTTCACTCACAAGTGTTTTTCCAGCGTTATCCTCTATTTGTTTTATTCTTAACAATTTTTGCATTATTAAATCAGTTAAAGAACTTACTCTCATTTCTCTCCAAGCTTCTCCATAATCATGATTCTTGTCAAGCATTAAATTTTTTGTATTTTCAGAGATTTCATCATATAAAACTAAAGATTCAGCTAGATCAATATCCGGCTCTTCTGAAACTCCTTTATCAAGTTGAATTAAAGCCATTATAGAATAATTTACGATGCCGATAAATTCATCAGATTGTCCCTCATCAATTTTTCTTACATTGTTTTTTTGTAATCCTCTAATTCTCTGTGCTTTTATAAAAATTTGGTCAGTTAAAGACGATAATCTTAAAATCCTCCATGCACTCCCGTAATCTTTCATTTTTTTATGAAAAAGCTCCCTACAAGCTTTAATTACAGTATCATATTGTTTTATTGTATTTTGCACTATAATTTCAAAATTTACGTAAATTTCGATTAAATATTTTTAATGTTCAAAGAATAAAGATTAAAATTTATATAGCTATAATTAATGACTATTAACTGCACAGGAAAACTAGTAGATTTATCGACACCAAAAATTATGGGTATACTGAATGTCACTCCAGACTCATTTTATGATGGAGGAGTGCACAACTCAGAAAAAAAAATATTGAACCACGTTGAAAAAATGTTAAATGATGGAGCAATATTTATAGACATCGGTGCTTATAGTTCAAGACCTAATGGAATAAATATTGATGAAGATGAAGAATTAAATAGAGTTGTTCCAGCATTAGAATTAGTAAATAAAAAATTTCCAGAGACTATAATTTCAATAGACACATTTAGAAGTAAAGTTGCTGAAACTTGTTTAAATTCTGGTGCTTCAATAATAAATGATGTTTCCGCAGGTGAAATGGATAAAAAAATGATGAAAATTGTGGGCAAATATAACGTTCCATACGTAATGATGCATATGAAAGGAAATCCACAAAATATGATAAGGAAAACTAATTATGATGATATGCTTAAAGAGATCATAAAGTATTTCTCAAAAAAAATAAATCAAGCAGTATCATATAAGATAAATGACATGATTATTGACCCTGGATTTGGTTTTGCAAAAGATCTTAAACAAAATTATGATTTATTAAGTAACATAGATTTACTAAAAATACTTGATAAACCAATTATGGTTGGTATTTCCAGGAAATCAATGATTTATCAGTCATTAAAAACTAATGCTAAAGAATCTTTAAATGGAACGACTGTTCTCAATACAGTATCTTTAATAAAGGGTGCTTCTATTTTAAGAGTTCATGATGTAAAAGAAGCAAATGAGTGCATTAAATTAATAAGTGCTCTAAATAACCAAGGCTAATTCTAAGAATCCTGTTTTATTCAATTATTTTATAATTATACGTATCTTTAACAGCGTATTATGGAGTTTTTTAAGGAAATACTTGGTTTTGATAATTTATTGTTATTTGTAGATATTATTCTTGTTGCATTTTTATTGTATTATGCATATAAACTTCTTAAAGGAACTGTTGCAATAAATATCTTCCTAGGAATTATTCTTATCTACTTAGTATGGCGTATTACTGCATTTTTAGAAATGGATTTGCTTTCAAGTATAATTGGTGGATTTATGAGTGTAGGTATTATTGCATTAATTGTTGTATTCCAACCAGAGATTAGAAAATTTTTATTAATGATAGGTTCCACAGATTTTGCAAAAAAAGGATCTGTATTGGACAGGATGAATTTTCTTAGAGGAGGACAGGATATTAATAAAAACACTACTGACATTAAATCTATTATTTCTGCCTGTACAAATATGAGTATTTCAAAAACTGGTGCTATTATAGTTATAGAAAGAAACAATAATCTAAACTTTTTAGAAGATACAGGTGATGAAATGAATATAAAAGTTACTCAGCCAATCATAGAAAGTATATTCTTTAAAAATAGTCCTTTACATGATGGGGCAATTATTGTGTCCAATAATTTTATTAAAGCTACAAGGGTAGTATTGCCAATAACTAATGAAAAAATGATTCCTAATAAATATGGTCTTCGTCATAGAGCGGCAGTTAGTATAACAGAGAAAACGGACGCATTAGCAATTGTAGTCTCAGAAGAAACAGGTAAGATTTCATATATTAAAAATGGTGAATTCAAAAACTTCAAAGATTCAGAAGATTTAGTTGGTTTAATCAAAAAAGCTTTATATTAAACTAGTTCCTTATTTTTCTGACTTTTTAATTGAGTATCATAGAGATTTTTATAATATCCATTAATTTTAAGAAGTTCCTGATGGGTTCCCTGCTCAACAATTTCTCCTAAATTCATCACAATTATATTATCTGCATTTCTAATGGTACTTAGTCTATGGGCAATAACTAAGGAAGTTCTATTGTCAGTCATTTTTTCTATTGCTTTTTGAATTAAAATTTCAGAGTCTGTATCTATAGATGAAGTAGCTTCATCAAGAATTAAAATTCTTGGATCAGTAACATATGCTCTTAAAAATGAAATTAATTGCCTCTGACCTGTGGATAACATTATACCTCTTTCACGAACATTATAGTTATACCCATTTGGAAGTGTTTTTATAAAATCATGGACTCCAATTTTGGCTGATGCTCTTTTTACCTGATCAAATGAAATATTACTATTATTTAAAGTAATATTATGTAGAATTGTATCTGAAAATAAATGAACATCTTGTGATACAAAACCAATTTGATTTCTTAACGATGAAAGAGCAAAATCTTTAATATTAGTACCGTCAATTAATATATCGCCAGAATTAATCTCATAAAATCTATTAATTAAATTAATAATAGTTGACTTTCCAGCACCTGTTGATCCCACAATAGCAGTAGTAGTTCCAGCTTTGATTTCAAAGGAGATATTCTTTAATACAATCTCAGATTCATTATATGAAAAATTGATATTTTTAAATTGTATATATCCCTTTAAATTATTGGCTATTTTATTTCCTGATTCACTAATGTTGGAGTCTGTATCAAGAACATTAAATACTCTCTCAGCAGCAACCATGCCCATTAATAATGTATTGAATTTATTTGCAATTTGATTTAATGGTCTAAACATCATTGGGATCATCATAATAAAAGCCGTTAATTCTCCCAAAGACGTCGAATTATCCAATATATTATTCATTCCTCCATACCAAACAACAACGCCTAGAGTAAGAGATGATAATATTTCAGCCACTGGAAAAAATATGGAATTATACCAAACTGTTTTTAACCAAGCCTTTTTATGACGCTCATTTATTTCTTTAAATTTTAAATATTCAATTTCTTCTCTTGCAAAGAGTTGCAATACTTTCATTCCTGTGACCCTTTCTTGAACAAAAGAATTTAAATTTGCAACTTCTGTTCTAACTTCATCAAAAGCTGTTTTCATGTATTTTTGAAATATCATAGTTGCAATTAATATTAGAGGTAGTGTGAAAAAAACTATTATACTTAATTTCCAATTCATTATAATCATTACAATTCCAACTAAAAGCATCTTTAAAATATCACTTAGAATCATAAATAGCCCCTGACCAAAAATATCTGCAATTCTTTCCATATCAGTCACAGCTCTTGTAATTAATATACCCACTGAAGATTTGTCATAATACTTCATCTTAAAATTTAGAATATGGTTAAATAACTTAACTCTAATATCTTTAACTACAGATTGTCCTAACCAGCTTGCATAATAAATAAAAAGGTAATTTGAAATAACTTCACAGATAAGTAATAATCCCATTATAATAATGTAGAATAAAAAACCCTCACTGATTTGAGCTGTTAGATTCTGATCAACTACTTTCTCTAATACAACAGGCCTTAATGCACCAAATATTGAAAGTCCTAAAACTGAAATGATACATATTGAAAAAAACAGTTTATAAGGATAAACATATTTCAATATTCTTTTAAAAAGGACAATATTATATACTTGAGTTTTTTCTTTCATAAGTAATTATCAATAAAATAATAAATTAATAATCCAGTTATTAAACCCTTAAGCCAACCTAACCAAGAAGCTAATCTCGGGTTTTTATCAACCCATTCCCATTTTTTTTTAATGTACTCTTTTATCATTTATTTAATGTTACTAGGATATTCAATATTAGTTAAAAATAATGCATGCGCAGGCATTGATGGTCCTGCTTTTGATCTATCTTTTGATTTAATAATATTATGAACTTCCCCTGGAGGAATTTTTCCTAATCCTACTTCCAAGAGTGTGCCAACAATAGCTCTTACCATATTCCTTAAAAATCTATTAGCCTTAATCCTAAATATTAGCATGTTTTCGTTTTCAATTAATGAACAGCTTATAATATTACATAAATATGTTTTTACATCAGTATTTGTCTTAGAAAATGCTTCAAAATCCTCATATTCCTTAATTATTGATATGGCTTGATTTATTTTATTAATATTCAAATCTTGTTGAATAAAGTGCGAAGTTTCGTAAGAGAATACATCCTTTACTAAGGAAATATAATATTCATACTCCCTACTTGTTGCGCTAAATCTAGCATGAGCTTCATCATTCACCCTGTATATATCCTTAATGTAGATTTCCTTATTTAAAAATGAGTTTAAATTAATTTTCAGTTGACTTAATTCAAACTTCTTATTATAATCAAAATGAGCACACATATGCCTTGCATGAACACCTGTATCCGTTCTTCCAGCTCCAACTATTTTAATTTCTTCTTTTAATAGCGTTATTAAAGCATTTTCTATTGTCTCCTGTACAGTTATAGCATTAGGTTGAAATTGCCAACCATGAAATGTTGATCCGTTATATGAAATTTCAAGAAAATATCTCAAGGTATTTGTTACATTTGTTTAAAGGACAAATATATACTTAATCTTCCTAGATTAAAAAATGAAAAAAATTCTTTTAATTTCAGATACCCACGGATATATTGATGAAAAAATTGTCAAGTATGCTAATAAGGTAGATGAAATCTGGCATGCTGGTGATATTGGAGATATTTCAGTTAGCGATAAACTAAAAAAAATAAAACCTTTAAAAGGTGTGTATGGGAATATTGACGATCAAAAAATTAGAGCTGAATTTCCGCTTCACAATAGATTTATTTGTGAAAAAGTTAGTGTTTGGATTACTCACATTGGTGGCTACCCAAAAAGATACAATCCAAAAATATTAGAAGAACTAAAATCAAATCCTCCCGACCTTTTCATATGTGGTCATTCTCATATATTAAAAGTGATAAATGACAAAGAATTAGATCTTTTACATATGAATCCAGGGGCTATTGGAAAACATGGGCTTCACAGAGTCAGGACCATG
>Ga0208750_1000047_pt1 | contig 30445 bp, 25 predicted proteins | sample Knorr_S15_td_O2m_FD_185602 | JGI IMG/M metagenome (GOLD analysis project Ga0208750, IMG submission 185602) | Marine microbial communities from Southern Atlantic Ocean transect - Knorr_S15_td_O2min_ad_340m_LV (SPAdes) (version 2) | ecosystem: Environmental > Aquatic > Marine > Oceanic | place...
ATTGATTGGAAGAAGACATAACAAGGCTTGCTTACAGGATTCGTATCTGAAATCTGCGAAATGACCGAAAAAACCAAACAGACCAGCCGCCGTAAAGGTCGGGGCCGCGAGGCACGACGAAAAGACCGTGCAAATTCCTCCAATGCAAATGCCATCTGGCCGGGTATCGAAGGTGGGCTTTATCAACCACTGACTGAAAGGGATGTGGGGAAAGTCCATCAAGCCGCACTCACAATCGTTGAGCAGACTGGCATCGCAGATGCGACCGAAGAACTTCTTGACCTCGTGCTTCCTAGAGGGGCCTTTCAGAACGAGTATGGACGTCTTTGTTTTCCCCGCGCCTTAGTAGAGGATGTTCTTGCCGGTGCCGCCAGTGAATACCAGGTGCATGCCCGTGGTAGCCGGGCGGGTAAAGATGATATCCACTGCAAGAATAACAGTGTTTATTTTTCTAATTCGGGCACCGCGGTAACGACTTTTGATGCCAAGTCAAAAACTTATCGGCCATCCACGCTTCAGGACATTTATGATTTCACGCGACTTGTCGATAAGCTCGACAATATTCATATGTTGGGTGATACCGTCTTGGCGACCGATGTTCCCAACGACTACGAACATGATGTCAATATGCTCTACGCTATTCTTGCGGCAAGTGAGAAGCCGGCGTGTGTCACCTTCAGAAATCGCAACAATATCCCGCCTGCGATTCGTCTATTTGACCTGGCCTCGGGCGGAGAAGGGACATTCCTCAAGAAACCTTCGGTCATTTTTGGTGGCTGTCCCATTGTGTCGCCGCTTAGATTTGGGCGGGAAAACCTTGAAATTCTGATCGATGCCAGCAAGATGGGGTTGACCAGCGACATCGCTGTGGCACCGCAATCTGGGGCCACCGCACCGGCACTGCTTGCAGGTCTCCTGGCGCAAGTCGTCGCAGAAACATTGGCCTGCCTTGCTGTTGTCAACCTCATCAAACCAGGATGCCCGATGACTTTTGCGGCCTGGCCATTCATTACGGACTTGCGAACCGGATCTTTTAGTGGCGGTGGTGGCGAACAGGCGCTTATCGCCGCCGCAGCAATTCAGATGGGTAACTTCTACAACCTTCCGACCAGTGTCGGGTGCGGGATGACAGATGCAAAAATCCCCGATGCACAATACGGATATGAAAAAGCGTTGAGCTACACCCTGGCCGCACACGCCGGTGCGAACCGACTCTGTGAGTTTGGAGGAATGATGGGAAGCCTCATGGGCTGCAGTTTTGAATCCATGGTCATCGACAATGAAGCGATCGGCATGATCGCAAGATCACTACGCGGCATTGAAGTCTCAGACGATACTCTCTCCGTTGACGTAATCCACTCAAGCGCGATCGATCCCGGACACTTCTTAGGCAATAGCCAGACGCTGGCCCATATGGAAAGTGAGTATGTGTACCCCACGTTGATGGATCGTACGCCAACGGATCAATGGGAAAAAGAAGGGTCCCAAGATCTTTTCTCAAGGAGCCGAGAAACGGTTGATGAAATTCTCAGCTCCCACTACCCAAATTTCTTCGGCGATTCAGTCGACGCAAGGATCAGACAAGAATTCCCAATTCACCTACCCAAGTCCCAAATGGGAAGCTGACAGAGAGATGCTTTCATCATTCTGACTTCATTTTAAGCGCTTTAAGTACAGTCTCGGGTGTCATTGGCACATCAACCCAGACGCCTATCGCATTGTGCACAGCCTGACAGATCGCCGGTCCTGCAGCAGCGGCTGGAGATTCACCAGCACCGCGAGCACCAAATGGTCCAACGGGATCTTCAGATTCCACAAAGAATACTTCTACGTCAGATGGAAAATCACCACTTCTGAGTACCTTGTAGTCAAGCAGGCTGTCGTTCAGTATCCGTCCGTCGTTCTGATCAAACTCAATACCTTCATAGAGTACGAACCCGGCCCCACATATCGCTCCACCTATCACCTGGTTTTTCAGAACGTTTGGATTCATCACGGTTCCACTGTCCTGTCCAGCCAGGTAATCGATGATCTTTATTTCACCGGTTTCGATGTCCACCTCAACCTCTGCAAACTGAGCTGCCCATTGACGCGCAAATGCGATCGTCGGCGGCATCACACCATTTGGTCGCCCAGTAATCACACTGGTCTGGGATAAGGAATCTGAACACAAAACGTTCATCATCTCCTCCAGTGGGATCCTCGGGTGTTCGTTGGCATAGTTTCTCACCTGCACGATCCCATCGTCGATTTCCAGCTGGTCATCTGGTATACCATTGAAGAACTCCTGCGACGCAACTCTCAACAACTGTTTCTTTGCATCACGACAGGCTTCGCGGGTAGCCCACCCAGTTCTAAACATGGTCGTACTTGCAGATGAACCAGATGCGAACGGTACGGAATCAGTATCTCCAGTAACTATGCTAACCCTATCTAGCGAGACACCCATCTCTTCGGCTGCCACCTGAGCGAGCGTCGTTTCGCTACCTTGGCCTTGCCGCCCACAGGCACTGAATACATTGACGCTCCCATCAAGGTTTACACGGACGACCGACGAGGTATTCCCACCGAATTCGACACCGCAACAGTGGGCACCAGTGCCCACACCCACGCCACGATATTTGGAGTCATTGACTGAAGCCGGCACGCCCCAGCCCTTCCACCGATCGCGCCACCGGAATTTCTCAGCACCCCGAATTAGTAATTCGTGAGTCGATCCACTGGACAGATGAAACATCTCGGGCCAGCCTTGTTTCTGTTCGTCTGATAACGCATCTATATATTCGGTCAGCGCTCCCTTCATATGACCACGAGATTCTTGCATACGCAGCTGTTGGCCTGATTTAAGCTGGTTCTTTATCCGAAATTCCACTGGATCCATGTCAACCGTAGCTGCACACATATCAGCCAACCGCTCAACTGCCAAACCCATCGTAATGTCCCCAACAGCCCGCATGCATCCAGAAGTCACAAGGTTTGTATTGACCCCACGGACTCGGTAATCACCATTGAGCGCACCTCCCCAAAGATCGACGCAAAAGAAATAGACATCTGTTTTAAACCCATAGGCTCCGTTATCCATGAGATGCGAGAAATCTGCTAGCGTTAACGTGCCATCATTCTTTACACCCATTCGACCGCGTGTGATCTCTATGTGTCGGCGTTTCACAGCCGCCATGCACTCTTGACTCGTGAGTTCTATCTTTACTGGTTTGCGGATCTTCTTGGCAAGCAAAGCTGTAACCATCATAAAGTTATTGCTCCACCAGAGTCCGAAGGAACAACCCGATGGCAATGCAATTACACGAACGTTACTCATGGGCATACCAAAGGCTTGATGAATACCTGACTGTAGTTCAGAGGGAGTTTGCGTAGATGTCCACATCGTCACTTTGTCACCATCCCATTCACAGATACACGCATTTCTGCCAATGCCAGCATAGTTCTGGGATTTGTACCGCATTTCGATGTCGACAATGTGATCGGCCTCGGCAACCCCCTGCTCTAGGTCACCCCACAAAACAACATACTCGTCGCGTACGTTCCCTTCTTCTCTGACCTGAGGTGCATCAGCGAGCAATGCTTTTTCAACATCCAGCACTGCCGGTAAGGGTTCATACTCAACCTCAATCAATTCAAGCGCTTCCTCGGCTATCTCAACTGTGGTGGCTGCCACAGCAGCGATTTCGTCCCCTACGAAACGCGCGATACCGTCAAGCACTTTGCCGCGGTAGTTATCCCATACCCCCATCCAGTTCAGATCAGGTGCATCTTCGTGGGTCACAACACCCAAAACGCCGGGCAATGATTCCGCCTTACGAACATCGATTCGCTTGACCCGACCGTGCGGGACTGTGCTTCGCAAAATCTTGCCATGCACCATTCCCAGCACTGCAAAGTCAACACCAAATTTAAGGGATCCGGTGACTTTTTCTCGAGCATCTAAGACAGGAACACTCTTGCCAACAACTTTTCGATCCTTTGTCACTTGCTGAGCGTTCATAATATTCATGATAGATATCCCTTTAGTATCGTGCGCTACCTAACTTCAACACCTGTGACGGCAAAGTCGCCTAGCTCTGTTGATTCCTAATATTCTCCGCGGCCTTGAGGACAGACTTGACGATATACGGGTAGGCACCGCATCGGCAGATGTTTCCGCTCATGGCTATTGAGACTTCCTCTTCAGTCGGGTTGGGGTTTTTATCCAAAAAGGCCTTCGCGGTCATAATAAATCCCGGCGTACAAAAACCACATTGAAATCCCTGCTCATCAATAAATGCCTGCTGGATCGGATGGAGATTTTCATAGCCTCCTATGCCTTCCACAGTGACGAGTTCGTGGCCTTCTCCCTGGCGACCTAACATCAGGCAAGCCGTACACGGAATGCCATCGACCAAAATGGTGCACGAACCACATTCACCTTCTCCGCAGGACACTTTTACGCCGATCAATCCTAATTTGTCGCGCAACACATCCGCCAGAGTTTCATGGGGTCTGATCTCAACATCGAATTTCTGACCGTTTACATGAAGCGTACTACTCATCAATAGTCCCCCAATATTTCAGCACATCGACGAATTGACCTTTCTGTCAACACCGAAGTCATATCGGTACGGAATTCCTGACTCGCGCGTATATCAGAGATTGCCCTAGCCGCCAATGAAGCCTGCTCGCCTGCTTTTTGGACTGTTCCATTCCCGAGTTCTTCCAGACTGACACCAATCAGTACATTCTCGGCGTCGGGTGCCCGTATCGCTGTAGGTCCCACCGCGCCTAAGACTACTCCGGCATCCTGGATTGTTCTTGTGTCATCGATTCGAAGGCAAACGGCAGAACTCACCAGCGCAATATCCACAACGGTGCGAGCAATGCGGTTATACGACGCTGCTAGCTTTTCACTTACATGAGGCACTATGAACTCTTTGACTATTTCGTTATCGGCCAGTGCGGTCTCATTAACGCCGATATGAAAATCATCAAGTGGTATAACACGCTCTCCCTCTGGACCTTGAAGCTTCACCTGTGTACCCATCGCAATCAGAGGTGGCGTTAAATCTGCCGACGGGGACGCGTGACAAAGATTACCCCCAACCGTTGCAATCGTTCGCGTCTGCTTTGTGTTCATGAGCCTCGCCGTTTCACCCAGAGCTGTAAGTGCTGAATTTAGATTCGACTTAAGATCAAGATCATCGAGGGTAGCCATCGCACCAATCCGAAGGGTCGACCCCTCCATCTCGATATATCGAAGAGAAGGTATATAGGTGAGATCGATACAGTAGTCAAAATCAACAGCGCGGCGCTGCCAGAGCAGCATCATGTCCGTACCACCGGCCCAGAATTTCGCTTGTGGGCCATACTCAACCTTCATGCCTATGGCCGCATCGATAGTCTCCGGGCGGAGATACTCAAAGTGCCTTGTCATCTTTTATTCCCCCCAACTACACCCTATCAAAAGCCCATCGCCTATTCCCACCGATAAACCAATAGCCATCATACGTTTCATACGCCTATATTACGCCTATAAAACAGCTGTGTTAATTCGCGTGTGGGTCCCGATAGCAGGAGTGGGGCCAGTGGATCGTTCCACTGAAAAACTGGGATTGATCTCTAGGGGTTAAGTGTTCCCTTGTCGATCACATCCCTGTGGCCATAATGTGACCGACTGGAGTCCACTACAGTCTATTTGAGTCACATACACGCGGGATCGGTGTGCGTATGCCGTTTTTGCATATACTGCCTAACTGAGTGATGGCACTCACAATGCCGGCGTCGGTGGTTCGATCCCACCCATAGCCGCCACTTAATCAACTACCGATGTGTGCCCTGTTGGGTGGACAATGTTCCGGGGTGCAAAATTGTTGCCATGACTTGAATATTGATAGTGTTTCTAACGATCAATGACCTGGATTAAATCGTTATCACGGGGAAATGCAGCTGGCCGCTTGAAAGCCCTGTACGAGAAAAATCAGCGACCGAACGGCACCATTGCCAATATCTTCAGCGCCCACTCGCTACGCCCGCATACCCTAGAAGGCCATACGGCACTCTACCGGGCCGTTCTCGGACATACTGGCAATGTACTGGCACTCTGGTATTTAGAGGCAGTGGGTCTTTACGTCAGTGTCCTCAACCAGTGTACATATTGCATAGATCATCATACCTATGCAGGTGGGCTGGCGTATGCCGGAAAGCCGGAGAAATGGTCGGCCATTGCCGATGCGCTGATGGGTGATCGCTTAGAGGAAGTATTCGATGGTAAGGAATTGGCCCTTCTGGGGTATGTACGGGCCTTGACCCTTGCTCCGGCGGCATTGACGGTTGAATCGATCGAAACCCTGCGAGCGGCTGGAGCCAGTGATGGTGAGATCTTGGAGGTTAACCAGATTACTGGGTACTTCGCTTATGCAAATCGGGTCGTCCTGGGTCTTGGGGTCACACTGGATGGAGAAACACGCTGAAAATGATTGGATCGATCTTTTGTTCAAGCCCCCCCCACAGACGGTGTGCCCAGTGCCATGAGCCTGTCAACGCACAGCGTCTCATTGAGATCTATTCCGAACTCGGTTTTTAGCAGTGCGCGGTATTCCGACTCCTCTGTCACCTCCTGTTCCTCGTGCCCCCACTCGCTCGTCTTGATTAACTTGTTATTGGACAACGTGATACGCCCCGTTGTTGTTGCCAGTGAGCATACCGTTTTTTGCGTGAAAATAGACGTCGCCGATGTTTGGTGTTGTTGACACATTGCGGTGAAGTCATCCAGTCGACGGGGAATCAGCGCAAAGGCGTATTGAGATACCCAATCAGAAGTCAGACGCCGCTCAAGGATCTTCTCGGGACCTATCCCTGTCAGGCGGTATGCACTGCCCTGCTGTATATTTTCTGCGCCCATTTCAAGCTGAAGTGGTTCCAGAAAAGATTCCCCGAATCCGACGTCGGCAATAAGGCGTTCCTCGATCTCGATCATCAGAACCATATGGCCGAATTCTGCCCCTGGCTGGCCTTTGTCGAACACCTGGGCTGACAGCGTCACCACCCGAAAACCCATTTGTTCAAGCAGCCAACCAAACAAGCCGTTGAGTTCATAACAAAATCCTCCCCGACGATGTCGAACGATCTTGTCGTAGAACGATGGGAGGGAGAGAACGATGGGCTGACCCAGCGGGATATCGAGATTCTCAAAGGGGACAGCGAGCATATGCGCTCGGTGAAGTTGCCGCAGTGTCTCGGTAGTCGGCTCGCGCGACCCGTGGTACTCGATGCGATCCAGATACGGGTCTATCTGCATAGCGGTTTTCCTAGTTAGATAAAGTTACTCAATGAGAGGGCAGCCTACGAGATCTCGATTACATTGTACTTTCAACAATCCATCACAAATAGGGAATCTCATCAAGAATAGCACCAACATCACGCCGAACGATCACCTCTGTTCAGCGAGAATCATGTCTGCGGCTTTTTCACCGATCATAATGCAAGCGGCATTCGTGTTGCCTGAGACAAGGGTCGGCATGATAGAGCCGTCGGCGATACGTAAACCTTCGATACCGTGTACCTGTAATTTGTCGTTGACTACTGCGTTCTCATCGTTGCCCATGCGGCAGGTGCCGATCGGATGATAGGCCGTTTCTGCGGTTTTACCGATCCACTCGATAATCTCGTCATCACTTTGTACGTCGGGCCCAGGCTTGAACTCGATACCGCGAAACTGATCCATCGCTGGCGCCTGCATCAGACGCCTGGTGAAACGCACGGCATCTACCAGGGTCTGTCGATCCAGTGGGTTGGACAAGAAATTGAAACGAATAGCCGGCGCCTCATGTGGATCCGTCGACTTGATATGAATTGACCCCAGACTTTCCGGTCGCAACTTGTAAACGGTAATCGTCATACCGGGTTCGTCAAGCAATCTGCGTGTGGTGGGGGAAAACGCATACGGGACGAGATGGAGCTGGGCGTCGGGGCTCACCAGGTCGGCATGGGTTTTAATGAAAGCAACAAGCGGGGCCGACGGAAGACTCAAAAAGCCGTCCCTTTTGATCGCGTATCTGGCAACTTGCCACAGGAGCCCGAGACCGCGTGCCCGATCGTTGAACGTCACGCCACGTTTGCTGATTGTCCAACCCATGCGTGGAGCGATGTGATCGCGCAAACTCTCGCCAACGCCCGGCAAGCCATGGCACACCTCAATTCCCTGAGATTTCAACAGGGCAGGTTGTCCAATCCCAGATAGCTCCAGAAGCTGCGGTGAATTGATTGACCCGCAGCACAGGATCACCTCTACACGCGCTTGGGCATCAATAGTACGGCCGTCTACCGCATAGCTGATGCCTGTGCATCGTTTTCCGTTTAACGTTAGACGGTGCGCCAAGGCCTCGGTAGCAATCGTTAGGTTGGGGCGGGACCTCGCCGGCTCCAGATAAGCCACCGCCGTGCTCATGCGTTTCCCACCGCGAATGGTGGTCTGAGTTTTGCACAGGCCGGTCTGGTCGGCACCATTGTAGTCCGGATTGTTAGGTAACCCGATCTCTTCGCCGGCGGCAATTAAGGCATCGTACAGCGGATTCTGATCCGCAACTTCGCTGACATGCAGTGGCCCACCTTGCCTACGCCATTCATCTGCCCCTGGTTCGTAGTTCTCCATGCGCTGAAAGATCGGCAGGACATCGTCGAAGCTCCAGCCTCTGTTGCCCAATTGTGCCCAGTTGTTGTAATCCAACGGCTGGCCGCGTACGTATACCAATCCGTTGATGGCACTCGAACCACCAAGCATCCGGCCGCGGGGAACTGGTATCGACCGTTGGGCCATGACCGGTTCGGGCTCCGACCCATAGCACCAGTTGACTTTCGGATTGTCGATGAAGCGGCTGAAGCTGATCGGCACTGGTGTGAGGGGGTGACTCATTTTCCCTGCTTCGATTAACAGTACAGTGAAGCGCCGATCCGCGCTCAAGTGGTTTGCCAGTACACAGCCAGCCGAGCCAGCGCCGACAATGATGAAATCAAAAGTGTTGGTTGCATTCATCGTAGGATCATCTATAGCAGTTTCTCGTTATTTAGGAGCGGGTGGTCACATACTCGGATGCGGTTAATCGACAAGTCGCTATTTTACGCCGGTAAACAGTCCCCACCGATGATTGCCGGAATGGGCTCGGTTCAGTTTACTGCGCCAACTTTCCGTCAACTCGTCCCGGCTGACTTTATCCATCTCTAAGGCAGCTATTTTTGTTATATCCGACTCAAGAATTGCGATGAAGCGAGCGGTAATATCCAATGCAAGGACTTCTTGGAAACCGGCCTGAGATAACAAATCTGCGTATTGTGAAACTGTACGCAAGTGATAACCGCGACTTTTCACATAACGGGAAAAATCTGGACGCCAGGGCTGTTCACTGCAACAATAATCGGTGAACAACAATTTACCCGGTCGCTTCAACGCGTTGTACAGGGTTGAAAAAAGATGTGACTTGTCCTGGATATGCAGAAACACATCCCTGCTGTAAACCGCGTCGTAGTGGTCATGAAGGCTCAGGGTCAGGCAGTCTTGGTGGCGGAGAGTGACACGACTGCCCAATCGGTATGTTGAGAGCCGATCTCGTGCTAGTGCCAACATATTGTTTGAAAGATCTATCCCATCGACAAACAGGTTGAACTTCTGAGCCATAAGAAAAGCGCTGCCGCCAAGACCACAGCCCACATCGAGTACCGTAGAATCGAACGGGAGCGCGAGTTTTTCAATCAGTTGAGAGGCGTACTGCCGTCCACCCGGGCTAACAAAGTCTGTGCCGTATACTGATTCATAGCGCAATATTGAGTTACGGGAATACTGATTCGTGTCCAGAAATTCCTGGGTGGCGTTTTGAGCCTTACTCATTGGTGTCCTCGCTGGACCACAGAGGCATGTCTTTGTTCGCACATGTGCTGAACGACCAAACGTTGAAAGAGATCTAACAAGTCTTCCAGGTTCTTGCATGTGTTCATGGAGTCACAATTGCGTCGTGCACCAGTTTCTGAAACTGATGCACGTGGTGTTCGCTCCACTCAGGACGGTTTCTGTTGATCACAAACCTGCCTTGAGAATAGCCTTGAGAACGAAGTCCGTGTTGGACATTTTCGTATAACGCAGTATCTTCAGGGATGAGTGTATTGATGGTCCAGTCAAGGTATGCCTGCTCGCTTTCGGTTGGTTGTTCGCTCTCAAAATAGAATTCCCAGCGTTGCAGGCTACTCTCAGGCCCGGTTGGGATCATCTGAAATACGCCGAGATTCTTGGGGCCTGGCGCAATGAAAAATGCCGTGTTGGGCCACAACCAGGTATAGATCGCCCGTTTAACTGAATCTTCCGCACCGACCTTGTAGGCTGGGTTGTCCGGATCACTATTGGTCATGGCATGGCATGTGGTAAATCGATCCTCCCAAACTTCAAAGGTTGAGTAGTCGAGCAATCCCATTAACGATGGATGAGCCACAGCCGAGTGATAGGATTCCAGGTCGTTATCCACCAGTGTTTTCCAGTTCGCCGCCGTTTGTAGTTCGTAATTTCTGGACAGAACCAGATCATTCAGTCCCGGGCAATACGCACGCATATCTTTCACCATGGATTCTGCAATATCGGTCAGTGCATCGGCGTTGGCGTCTAGATTGACAAAAACCAATCCAATCAGCGTTTCCACTCTGACTGATACCAGGCCAAATTCTGATGGGTTGAAGTTTTCTATTCCTTTTACACCGCGGGCTCCGCGGAAATTACCCTGGTAGAAAGCACGTAGTACATTGTCCTCACCTCGAATGACGAAAATTTCTTGGTCGACCACTGTTGTGGTTAAGAACTCACCGGGCTTGGATAACTGATGGGCCGCGCCCACGTACCACCAGTTTTTATAGAAAATCTGTTCCTTTTCCTTCCCGAATATTTTGGAATCGGTATACCAGTAAGCCGGTAATGTCCACGAATGCTCGGCTTGGTCGAGGAAATTTTCGGGAGCTGGAATAGGTTCGTGGTCTGTCATTGGTTTGTTATGGCAGTCTGTCCTGATCAGGGAAATGAGTTCCCGCTAGAGATTGCGCGGGTCCTCCCGAATTTGAAATTGAAACTGTTGCACCATGATCCCATCCATAACCACCATTCTATCAATCACTTCGTTACGTTTCCGGCTAAGCTCGCTTATTAAGGCGAGCCACTTCCGGAAATATCCGGAGTCTTGTTTATACTGGATAGAGCCAGCACAAACTCGCGTAATCGCCCGAGGTGGAGTGAAATGAAATCTGACATCTTTCTTGAAAAGGCCCGATTAGGCCCCCGCAATAAAGTGCTTGTCGAACACGATGAAAAACGTCACTTGCCTGGAATCAAGCGACGGTTCAAAGCATACACACACGTTGATCTCGCCCATGTTGTGATGTTGGTCGAGCACGACATTTTGGATCCACAGCGCGGCGGTCGTTTGCTTGACGCGCTGCTCGAAATACAGGTGCTCGGTGCTGCGGGCTTCCCGTGGGTTGCCGAGTCGGGTTCATGCCTCGTCCAGTTTGAAGGCTTTATCTCAGAGCACTGTGGGGAGGACATAGCTGGTCGATTACAGACGGGCAGAAGCCGTAATGATCAAGAAGCAGCTGTGGAGAGGCTCTACTTTCGCGATCTGCTGTTGGAGTTGTTTGCGCTACTCAGTAACTTGGAGCGGCAAATCATTGAGCGCTCAATTCGCCATGCAGATTTAATAATGCCGGGTTATACACACCTCCAACATGCACAGCCCTGGACTTTTGGACACTATTTGATGCGTGAAGCTTTCATCTTCGAGCGGGATCTGCAGCGTATGCAAGGATTGTATGCACGGACGAATCTGAGCTCGTTAGGCGGCGCTGCTCAAGTTGGCACTTCTTGGCCATTAGATCGAGAACGCACGGCTGCTTTGCTGGGGCACGAAGGTCTTGTCGTCAACGCCAACGATGCTGGAGAGTTCGCCCGTGATCATATTGAAGAGGCGATAGCGGTACTCAGTATTATGATGAGCAATCTTGGTCGATTCGCAACGGATCTTTACGTTTGGAGCTCGTGGGAATTTTCTTTATTGGAAATTGACGATGGGTTGGCAGGTACCAGCAGCATTATGCCGCAAAAGAAAAACCCGCATGCGCTCGAGCGAATTAAATCATTGGCCGGACAGTCTGCAGGCTGGTTACCCGCGGTAATGAGTTGTCAACGCGGCGTGTTATCGACCGATCTGGATATGGTGTACGGTGAGGATATCGTTTCGAACGCCACCGATGCGTGCCGGGATGCACTGGAATTGATGACGGAATGTGTGCGTACATTGATTGTGCATGAGTCGACAATGCGAGAGCGTGCCGATGTTTACTGGAGTACAGCGAGTCACGTGGCAGATGAGATTGTACGTCGCTTTGATTTTCCGTTCAGAGTCGCACATCACGTCGTAGGTGCATTCGTTAAAGCGTCAATTGAAGCCGGTGAGCCGGTGTCTAAGGCTTCATCAACCCGGCTCGACGAGGCGGCGTTGGCAATTGCCGGATGCTCGTTAGAGATTGGCGATGCGGAACTGCGTAAAATGTTAAATGCAGAGTCGTTTATTCAGTCCCGTGTCACAATTGGCAGCGCTAACCCAATGGAGGTGGTCCGCCAGGCTGATCAAGTGACTAGCGATCTCGCGGTTCATCAGCAATGGCTTGTTGAACGGTGTGCTCGGATCGATACAGCGTTAACCGATTTACACAAACAGGCACGACATCTATCGGCTTCCTGAGAACACACCGGTGTTTAGACTGTTATGCGACGTAAAAATGTCGTTACGTTTAGAATGCCCTAGCTGATTTCAATTCAACGGCGGCACCAGTGTTTCACTGGAGTGAACAGCCTTGGAGTAGTCCATGGAACTTGACGAACCCCCCCTGGAGTTTGACGACGCGGCTGAGCGTATGATTGAGCTTGGCAACCGATTGATTGATGCAGATGATGAGTCGGACCGCTGGGAGGTGGCATCGGGTCTTTTGGCCGGTGCTGTGCATTTCTGGCTCTATACTCGACAGCCTTGTGGGGAACCCTACTGCGAGAGTTGTCCCGATATCGATACTGCGGATAAACGTGTGCGGCTGTTGATTGAGGAAGTCAGGCGTTTTGCCCAGGAAAGTGAGTATTTTCACACCCCGCTGGATGCCGATGCAGGATCGGCTTAGGCGCCGGCGCGAAATGGTTATTTTCCCTGCGTAATCTCCACCTGCCGGGTCTGAACGAAAGTGCACAACTCGGGGAAGAACGACCGGAAGTCCTGACGATAGGCTTCGTAGCATCGACTGAGTTCGGCCGCACCGTGTTCCATGTGTGATTCAAATCGGGCTCGCTGGGCCATCTGTGTCAGGACTTTCCCCGTGCCGATTATGCTGGCGTAGCTCAACAGTACCCGGTTTTGGATCATGTAATCGAAAAACCGGCGAGAGCGCTCGGGGAATTCAGCCAGCCGGGGTCGCAGCATCAACTCGACCGAGCCCGCGTAGACCTCAAGAGACTGCGGATGATACGTGTCCCAATCCCGGGCCAGGAAATGATCGAGGAAAACATCTGCCACGACACTTGAGTATCGGCCAAACACATGCCACATCCGCTTTTTGGAGCGGCGTACAGTGTCATGGGTATCGGTAAAACGGTCGATTTCCCGATGTAAGCGGACACCGGCCTGAACAGCTGGTTTTAATCGTTTGTACTGGTCTCCACGGACCGCATCGCCGATGAAATTACCGATCACTAAGTCTTCAACATCGCCCGACAGATAAAGATGGGCCAGATAATTCACCGCGGAATACCTGTCTTGGCTGTTGTCTGTTGCCAGGTATTCTTGAAGTAGTCGTGCAGCGCCTGCGGTTTTTCGAACATAAGGTCAGGTGCTTTGCTTTTAAGCCTTGTAGATGATTGCCAGCCCCAGGTTGCAGCTACCGCGTTAACACCGGCATTCTGCGCGGCTTCAATATCGCCTACGGTATCGCCAATCATCCAGGTGGAGGTGGGCTGTGCACGGTTCGCTTCAAGTGCATTGACAATGTGTTCGACTTTACCGCCGGGCTGTTCGTTTCCATAGATACAGTCCATCAGGCTGGTTAGTTGAGCAGCATCCAGTCGTTGCCGAACAATCGCCGAATGATTAGCCGTAACAACACAAAGCGTGTAGTGCCGGGCCAGGCCCCTTAGCATTTCGGGTATACCTTTAAACAGCGGCACTTTCAGTGGGTCGCGATTCAGGGCCTGGAACAGATGCCGCGCGTAGTCCCTAACATAGGCTTGACTGATGCCCGCGGCCTCAATAAGACCCGACAGCGTCGCCGATTCCATCGCATCGACATCTGTTTTGTTCAGCCCTTCTCCGAGACCGTGCTCACGACAGAAGGCGGTCGTATATTCACTGAGAATATTCAGAGAATCGACCAGTACACCGTCATAGTCGAATAAGAGCAGACCCCGATTGCGGGGTGATTTTGACTTCAACAGGGTATCTCCCCATCGTTCGTTAGCGAGCTAAGTAAAACATCCTGGCAGTCATTGTCGCATTACTGCCAATCGATCGGTGCATAATCCGGTGACAGACTTTTGAATAGACCTGTACAACAGATGACTTCGATCGATCTATCCTGCCTGATTGACACTAAACGGTACCCGCTGGACGAACAATTTTCTGTCGAGGGCCAGCTGTTCATTGCCCGAAGCAGGGCACGTTCTCTACACCGTGTGCCTGATGTCAGCCGAACCCGCTCTCGCTTGGTACCAGAATTGTGTTTCAGTACCCGACCGGGTAGGTACAACAGCCAACCCGTGTGGACTTATTTCTGGAGTCGGGTCGGTTGAGGTGAACGGCGCGGATCTGATTATCGTTGGTGGTGGATCCGCGGGTGCGGCACTGGCTGGACTGATTGCCCGGGATCAGAGCGTTAGTGTGCTGTTACTTGAGGCGGGCCCGGACTACGGTCACCAGCGTGCAGGTCAATGGCCATCTGATCTGTTGGATGCCCGGGAAATACCTCAGAGCCACCAATGGGGTTATCGGGGACGCAATCACGCAACACATACGGAACTGTCCACCTATGATCGGGCCCGGGTGATAGGCGGATGTTCTGCACACAATGGTTGTGTCGAGCTCTATGGCCACCGGCGTGATTACGATGCTTGGGCAGAACTGGGTAATCCTGGTTGGGACTGGCTGTCGATTGAACCTGCCATAAAGCGAGCCATTGAAATGTTGCGTGTCCGTATACCCGACACTGCCGAGCTGACGCCCTTCCAGGCGGCGTTTCTTGAAGGAGCGCAATCATCGGGTGTTCCGCGGGTAGCCGATCTTAATGATCCCGATGACGCGCAGGGGGTTGCTCCATCGCCCACAAATATTGTGGAAGGAACACGATGGAATTCTGCTTTTGCCTACCTGGATCCAGTTCGCGATCAGTCGAACCTTACCGTGTTGGGTCATGCGACGGTCCGGCGCCTGCTGATCCATTCTGGGCGGGTGAGTGGGGTCCATGCGAGTGTCGATGGTACTGGTCAGGATATTCATGCGGAGCGAGTAATCCTTGCGGCCGGTGCGTATGGCTCGCCGACAATTCTGCTGCACTCGGGAATTGGCGATCCCATGGAGCTGGAATCTGCTGGCGTTGCCTGTCACCACCCGCTGCCAGGTGTCGGCAAGCACCTAACCGATCACCCAATCATCGACCTCAAGTTGAAGCCGAGCCAAATTCTGATAGAGCAGATGAACGATTTTGCGGCTTCAGGTTGGTTGCCGGACGAACAGGTGTTGCTCAAAGCACGCAGTACCGGTTGTGTCGAGGCTTTTGACCTGCACCTGTTCGCGGTCAGTCGCCGGGACCCGGAAACTGGGGAATGGTCTTTGGTGTTGCCCGTCTCGTGCATGGATCCGCACAGTCGTGGCGCGCTCAGACTGTCGGCGTCTGGCCACGCGGATGATGATGTGGTGATCGATCATGGATTTCTTTCGGATTCGTCAGGACATGATCGAGCCGTGCTGGCGGACGGTGTTGAGTTGGGACGACAAATAGCGAGATCGATGATGCGCCAGGGATCCATCAGTGACATCAGCAGTCCGCCTGATGACTGTACCGGGCAGGCTTTATTGGATCACATCGATCGGGGTGTCTCGATCTATTATCACCCTTCGTCAACCTGTCGAATGGGTCCCGAACAAGATGCGTTGGCGGTCGTAGACGAGGTCGGGGCGGTACGCGGTCTGGATGGATTATTTGTCTGTGATGCATCGATCTTCCCGACCGTTATGCGTTCTAACACTAACCTGCCCACGGTCGCTCTGGCAGAACATATGGCACCGATACTGGGGAATTGGAAAAAAGACTAAAGCGCCTCTGGATCCACGCAAAGCAGCACATCGGCCGCAGTACAGCCGTCCGGGTGGACAATCAACGGGTTGATGTCGAGTTCATCGAGTTTGGCACCAAGCTGCTGGGCAAAGGCAACGATGGTACAGATGGCGTCTACAAGCCGGTCAACGTCTGCGGCTGGCCGATTCCTGAACCCTCGCAGCAGTTTGGCCACCTGCAGTGAGTGCAATGCTGTAGTAATGTCTTCGCGTGGCGTCGGTAGAAGTATGGTCACACTGTCGGCTACCAGTTCTACCAGTGCACCGCCACTGGCCAGTGTTAGGGTGTGGCCGAATTGTCCGTCATTGTGGATACCAACCAGCAGTTCCGCGATTGAATTGGCCACCATCTTTTCAACCAGGAAGCACTCTTGCGATAGGTCTGCTGAATAGTCTTGAACAGCCCGCTGGATTGCCTTTGCTGCATCGCTCACCTGGGTTGCCGACTCAAGGTTTAGTCTCACTGCGCCCGCTTCGGTTTTATGCGGCAGGTCTGCACTGACTAGTTTCAGGGCCACAGGATAGCCCAGTCGATCAGCCGCAGCCGAGACACCGTCAACTGTGACCAGTTCTCCAGCCGGAATCGGGATGCCGGCGTTTTCCAGCATTTTTTTGCCCTGCCATTCATCCAGGGTGATGCTGTTGGCAGTTCGACCCGCAATCGCAAAGGAAATTGATCGTGCCTGAGTCAGATGTTTTTTGCGTTGCCTACCAAACACAGTTGCCGCGGCAATTGCCTGTACGGACTCACCGATACCCTGTAGCGGGGCCGTATCGTGGTCTTTCAGGAATTGCTGGATCTGGGTATCAAGGTTCTCTGGCAGGCTGCTGCATACTGCGCCCGGGATGCCTGCCTCACGTGTGGCCTGCATAAATGCGCGCGCGTCGGCCTGGTACAGGTGGCGGTCTTCTTCAAGATGCGGTGGAGGATAATCCTGGACCAGCAACGCCGCATCGTAATCATCCTCGACCAGTGCGCTGAAGACCGGCTTGAGCTTTTCCTCGTGGCCCCACAGCGGAGTGGTGTAATCCAGGGGATTGGATACGGTTGCAATGGCCGGCAGTAGGCTCTTAAGCTTGTGACTGGCTGCAGGTGAAGGGGCTTTGAAGTCGATTCCGCACTCCTCTCCCCGGTCAGCCAGCATGGCAACGTCACCGCCGGAGCAGGTAAAAGCGGCCAGTCGCTGACCAGTTGGTGCCCCGGCGATCGTCAACAGGTTAAGTGTTTCTAGCATCAGGCTAGGTGTCGGTACCCGAACCACACCCAGTCGATCGAACAGCGCCTGGTAAAGAGTATCGCTGCCGGCCAGGGACCCGGTGTGAGTCAGTGTAGTGCGGGCAGCAAGATCAGAGCGGCCGACCTTGAGCACGACCAGCGGTATGTTTCGGTCCAGTGCGTTCAGGGCGGCTTTCGCAAACTGCGGAATGTCTCGAAGCGATTCGAGATAGATACCGAAGGCGGTGACTTCTGACCGTGTCAGTAATGCTTCAAGATAGTCTTCAACACCCAGGACAGACTGATTGCCTGCACCAATCACGTAGGAAAAATTTACCGATCGCCGGTTGGTGAGCAAATACCCAGAGAGCATTCCAGACTGCGAGATGATTGCCGGACCTCGGGTCACCCGCTGACCACCGTGGCTGTAAGGCCACAGATGGGCGCCTTGAATGTAATTGAGCAGGCCAAACACATTGGGTCCAACGAGGGCTAAGTCACCGGACACTTCGATCAATTTCTGCTCCAACACTTCACCATCGACACCCAGTTCTCCGAAACCCGCGCTGTAGCAGACAACACCGCCAGCACCCCGCTGGCGCAGCTGGCTGACTACCGTGGGGACCACGGATCCGGGCACCGCAATAAATGCAGCATCGGGTGCTTCCGGAAGATCATCCACACTGGCGAAACAGGGATGTTCGTCCAATTTACGGCGCTTCGGATTGACGCCCCAGATCTGACCGCTGAAGCCACCGGCTGCACATTGGCGAGAGGCATACAGCGCCTCGCTCCCCCCGATAAAAGCGATGTGCCTGGGGGCGAGCAGTCGCTGCAGATTTTTCTTCTGGCCGGGAGTCATGCTCCAAGCGGACGCAATAAAGCGCGGCTGATGATATGTCGCTGGATTTCAGAGGTGCCCTCCCAGATTCGCTCCAGACGGGAATCCCGCCACAGTCGTTCAATGGGCAGATCTTCCATCAGGCCCATGCCACCATATATCTGAACGGCGTGGTCGGCGAGTCGGTGCAGCATTTCAGACGCATACAGCTTGCACATGGCCGCATCTGTAGGTGTCATCCGGCTCTGGTCTGCTTTGTGCGCAGCGTGCATCACCAGTAGGTCTGCGGCCTGCAGTTCGGTCGCCATATCAGCCAGTTTGAAAGATGTGCCCTGGAATTTGCCAATACTCTGGCCGAACTGTTTACGATTAGCGGCCCAGTCGATCGATAAATCCAGCAGACGTTCCGCCCGCCCGCAGCAACCGGCACCCACCCAGACCCGCCCCATCTTGATCCACTTATCTGCCAGGATGAGACCTTCGCCTTCTTCTCCCAGTACTTGACCAGGCCCGACACGGCAGTCATTGAAAGACAGTACAAAGTTCAGATAGGCACGCTGGCTGACACAGCGGGGTCCGCGTACGATATCAAAACCCGGATGTCCGCGGTCAACCAGAAACGCCGTGACCCGTTTGCGTGGCCCGCGATCGGTTTCATCGGTTCCAGTCACTGCAAAAACAATAGCGAAATCCGGCAGAATGTGACTGCTGACGAAATGTTTTGAGCCATTTATGACCCAGTCGTTCCCGACCCTTTCTGCCCGGGTTGCCATGGACAAGATGTCGGATCCGGCACCGGGTTCGGTGATGGCAAAACATTCGGTTTTCTCCGCTCGAACGCAGGGGTCCAGATAACGCTCTATCTGGTTGCCCTCGCAGGCCATCAGCAGTTCCGTGGGACGCCACGCAAAGCCGTTGAGCGCGTGCGAGACCTTGCCGAATTCCCGTTCAATAACCGCCAGGCTGGTGTAGTCAAGACCGCCGCCTCCAACCGATTCGGGAAGGTTGGCAGCATAGAAGCCCATTTCGATTGCTTTACGAGTGATCTGCTGCCCAAGATCAGAGGGTACTTCGCCTTGTTTTTCGACTTCGTTTTCGTGGGGTAGAAGTTCCTCAGAGACAAAAGCTCGTGCGGAATCAGCCAGCATGCGCTGTTCTTCAGTAAGTTCAAGATCCATTTGCTTCGCGCCTTGATTGTATGGCGCTGTTGACAACCGCCTCGGAATCAGCGGACAACGGCGCTTGAGAGTTGTGTTCAGTACACCATCTTATTGTGGGATAGCGTGAATTTCCATCGGAGTACAGACGATTTTACGTCGATGCCCTAGAATCACCTGCTCCCTAGATCAGACCCAGGCGCTATTATCGCGCTAGCTTTAAACTACAGATACCAGGCTTAGCGGCCCCCGAAGGCCGGTGACAGTGAGGAACAAATGACGGACCGAAGTGAAGAATTGATGGTAGAGCGACGTGGTGCGGTTCTAGAGATCACGTTGAACAGGCCTAAAGTCAACGCAATAGATTTTACCCTGAGCCGGATGCTCAACGATGCAATCGTGACTCTGCGCGATGATTCAGACCTGCGCGTCGGTTTACTGACCGCAACGGGTGATCGAGTTTTTTCAGCGGGCTGGGACTTAAAAGCAGTAGACAGTGGCGAGCAGCAGCTGGATAACTGGTGGGAGGCTGACGTCGATTTGCCCGGCGGTTTTGCCGGTCTCACGGAAATGTGGGATCTCAACAAACCGGTGATCGTGGCTCTGAACGGACTGACCATAGGCGGTGGGTTTGAACTGGCGATGGCCTGCGACCTGATCATTGCTGCTGATCACGTCGAGTTCGCGTTGCCTGAAATGCCGTTGGGCATGGTGCCGGATGCAGGGGCGATACAGCGCCTGCCTCGCCGACTCCCTTACAACATAGCGATGGAGATGTTGCTTCTGGGGCGTCGGATGTCGGCTGAGGAGGCAGCCCGGCGCGGGCTGGTCAACGCAGTGGTGCCGGCCGACACACTAATGACACGTGCCCGTGAATGGGCAGATCAGATTGCCGATTCGGCTCCGCTGGCTGTTCAGACCGTAAAAGAAGTGCTACGCGCGATCGAAGGCGATACGGTGGAGAATGCTTTTCAGACTATGCGTACCGGAGACTTGCCGGTTTATCGAAAAATGCTCAAGTCAGAGGATGCGAAAGAGGGTGTACGGGCTTTCGTAGAGAAGCGAAAAGCAGTTTTTCGGGGTGAATAGGAATTGATGACAGATGAAGACTAAAAACATCCAACGCGTAGCGCTGGTCGGGGGTGGGGTTATCGGTAGCGGATGGGCAACACGATGTCTTGCCCACGGGCTGTCGGTGGTCGTGACAGACCCGTCCCCTGCTGCGGCTGAGATGGTCTTGAAGACTGTTGACAGTGCGTGGCCGATACTCGAAGAGGCAGGCCTCGACGAAAAAGCCGATCGCAGCAAACTGGAATTTGCCCCTGATATCGAGACGGCTGTTGCGGATGTGGATTTTGTTCAGGAAAACGTACCGGAGCGTGAGGATCTCAAGATTGCTGTGCACGAAGAGATCGGCCGGCACGCTAAAGGCGACATTGTAGTTGCCTCGAGTTCATCGGGTTTACTGCCCAGCCGTCTCCAGTCCCGCTGCCGCAGACCAGAGCGACTGGTAATCGGTCATCCCTTTGCCCCGGTCTATCTATTGCCGCTGGTTGAAGTCGTGGGCGGCGAGCAGACTAGCCTCGAGTTTGTGCGTGCCGCGGGTGCGTTCTACCGCGAGATCGGCATGCGCCCGTTGCATGTCAGAAAGGAAGTCGAGGCTTATATTGCCGATAGACTCCAGGAGTCGCTTTACCGGGAAGCACTTCATCTTATAAATGATGGGGTTGCGACCGTACCCGAGATCGACGCTGCCGTTACCGGGGGTCCAGGTTTAAGATGGGCGTTCATGGGAACCTTTATGGCGTGGCATCTCGGTGGGGGGCCAGGCGGTATGCGTCATACTATCGAGCAGTTCGGACCTGCACTTGAATTACCCTGGTCGCATATGAAAGCCCCCGAGTTGACCGAGGAACTCAAGAATAGAATTATCGACGGTTGTGAAGTCGAATCAGGTGATCGAGATTTCAATGAACTTGAGCGACGGCGGGACAAGTGTTTGGCAGAATTCCAGAAAGTTCTGGAAAAATATTGGTATCCCCCTGGAGAAGATGGTTGGCCTGAGATGGAGTAATGAAGTTACTGCAAGAATCAAAAATATGAATGAAATCGAACAGAGAACAGTAATAAGGAGAACACCATGGAGATGAACAGAGAAGTGGTCGTCACCTGTGCGGTGACTGGAGCTGGTGACACCGTCGGCAAGCATCCAAACGTACCAGTCACGCCGGAACAGGTGGCTAATGCCGCAATAGAGGCTGCTGATGCTGGCGCTGCGATCGTTCATATCCACGTACGCGACCCGGAAACAGGTATTGGTAGCAGGGACGTTGATCTGTTCAAAGATGCGGTGGAACGGGTTCGGAACAGTGGTCGGGATGTATTGATCAACCTGACGGCAGGCATGGGGGGTGATCTCGTGGTCGACGACGATGATCCAACCATTGCAGGTGAGGGTTCCGATATGGTTAACGCGGAGACGCGAATGGCTCATGTCGAACTACTGCGGCCGGATATTGCAACGCTCGATTGCGGCACCATCAATTTCAGTGACAGCAACTATATCTATGTGCAGACCCCCAACATGCTCCGCAGTATGGCCGCGCGTTACCAGGAAATCGGTGTTAAGCCTGAGATGGAGGTATTCGATCTGGGTCACATGAGGTTTGCCAGCCAGATGTTGAGCGAGGGGCTCATTAATTCCCCTGCCATGTTTCAGATATGTCTAGGAATTCCATGGGGTGCAGGTGCTGATCCAGCAACCATGAACGCGATGGTCGGACAGCTGCCACCCGATGTGTTCTGGTCTGGATTCGGCATCAGCCGTGCCCAGATGCCGATGGTGGCACAGGCGATGTTGCTCGGTGGCAACGTGCGTGTTGGTCTGGAAGATAATCTCTATCTAGAAAAAGGTGTCTTCGCGAGTAATGGTGAACTGGTCGAGAAAGCTATCCGAATAATTCGTGAGCTGGGCGGTCGACCCTGCAGCGCAGACGAAACCCGAGCCAAGCTGGGGATAAAGTAGGGGTTGGTTAAAAGTTCGGGAGACTCGGGTCTCCTGTGGAGAGCTCAGCTCGCCATCTATTGTTCGGCAGTACCAGTCGCACTTTGGTCAAATGCGGGCATTACTTCGTTGATGAACAGTTCCAGCGATCGTTTTTGTGCAGCCTGACCGAGGCCAAAACTTGCACAATAGGTAAATTGATCGACGCCAATGTCTTGGTATTGTTTGAGCTTGGAAATTACCTGATCGGGCGTGCCGAACATCAGGTTGTTAACCAGTTCATCCCGATTGAATTCTTTGCGACTACTCAGATCAGCAAGGTCGATTTGCTGGGGGAAACCATTATTAACGCCCCCTAGGTTTTTAAACAGGTTTTCGAACTGACCCAGCTGCCGGTACACGGACGTGACGGCTTCATCGATCTGCTCCGTATTTTCTACCACAGCGGTGTAACGCATTGTCGAGAAGATCGGTCGGGCGGTGCCGGGATTGTCCCGAAGCGCAGTCTCGAAGCGTTCCATGTAGGTTTCCACCTCCGAGAACGGGCGGGTGAGAGCCCACGACATGATGTTGCAATTGTTCTTTACCGCGAAATCGTAAGTTACCGGTGCGCGGGCTGCGACCCAAATAGGGGGATGAGGCTGTTGCAGCGGTTTAGGTACCGACGTGGCAGTTGGGAACGACCAGAACTCTCCGTCGTGTGCATAGTCACCGGCCCAGAGGGCTTTTACAGCGGGCAACATTTCCTGAGTGTACTTGTAGCCTTCAGATTGTTTGAGACCGGGATGCAGGCGATCGAATTCACGCTGGTAGGCACCTGATCCGATACCAAATTCAAGTCGTCCGCCACTGTACAGGTCGAGCAGGGCAGCTTCTCCGGCCACATCGATCGGGTGCCAGTAGGGTGCGACAACCACCGCAGTTCCAAGTCGGATTCGGCTGGTGTGTGCGGCCCACCAGGTCAGGATCTGGAAAGGATTGGGTGCGATGGTCATCTCGAGCGCGTGGTGTTCGGCAGCCCAGGCGCTTTCAAATCCTGCCTTATCTGCCATCTGTACCATCTCCAGCGTGTGCTGGGCCACATCTTTCATATCGGCTTCAGCCGACATGCGCTCCATGTTGATGACGAGTTGAAATTTCATGTTTAACGTTGTTTCGATACGCTCAAAGTTCGCAAAAGGCAGGCTGTAACTGCTTGAAGTCTAGCACTATCGATCAGACCTAATGGAACCAGTAATGTTTGTTGTCCTGGCTCAGGTCAGCTTTTCTTACTTTCCTCTGTTCGGCGTGAGAGGGATCACTGCATGACAAAGGGATCGGCGATAGGGTCGGGTGAAGTGTTCAGCCAGACGGTTTTGGGTCGAGTATAGTCATAGATCGCCTCAAGGCCGGATTCGCGGCCATAGCCACTGTCCTTATAACCCCCGAATGGGGCAAGCGGTGAGACCATCCGGTAAGTGTTGACCCAGACAATACCACTGCGAATGCCCTTGGTTATTCGCAGAGCACGCCCGATATCTGCTGTGAAGATGCCTGCAGCGAGTCCAAAACGACAGTCGTTGGCGAGCTGGAGTGCGTGGGCTTCATCGGTAAATCTAAGTGCACTGACGACCGGTCCGAAGAGTTCGCGCTGGACGATACCGATCTGCTGGTCCGGACATGCCACGACCGTGGGTTCGTAGTACCAACCGTCTCCCATGCCGGCAGGCTGTTTACCTCCATGGACAAGGGTCGCGCCATTGGCTTTGGCATCAGCGACCGTGGAGTCGATATTGTCGAGCTGTGCCTGGGTTGCCAGAGGGCCCATCTGGCTGTTCTCGTCAAGAGGGTCCCCAATCCGGATTTTGCTTGCTTTTTCTGCGACCCGCGCAAGAACTTCGTCATGAATAGATTCGTGCAGGAGCAGTCTTGATCCGGCAACACAGCTCTGACCGCTGGCACTGAATATGCTCAGCAGTACACCGTTGGTTGCACTTTCAAGGTCAGCATCGTCGAATATTACCACCGGTGATTTTCCTCCCAACTCCAGTGAAACCTGTGCGAAATTTTCTGCAGAATTTCTCACCACGTGGCGGGCTGTTTCAGGGCCGCCGGTAAAACTGATCCTATCGACCAACGGATGGCTTGTGAGCGCGCGGCCGCACGGTTCACCGAGACCTGAGATCACGTTGAAAACCCCGGGTGGGAAACCGGCCTCTTCGAATACCTTGGCGAATTCCAACATGGGTGCTGAGGCATGTTCGGATGCCTTGAGTACGACTGTGTTGCCGGCGGCCAGGGCTGGGCCGATTTTGACGGCAACCAGAAATAGTTGTGAATTCCAAGGGACGACAGCAGCAACGACTCCCAGGGGCTCACGTATTGTCATGGTCCACATATTGGGTTTGTCTATGGGAAGGGTCTCTCCACTAACCTTGTCGGCCAGGCCGGCATAGTAGTAAAAGTAGTCCGAGATATAACGCGCCTGCCAGCGGGTTTCTTTGAACAGTTTGCCCGTGTCCACGGTTTCGCAATGGCCGAGCGATTCAGAGTGTTCAGCAAGGACATCACCGAGACGGCGTAGTAGCTTGCCTCGTTCTGTGGCGGTCATTGTGGACCAGGGACCTTCAGTAAACGCACGGTGTGCCGCCTTAACTGCGGTGTCGACATCTACCTCATCTGCTTCGGGGACCACCGCCCAGGGTTTTCCGTCGGAAGGGTTGATGCTCTCAAATGTCTTGCCACTTTGGGCTGCTACCCACTCTCCATTGATGTACATCTGATAATTCTTCAATTCAGCCATCTGGGTTTCCTTGGTTTATAGAGGTTTGTAAGCAACGCATTCAATTTCTACGCGGATGTCAACCAGAAAATCGCTGATCAGGCCGGAACGTGCCGGTGGCGACTCTGGAAAATATTCTGCATAAACGGTATCGAAGCCGGGGAAGTCCTCACGGGATTTAAGCCAGACCATGGATTTAACGACGTCTCCCAGATCGCATCCGGCGAGTGCAAGCGTTTCACTGATGGCGTCCAGGCAGGCCCGGGTCTGTTCTTCAATCGTGCCGCTTGTCATGGGGATTCCGTCTTGCATGGGAATCTGGCCGGTCAGAAATACAAAGTCGCCGGCGCGTACAGCCCGCGACAACGACAATTGCCTGCCATTGATAATCAGCGGTTCACCGATAATCTGTTTTGCAGAAATGGACATGAGACTCGTCTTGGGTCAATGGACAATAGGCGATAAAGTATCATAGCTTACATTCCAGTTGCGCTTTGCCGTGAATCTATCTGTGATTCAGGCGGTTTTATATACTTTGGATCGAACAACAAACTACACAGCTGCCGGGACCTTTTTTGAGGAGGTTGGCGAGGGCGATCAGGTGATCGTGCTTTGTCATGGTGTCGGTCTTGACCACACGATGTGGGATAGGCAGGTCACTGCTTTGGCACCGTATTTCCGGGTCGTGCGTTACGATATGTTTGGACACGGCCGTACAGCGGCGCATCCGGACGTTACGGCAATAGGAGATTTTGTTGCCCAGTTGAAGGAATTGCTGGATTCTCTCGAAATTTCGAAACTGACCCTAGTCGGGTTATCGATGGGTGGGGTCATTGCACAGGGGTTTGCGGCTGATGCGCACGAGCGGCTTGAAAAGCTGATACTGATGAACACCGTGTACCGGCGAACGGATGCGGAACTTAAAGGGGTTCGCAGCCGCCTCAAGATCACCGTCGAAAAAGGACTCAAGCCCGTTGCCGATTTGGCACTTGACCGCTGGTTTGATGACGCATTCAGGCGGGCTAACCCGGATGTTGTGACCAGGATAAGAAATCGCTTGATATCCAACGACCTCGCGGCTTACTCCACGGCTTACGGGATATTTGTGGAAGCGGACCAGGAGATCGGTGCAGCACTTAAGCAGGTGCGATGCCCCACACTGGTGATGACCGGTGAGCTCGACACGGGTTCGACTCCGGAACTGGCTTACAGGATGGCCGCGGATCTATGCGACGCGCAGGTCGTCATCTTGCCCGGGTTGCGCCATTTGGCACCCGTTGAAGACCCGCCGAAGGTCAACCGGGTGTTGCTAGAGTTTCTCGGTATTGATTGACAACCTGGCTGAACAGTTTTAATTCCATCACAACACCAACAGGAGGCAGATATGGACAAAGCGTTATTTGACAAAGGGCTGGCCACACGTCGGGACGTTCTCGGCAAAGAATACGTTGACAATGCACTGGCGAATGCCAGTGAATTTGCCCAGGAGTTTCAGGAGCTTCTCACGGAATACTGCTGGGGTGCCGTATGGGGCGATGAAACGCTTGATCGAAAGACGCGCAGCATGCTTAACGTGGTGATGCTTGCGGCGCTTAACCGGATGCACGAGTGGGAACTTCATTTTCGCGGGGCCATCGTCAATGGTGTGTCGCGTGACGAGCTCAAGGCCATATTGAATCAGATCGCCATTTATTGCGGTGTGCCGGTCTCTGTTGAATGTCATCGAATTGCAAAGCGTGTTTTTGCCGAGCTCGATGGTGACTGACGAGCCACGCTAGCGTGAAAACTGTAGTTACTGAGAATCCGGCCTCGCTTGGGTTTTCAAAAGAAAGGCTGGAGCGTATCAGTGTCTGGATGGATCGTTATGTTAATGCCGGTAAGCTGCCCTGTGCGTTGACGCTGATCTGTCGTCATGGTGAGGTTGTGTTCGCCCGAAGTGTTGGTCAGCGAGATCTGGATTCAGGTGGATCGATCGAGATGGATTCGATCTTTCGGATCTTCTCGATGTCCAAGCCACTGACCTCGGTTGCTGTGATGATGTTGTATGAGGAAGGAAATTTTCAACTCGATGACCCGATATCCCGATTCATTCCGTGCCTCGCCGATCCCAGGGTGATGGTTTCGAATGTCGACGGACAGTTACAGACTCGCCCGGCAAGCGGTCCAATTACGATCAAACAACTGTTGACGCATACCGCAGGATTTACCTACGGCTGGAACGAAGAATTTTCACTGGGTGAAATGTACCAACAGGCCGCTGTCGATTTTTGGCCGAATAGCGGGGTGCTCGCCGACGTTGTGGAGCGGGTATCGGAGTTGCCATTACTGTTTGAGCCGGGGAGCCGCTTCGGATACGGTATTTCAACCGATATATTAGGACGGTTCATCGAGGTGATTTCAGGACAGTCACTGGCTGCCTTCATGCAGCAGCGCGTTTTTGAACCCTTAGGGATGACCGACACCGGGTTCTCAATCACGCCTGACAAGCTGGATCGTTTGACAACACTCTATGAAGCAACAGGCGATAGCAGTACGCTCGTCCCAGTTGATACTCCCGGATCAACGCTTTTCGCTGCAGAAAACGTTACCACGTTTTCTGGCGGTGGCGGATTATTGTCGACACCGGCGGACTACCTGCGATTTGCCGAGATGCTCCGCTGCCGGGGGGAGTTCAATGGTGTGCGTCTTCTGGGTTCACGGACTGTAGATTTCATGACTCAGAATCACCTGCCCGGCGACCTGGCACAGATGGGTGATATAGACTTCGATGGCTGGAGTATTGCAGGTGAAGGTGTAGGCTTCGGCTTGGGATTTTCTGTGGTACTTGATTCGGTCCGGGCACGCACACTGTGCTCTGTGGGAGAATTCTCCTGGGGTGGCATAGCCAGTACCGTGTTTTGGGTCGATCCGATGGAAGATATCACCGCGATGTTTCTGACCCAGCTGACACCTTCGAGTACTTATACATTAAGACGCGAGCTTCGAGTACTGGTCTATCAGGCCCTGGTCGAATGAGGCTTAACGACTTGATGGCTACATGCGCTGGATCGGGGGCAAGAGACCAACGATGAACAATCAGCAGAAACAGACCGACCCTACAGCGCTGCCGCTGCAGGGCATCCGAGTCGTGGAACTGGGTACCAGTGTCGCCGCACCGTACGGTACCTGGATCCTGGCGAGCCTCGGCGCAGAAGTCGTCAAGGTGGAGCGTCCGGGCAAAGGAGATGACGCGCGCTACTGGGGACCACCATTCTGGGAAGAGACCTCAACCATGTTTCATACCTACAATCGGGAAAAGCGCTCGTTAGAAGTAGACCTGAAGGATCCAGAGCAGGTTAAAAAGTTGCGGCGTTTCATTGCCGACGGCGTCGACGTGGTGGTCCAGAATCTCAGAGCGGGTGTTGCCGACAGCGTAGGTCTAGGTGCTGAACAGTTGACAACAGAACTGCCTGGGTTGATCTATTGCAATATTCGGGCGTTTGGAGCCGCCGGGCCGATGCGGGAACAGCCTGGGTACGATCCTCTGATGCAGGCTTTTTCGGGGTTGATGAGTGTCAGTGGTGAAGCGGGTCGCAAGCCTGTGCGCGTGGGTACCTCAATAGTTGATAAGGGCGCCGGGATGTGGTGTGCGATTGGCGTGTTGTCCATGTTGAATGCCCGTCAGCAGACCGGTCGAGGCGGTGTCGTCGATACGTCATTGCTCGAAACTGCACTGGCATGGATGGGCTTTCATGTCGCCGATTTTCGTGCAACTGGGGAAGCACCCAAGCCGCAAGGATCCGGTGTCCGTGGAATTGCGCCTTACCAGGCCTATGAATGCGCTGATGGCTACCTCGTTGTCGGTGCAGCCAATGACCGATTGTTCAGGAAACTGGCTGAAGCACTGGGGCATCCCGAATGGTCGGAGGACGAGCGGTTTGCAACCAACCCTGACAGGTTCGGCAATCTTGTTCAGCTCAACGAGTTGCTAGAACCACTGTTTCGCAATGCCGGCCGCGAACACTGGCAGACGATGTTTAACGAACTTGGGATTCCCTGCGCGCCGCTGCAGCAGCTCGATGAGGTGCTGGAACACGAGCAGGTTGAGGCGCTGGGCATTATTCAACGTGCCGATGAAGGTGCAATGCCACTCATCGGGCCGCCTGTAAGTTTTGACGGTCATCGCCCATCCGCCCGGCACCGGGCACCGGCGTTGGGTGAGTACAATGATACCTATTCGGATGAGGTTTCTGACGAGTAAAACAACCGTGCCTGAATTCCACACCATCGAGCTGTCGATCAGAGACGATATTGCGCTGTTGACACTGAATCGACCGGATTCAGCGAATGCGATGAATACGCAAATGGCCGAGGAAATGCTGGCCGTACTGACCGGTCCCGAGGCGCCAGCTACCGCCGCAAGGTGCATTATCCTGACCGGTACCGGTGGCCGAGCGTTCTGTGCCGGTGCGGATCTTAAGGAACGAAAAGGAATGACCGATACGGTCTGGATACAACAGCATGCGGTATTTGAAACACTCGGTTTGGCGCTGATGGACCTTCAAGTGCCTTTGATCGGGGCGATTAACGGCGCCGCATTTGGCGGCGGAATGGAGATGGTGCTGGCCTGTGATTTTGCGTATGCCACCAACACAGCCCGGTTTGCGCTGACCGAGACCACGCTAGGGATTCTCCCGGGCATGTGCGGTACACAGTATCTGCCGGGTGCTGCCGGGATTCGCCGGGCCAAGGAGATAATTCTGACCGGCCGTCCGTTCAATGCGCAGCAAGGTCTACAGTGGGGGGTTATCAATCAGGTGTGTGAACCCGATCAATTACTGGGTCAGGTTTTTGATACGGCTGCTGCGATCGCAGCCAACGGTCCCATTGCGGTGCGGGAAGCCAAGCGAGCCCTGAATCATGCTGGCCGCGGCGGTATCAAAGCAGGTTACCGGATAGAACTAGACGCCTACAGCCGGGTGGTGCCTACTGCTGATCGACGCGAAGGTATTCTCGCTTTTAACGAGAAGCGAAAACCACAATTCAAGGGAGAGTAGGGTTATGGGAGACGCACTGAAGCAGATGAACCTGGGAGAAGATTT
>Ga0208750_1000054_pt1 | contig 29153 bp, 24 predicted proteins | sample Knorr_S15_td_O2m_FD_185602 | JGI IMG/M metagenome (GOLD analysis project Ga0208750, IMG submission 185602) | Marine microbial communities from Southern Atlantic Ocean transect - Knorr_S15_td_O2min_ad_340m_LV (SPAdes) (version 2) | ecosystem: Environmental > Aquatic > Marine > Oceanic | place...
GCACCAAACGAGGGTCTTGATTGGGGGGTGCACTTCTTAACGGATACTGCAAAGATCGCTCCTCAATAGGCGACCAAGGAGATAAAGATGGCGACTTTCAAGGTAAACGGTGTCGAGCATACGCTAGAAGTCGAACCGGATATGCCGCTGCTGTGGGCGATCCGCGATGAGCTAGGAATGACTGGCACAAAGTTCGGATGTGGCATCGCTAACTGTGGTGCCTGCACTGTTCACATTAACGGCCAAGCAGTGCGCAGTTGCGTAACTCCGATCAGCGCCGCCGAAGGACAGGAAATTACAACGATTGAAGGTCTTGCGACAGCCGCAGCTGGATCGAATTCGGCTCCCTCCGGTCTCTCTGCCGTACAACAGGCCTGGATTGACCATCAGGTTCCCCAATGCGGTTATTGCCAGTCCGGCATGATTATGGCGGTATCCGCCTTTCTCGCTACGAATCCAAATCCAACAGATGCCGAGATCGATGCAAGTATCACGAATGTGTGCCGTTGTGGCTCCTATCCCCGCGCGCGCAAAGCAATTCGCGCTTTAGCAAACGCCTAGGAGATTAATAAGATGAAAATAAATAGAAGACGCTTCATCTTCGGCTCCGTGTTGGTTGGCGGGGGCGCCTTGTTTACCTATTCGGCCACTCGCCCTAGCCGTCATCGCCAAGCCAATGTGGAGCTGGCTCAAGGGGAAGAACGCTATATTACATCGTTCATCAAAATCGAGCCTGGTAACGAAATCACTATCTACGTTCCACACTCGGAAATGGGGCAAGGTATTCACACTTCTCTATCAATGATGGCCGCCGATGAACTGGACGCTAACTGGGAAGAAGTAAACATTGAACAAGCTCCTGCTATTGACCTGTTCGCTAACGGTGACCTAGTTAGGGGCTTTGCTAGTGAATTTGGGGTCCCCGACTTCCTCATGGGCCTGGTCGGCGCATCTGCTTTTGCGGTGGCTGAAATTGGCAACCTCCAGACAACCGGAGGGAGTTCGTCAGTCCGCTTTACTGGTGAACACGGCATGCGCGTTGCTGGTGCAGCCGCGCGAGAAATGCTAATAGAATCGGCTGCAGTGCGCTGGGATGTCCCTGTCGAGGAACTAAGTACTAAACTGAGCCATGTCCATCACAATACTACAGGACGTTCCTTCAGCTACGGACAGTTAGCAGCCGACGCTGCACGGAAGGAACCACCTGAAAATCCAAGGCTAAAAGGCCGCTCCCAATTCAACATTATGGGAAAGGCGATTTCACGTAACGATATTCCAGCCAAAGTGGATGGCTCGGCGATGTATGGCATGGACGCTCATAGCGACGACATGTTATACGCTGCCATCCGAATGGCACCCGTATTCGGGACCAAACTGATTTCCGCTAACTCGCAGCCTGCATTTTCAGTACCTGGAGTACAAGACGTTATCGTGCTCGAGGATTCGGTTGCCGTCGTAGCTGATAACTACTGGCATGCCAAGAAAGCGCTTGAATTAATCGAGACCGAATGGGAAGCCTCCGAAAACGACTCAGTTTCTAGCGCTGATATTGCTACTCGCTTCGATAGGGAATTGGCTAACAGCAATGGCAACAAGGACAAAGAAGTAGGCGATGCAAACGCTGCCTTGAGTTCCGCCGCTGACTATATAGAAGCAAGTTATCGCGTCCCGTATCTTGCCCATGCAGCGATGGAGCCCATGAATTGTACCGTACACATCAAAGACGACACGGCAGATCTGTGGACCAGCACCCAAGATGCGCTAGGTATAAAGGGTCGGGTCGCACGCATTGCTGGCCTAAAGGAAGATAATGTGGCTTTCCACCAAACCTACTGCGGTGGAGGCTTCGGTCGACGTCTACCTTTTAACTGGAACATGATCGATCACGCAACACTTATCGCCAAAAAGTTCAACGTTCCGGTCAAAACAATTTTCAGCCGCGAAGATGATATGCAACAGGACTATTATCGTCCTGCCGTGCACAGTAATTTCAAGGCAGCTTTCGATACGGTAGGGAATGTAACAGCCTGGCACAACCGCTTCACGGGACCAATACAGACACCTGGCTCTTCACACATTCCCTACTCCATCGAAAATCAGTCAATAAGGGTGGTCGACGGTGATACTCATGTGCCAATAGCAGCCTGGCGCAGTGTAGACCATTCTCAACAGACCTTTTTTACAGAATCATTTACCGATGAGATCGCCCACCGAGCCGGAAAGAATCCTTATCAGTTCCGGATGGAAATGCTCCAAAAGCACCCCCGTCATCGCAAGGTATTAGAAGTGGCCGCCGAAGCGGCGGGTTATGGGCAGTTTCTATCAGAGGGCCATGCTTTGGGCATTTCGGTCCAAGAAAGCTTCGGCAGTATCGTGGCAGAAGTTGCAGAGGTTTCAATGGATCTCAATAACCGACCAGTGGTACACAAGGTCACCTGTGCCATTGACTGTGGATGGGCGGTAAACCCGGATACGGTGGAAGCGCAGATCGAGAGCGGCATCATCTTCGGTCTAACCGCTGCGATGTACGGTGAAATCCGGATCGAGAATGGGCATGTCGCCACCGGCAACTTCCCTGATTACGAGATGGTGCGCATGGCGACCACGCCCGAAATTGAGGTTCACATCGTTGAATCCGGCGAGGCACTGGGTGGTCTCGGCGAACCAGCAACTCCACCTATAGCTGCTGCGGTAACCAATGCAATCTACATTCTTACTGGGCAACGGGTGCGCGAACTCCCGATCTCGAAACATAATTTTTCGAGGACGACGCCAGTAGCTACTGTGTAATATGAAAGATCATAATAGGGTCACGTTAAGTGGCCCATTTTGATTTAGGGTTTTAAGTCAAAGATTCAGAGCCGCCCGCAGCTCGACTGCCGTTAGTCCACGCACATAAACTTCAGTACCACGATCAAACTCACGGGCTCTTTCTAGACCACCAACAATTACAGGATCAAAGCCGGCATCGCGAACTAATTGAACGACTGTCCCTACGGCTTCTTCGTCATCACCAGCGATAGGTACCCCTATTAACTCGCCTGAGCGATGGGCTTCACGACTTACCTCGACAGAACTGATCGCATTGAACGCCCTGACCAACCGGGTCCCTGGCAGGTATTCAGCCGAAGCGACCCCTGTGCCACGGGCTATGGCTTCATCTGCCATAGGGCCGTCACGATCGGCTCGTGGGTTACCGCAATCGATAACAATCTTACCTGCCATTGCCGCAGCATAATCTCGGCCAATCTGTGGTAACGCCCCATAGGGAACGGCTATTAAAATGACTTCACCAAAAGCAACTGCATCAGCTGGATAACCTGCATGCGCTCTACCATTTGACTGCTCCACCAAATTATCCAGCTGCTCTGGGTTGCGGGAAGAAAAAAACACCTCGTGTCCAGCTTCGGCGAGCCGCAGTCCTACCGCTCCTCCCATACGACCGGACCCTATGATACCTATTCGCAATGAGTTACTGGTTTGGGCTCTAAGAACTCCTGCAAATAATCCACTTCCTAGGGCAATACCTAAACACATCAGCGACCGACTAAAAGTGCGTCTAGAAAAGCGGGGAAGCTTACTATTCTTCATGCTGTTTCCTTTTATTGTGAAATTGGGCTTAGCTCCTGAATGCTGAAGCAGTAAACATCTTTGAGAGGTTGAAGTCAAAATGACCGTAAAACAGTTAGTCTAAACGTTTGCTGAAATTTGTCCCTCTTCAATCCATTGCTACTTGGGCTTTACAGACTCCTAATGGTTTTCGAGCGTGCTACACTGTGCCTTGTTTTCTAGCACAAGCGACTAATTTCCGTGCTCATCCTCGCTCTCGGCCTGATTCTATTTTTTTTCCCACACTCATTGCGTGAGTTAGGGTTCCGTGAAAAGGTCATCAGCAGTCTACCGTCGCAGAATGCTTATCTAGGGCTCTACTCTATGGTAGGCCTTATTGCTGTCGGACTTATCATATGGGGTAAATCCAGCGCTCCTTTTACCATGGTCTGGCAGCCGATCTTTCAGCTACGCTTTATCAGTCATGTTCTGATGATCCCGGCCTTCGTCTTGGTAATCGCCGGTAATACACCCACTTCTTACATGAAAAAGCAGCTTCGTAATCCCATGGTGTTGGGTCTGACATTTTGGGGGATTGCTCATTTATGGTCGAACGGAGACCTTGCGTCGATACTGCTTTTTGGCAGTTTTGCCGTATGGGGCTTTTTCAAATTTATAACCCTCGGCTTAACACAAGGCTGCGTTACGAAAAAACCGTCTATCTTCTGGGATATAGTTTCCATTGTTATAGGTCTTATCTTGTATTGGGTTGTCGGTGTCTATCACGGAGAACTGTTTGGGGTGGGTTTGAGTCTTGTATAAACAAGTTATTTGGATATTCTTATCAACGAGCCTCTTGGTTAAGGGTATATCTGCTTTTTCCCAGGATGAATACTTCCCCCAATGGAGTGGAAACTGGATCGCGGACGGCACCTTTTTCCAGATCGAGATATCAGTCAAAAATAATGTCATGGTAGTTAATCAGGTCGAATCCCTAGGATTCATTTGGACTAATCAGAATGGCGAGGTCGATGGCAAAATCGCTCAGGTTGAAGTGGAATACGCCGGAGCCACCGGAATCGTAATAGCAGAATTAATCGAACCCAACATGGCTATCGTGACTGCTTCGACTTGTGTTCCCGATTTCATGGTCGTATGCGCGTTGGCAAAGGGTCGTCAGGCAATATTCAGGAAAGTGGAAGAGCCCTGAGTGTATTTAAATTTCTGTGCTGGATTTGACCACCTTACCTAAAATTCCGTAATCGAGAGCTTCCTCCACACTCATCCAATAGTCTCTGTCAGTGTCTTCAGCTACCCGCTCCAGAGGTTGGCCAGTCTCATCGGCAATCAACTGGTTGATGCGTGTTTTCATCTTCACTATCTGTTCCGCCTGGATGGCTATATCGGTGGCATCACCTCGGGAACCCCCGGAGGGTTGATGCACCAGAAAGCGAGTATTTGGTAGGGCAAATCTGTTTTTTTTCTTTGCTGCTAGGAAGATAGTAGTTGCGGCGCTCGCTACCCACCCAGTACCAATGATTTTAACATCAGGTTTGATAAAGTTGATCATGTCATAGACAACGTCACCTGATTCCACGTGACCGCCAGGCGAACTGATATAAATTATGATTGGATCGTCACTCTCAGCGGCCAACGCCAGCAGTCGTTCAGTTACCGAGCGGGCAACCTTCTCGTTAATTTCACCGAAGATTGTTATGGTGCGGGACTTGAAGAGCTTCTCATCCAGGAACCCTGAACGCCCGAATGATTTGGATTCTTTGCTGTCTTCGTCGGACATATTAGGTTCCATCTGCTGGTTAATGAATACTAGAACAGCTTAACAGGAATTAACTGCAGGGTTGTTGATTTACGCGAAGGTAAGCGATGATTTTCCATAAGTCATCCTCGCCTTCCGGAAAATTAGATCCGAAACCCACCATACGCGTGCTAGGCACACCGGTAGTTACTATGTCAAAAATTTCCTGATCACTGCTTCCGTGTTTCCATTCGCAGTCAAACAGGAATACCGCATCAGTAGGTACTGGCGTGGTCTTGTGGCAGTACCCGGCGCAAGTACCAATGAACAGAGCCTGGCCTCGGTTGACCGCTTCCTGATCCTGCATGAAAGCCTGCACTACGGTTAGCTCTTGGGGCACTGGTTCACTTTCACCACACCCACTTAAACCCACCACAACGAGCAATGCGCAACTGACGGAAAGATACTTCATTAAAGATTCCTCTTGCATATCATTTTCAAAAAGAGATGAGGCCAACGGTCAGGCAGCATAAAACACTACAAGTAACAGTTTCAAGCTTCATGAAACTTTCTCTACCCACCTCTGACTAGATTTCTTTAGACCTTGCCTTCCGGGGAGAAGCCGGCATCATGATTCTCCGATCCGAGCGGTTTAAAGGTAATCAGCAGTTGCGGTAGCAGCGTTAGGGAACCGGTAAGCGCCACCAGCATTGCAAGACTGGTAAGCAGACCGAATACAATGGTCGGAACAAAATTCGACAGAGCCAAGATAGAAAATCCAGCAACAATGGTCATGGACGTAAAATACATGGCTCGACCAATACTGTTATGACAGAAGAACATCGTTTGCCGGTAGTTACCAAACCTGGAGTACTCACGCTTGAAACGGTGCATGTAATGAATAGTGTTATCTACTCCGATTCCCACAGAAATTGCTGCAATGGTTATAGTCATGATGTCCAGCGGTATGTTTAACCAACCCATGACCCCAATCACGAAGGCCGCAGCAATGCCATTAGGAATAATACAAATTACGGCGATGGATAAAGAGCGGAACAGTGTCAGGAACATCAACATGATGGCAAACATTACTACGCCCAAAGTGAGGATCTGTGAGCGGAATAAGCTTTGTAACACATTATCGTACATAACCAGGATGCCGGTTAATCTAACTTGGCTATCTTCAAATCCGAAATTTTCTTCCACGCCTCTTTCTATACGCTGCAATAGTTCGTTGCGATTTAAATCCTCCGCTGACTCTATTACCCGCACGTTATAGCGCAGCTGGTTCTCTTCGATGGAAACAAAAGGATTCAACACAGATTCTTTCAACGTTTCCGGAATGCGACTATATAGCAGGGCCCACAACAATCCATCTATGGGCTGATTGGCGTTTAGCTTTTCTGCGAGTTGAATTACAGCTCCAAAAGAAATCACCTTGCCAGTTTGTGGATCCGCATCCAGAAATTCGTGTATAGCCTTTACCTGGTCCATCTTAGGAGCTGTGAACCAGTAAGCATTATCGGCTTCTGGATCAGTACTAACGTTATCAAATCCCCCAAAATCATCTTCAAAGCCATCTTCGAATCCGTCGCTTGTTTCAGGCAAATCGACCACTACATCGAACGAGAGGGTACCACCGAGCTTGTCATCGAAAAGGGACATACCCTGAAAAATCTCCGTGCTCTCTCGGAAATAATCGATGAAACTGTTTTCCACTCGCAATCGAGTCAAACCTGCCACGGCGAATACCACCAACAGAGCATAAATAATGAGAATGTTCCCACTCAGCCTGTCAGTAAGATTGGCTAGTGCGCCGGTTAAATTCAGCCGCAAGTCTCCTGACAACTGAGTGTCGTCGACTTTGAGGGAAGTCATCACTGATGGAAATAGCGTGAATGCAACCAACAGCGCTGTTGCCACACCCATCATCATCATCCAACCAAAGGTAATAATGGGCAAAATGCCGCTAACAACTAGTGAGCCGAAAGCTACAGCTGTAGTAAGAGCAGTGTAAAGGCAAGGCCTAAACATACTTAATACAGCATGTCTTAAGAGCTTATCGTGGTTACTGAAGTGGCGGGTTGCCCGAAGCTCCCGATACCGCACCATAAGGTGAACAGTCAGGGAGATAGTGATAATAAGCAAGAGGGAAATGAAATTGGAAGACACCACAGTTACGCGCCAATCCATAAGACCCAATGTACCAACCATGATTATACCTGCCACTGCGCAGCAGCCGAGCGGTATCGCCACCCAGCGCACCTTACGAAAAATCAGTCCTAGAGCAAAGATAATTAGAGCAACTACGGCCAGGCTGAAGGTGCTCAGATCGCCTTGCACGAAAGTCACTAAGTCATCAGCAATCATGGGCGCACCTCCCAAGTAGATCTGGGCGCCATCACGATAATTCCCTAATGTGTTGCGGATAGCTTGGATAATTTCATGCTGTCGATCAGCAGCAACGATACTGTACTCGGCGTATTGCGCTTCAACATCACCCAGTTCCAGCTCTTCATCGGCGGTAATCCCACCACCTCGAGCCAGGCTTCTTAGTTCTGTTCGTCTATTAACGAGTAATTGCAGCGTTTCGTCGATGGAGAAACTCACTAGCAAACTCGCAGTCTGGCCGTCAGGACTCACCATCGCATTACGAAATATAGGGCTGTTTACAATTTCTTCCCGCGCTAACTCAAGATCCTGTTCCTCATCCATGATGGTTAGATAATCTTCAGAGATTGCTGTCAGCGGTGTATCTCCAAACAGTGGGACATTCAGAATACTGTCCACAGTTTCGACTCGGTCTATGGTCAGCAAATCATCCCGCAACTCAGCTAAGCGACTTAACTCTTCGCGCTCAAAGAGATTACCTTCCGGTGTATAAGCCACAAGAACTGAATCTCGTACACCATAACGGGTGTTGATCAGTCGGGAGAACTCAAGATCAGGATCATCTGCCAAAAGCAGCGAGTCCGCTGAAGCATCCAAGCGAAAATCCTGAGCATGCCACGCGAAGAAAACCACCAACAGCAGCAAGAAAGAGATAGCCGTGGCTGGATTGCCAAACACAAAATCACTATAGCGCTTGGCCACGGTGGAAGTCATATCATTCTACAAGATTCCAATTTCGCAGGACTTACAGGACTTACAATATACTTCAGTGGGCATAATATTACGATTCTCTGTTGGTCTGTTGAATGGGCAATAACAGGAGAGCGGCCCAGCACCTATTCAACTCTTCTTTATCTTTAGATTACCTTTTGCGACAGCAGTAAAATCAGCTAAAACTGATGCTAGCCCTCCACTCAAATCCCAAAATCTCTCTTAATTTACAACTCAATCACGATTCTAAAATGCCAGATTTTAAAGTTTCAAGCAACAAAGTTTTGAGGCCTAAGATATATTTTAACTTATTGATATTGATATATATTTATGTTCTTTGGAACTCTAAATCTTTGTGCAATTTTCTGTAACACCGACCAGCTATTAGCTGGGATTACAGTTTTATACTTGTTATTATATAAGCGGCAATATTGAGTAATACACCAGCAAAGGAAGAGATCGTCACTGACAGGCCTTAATATGAAATTACTAGGCAAACTATACATACTCGGTGTTTTGGTTTTTACCCCACTATCAGTAGTAGCTGACGAATGGCTTCGGTCTATTCCAGATTTTCAGCTCACCGATCATTTAGGTGTTATGCACGAACTTGATGACTACAAGACGTATGATTACGTGGTTTTCTACGTTCATGGAGTTGGCTGTCCGATCGCCCGCATTGCCTTACCAAACTACCGGGAAGTCAGAGATACCTACGCAAACAAGAACATCGGATTCAGTATGTTTAACTCCAACATACAGGACGATCTTCCGCGTATCGCTAAAGAGGCCCAGGAATTTAGTATCGACTTCCCCATCATTAAAGATGAAGGACAGAAAATCGCTAGGGCCCTGGGTGTCGAGCGAACCGCTGAGGTTTTCGTCGTCAATCCCCGCACACAAGAAGTGCTTTTTCGAGGCCCTGTTAATGACCAGGTTGGCTATGAAACCCAGCGCGTGAACGCAAGCGAACATTACTTGAAAGACGCCCTGGATATCATCATGGCAGGAGGTACCATTAACACAGATGATATGCCTGATTCCAAGGGCTGCCTGGTGGCGTTCTTCGATAACTAAATATGTACAAATAAAAATAGGACGTAAGTCGTCCTTTTTTGTGTAGGTCCACCCTAACCACTATTGCGTCGATATATAAACAGAAGTATCAAATAAGCTCTTCAAGGAGTTTCCCCATGAGTCGGCTTTTACGCGCAATAGGTATCATCTCTTCCCTAATCGGAATTACATTTTCAACCGCGCAAACCCAGGATACGGGGGCTTCAGCTTCAAAAGAACAAGACGCCGAAACTCGGCCAATCGAAGAAATAACCGTATTAGGCGAGAGAAGCTTCTATACCCTGCGTCTAGAGATCGAAACTGCTGAAGAAGAGGTGTATGGCCTTTTCAATGAACTGAATACCAATGATGACTTCGATGTTACGTGCACTTGGGAAGTCTACACTGGCTCTCATTTCAAGCGACGCAGCTGCATGGCTGCTTACCTAAGAGAAGCCCAGGCTGAAAATACTCAAAACTATTTAAAGGGCATCGACGTGCAACTTGACTTACCCGGAGTCAAAGGCGAGGTGCGTGACCAGACTTTGGCAATGGAGGCTGAGATGACCCACCTTGCCCTAAGCAATCCTGAGTTTGCTCAAGCCCTCATAAAACTTGCTGAATTATTTGGTATTCTCAATGCGAAGAAAGCAGCAAACCCGCTCAATTTCGGCCAATAAGCTTTGACTCGAGAAATTAGATAATCCATCGCCAAAAATTCCTGTGTTCGCAATGAGATAACCCTTGGAAAGTACCTCATACAATTCCATTGCGAACCTTGTTGCCGATTTCACCATCGTAAAAAGAAAAATCCTGTTTGTTTTAGCAAGCCTGTTGACCATCCTGCTTGCTAGCGGCATTTTGCGAATTACTTTTGATACCTCGCTAAATGCACTGCTTACTCGCAGTGATCCTTACCTTAACGAACTCGAAATATTGGAGAACGAATTTCCAATGCCAGTTGAAGTCCATTTTGCGTTTGTTGCCGATGAAGGGAAGCATGTATTTACACTCCCTATACTAAGGGCAATCAACGATCTCGGTGAGCGTTACACAGAATTGCCTTTTGCCATCAGTACCATTTCCATAATCGATTACGTGTATCCGGAAACGCAACGCAAGTTGTTTACAAGACCCATTGGAGAATACACACAAGTAGCTTTGGACACCTTATTGGAGGAAGCAGTTACAAACCGACTGCTTACGGCTAACCTTTTATCCCCTAATGGTGAATTGAGTTTCGCGATCATTAACCTTGACGCCAGAGAGGCGAGCAGCACCCAACGCCTTGAAATCGCCGACGCAGTCCTAGCACTTAGGGACGAAATGAGGGGTCAGCATCCAGCAGTGTCAATTCAGGCTAATGCCGATGTATTGCTAGAAAAATCCAGTCAACAGGCCATGATTGACGATCTTACGGCATTAATGCCGATCACCATACTAATCTGCGTGCTAACTATTTGTTATTGCTTCAGATCGGCCACGCTTGGTATTTGCATTCTGACCCATACGATATTCACGATCCTTTGCACCATAGGTGCACTAGGCTATCTGGGATTTGCTTTCAATAATATTTCCATTATTGCGCCTCTGGTAGTCGTAATAATCTGCGTCGCCAATAGCGTCCACATTATTTCCATCTATCTGCAGGCCCTGCATAAAAGAGATTCTAAACCAGACGCAATGCAGTACAGCGTAGCCTATAATTTTCAACCAATCACTCTGGCTGCATTAACCACCGCTATCGGTTTTTCCTCGCTGAACATGTGTTCTTCTCCGGCGATTCAGGATTTCGGGCGCATCGTGGCCATAGGTATCTTTTTCGCTTACCTACTCACTCTCGCTATATTACCTGCACTGTTGATCCGCTCCTCTCATTCACTCTCAAAGTCATTAACTGCTCGCCCACCTTTCCTCCAGAATCACCTGCAAACCTTAATCAACCTTACGCAGCGCCGGGACGGATTCATCTTCTGGTTCTGTAGCGGCCTGGCAGTAGTGACTTTGCTTATGCTGCCAATGAATGAGACCAACTTTAACCGACTAGACTTTATTGCAGCTGATTCCGATATCAGACAGTACTACGACGAAGTTACCGAGAAGATGAACCGCGGTCCTGCGTTAACTTATGGCATTGATATGGGAATCAAAGATACGGCAATCGAGCCAAGTTTTCTGCGGGAACTTGATGAGTTCGTTGCTTGGCTCTCAGATCAGCCTGATATCGAATCGGTGGCGAGTACAGTTGAGATCGTAAAAACTGTTGGCCGCATCGCCAATAGGAATAACGAAGAGTTCTTTCGTATTCCGGATACTGCCGAAAGCGTAAATAACTACCTGAACGCCTATCGCCTCGTAGAGTCGGAAGATTTTTCGCTTTCCAACTTTCTTAACCGCGACAACTCTCTGACTAATTTCTTCGTCAATACCACTCCCATGACCAATCAAGAATTAATTGATCTGGATTTACGAATAACAGATAAGTTCAATAGAGATTTTCCCGAACTCACACTCATTCATGGCAGTGGTGTACTTTTATTCGCTCGCATGGATGAGCTGGTCACCATTGAGTTACTCCTGGGCTATTGTCTGAGCCTATTGCTAATCACCGTAAGTTTGATGATTGGTTTACGCAGCATCTACTTTGGTATATTGAGCATCTTACCCAACCTACTGCCGGCTACCATTGTCTTTGGCATTTGGGCACTATTTGTGGGGCAGTTGGATCCTTTCGTGATGATGCTTTTTAGTATCAGTATTGGTTTGGTAGTGGACGACACGGTACACATTTTGAGTCACTACCTAGACGGTCGTCGAAACGGCTTAGGTAAACCCTATTCGATCAACCAAGCTATCCTGGTGGCGGGTCCTGCGTTGACAATTACAACACTGGTTTTGGCATTGGGGGTTACTATACTTATTGGTGCAAATACTATTTATTTTCAACAAGCGGCGAAACTGTTGGTACCGATCGTGGTTTTAGCTCTGATATTGGATCTATTGTATCTACCAACAATCCTAAAACGCTTCGACAATAACTTAAAACCCGATTTAGCAGCACTTTCCTGAGGACTAAAGCAGCAACTTGAGTACCTTTGACCAGTAGATTCATAGCCAATTAAAGCTACAATAAATAATCTATTGACGAAGGTATTCCATAAGAACAACATTCGGGGAATCTCCCTAGGATTCCAAACTATATTTTTGGTGGAGGAACACGATGAGTGATTACAAGAAGACATTGAGCAGAAGAGATTTTAATAAGACCAGTGCTGTCGCCTTGATGGCAGCAACGCTTGGCACACTAGGAGCAAACAAGATGGCATCAGCCCAAACTCCAGCCAGCGAGCTGGAATCTAACTACCTCATGGAACTGGCCCTGGATGTGGCTGACCAACTGGATGCCGGTCACACCAGAATAGCACCGGTCACCGGCGGCTCCTTCTCTGGCCCTCGCTTGAAAGGAACCGTGCGTGACGGAGGCGCGGACTGGATCACTCAGGTATCCGGACACAGTAGCCTGGACGTCCGTATTACACTCGACACCGACGATGGTGCCGTCATTTATATGACCTATAAAGGTGTCGTAGCACGCAGTGATAATGGCCTGTACTGGCGGGTAACACCGGTATTTAATACCGCCTCTGAGAAATACGACTGGCTAAACCATATCGTTTGTGTCGGCAAGAACAAACAGATCGAGGGTAAAGTTGCTTACGATATTTTCGAGATTTTATAGAGCCGAACAGAGGGTTTGTTAGACTGTATTAACTAGATTTTGGCATGTTCTAGATAAATATTGGTCACCTTGCAATCAATTCTGGGCGAAAAAAACCCGACCGTTTTTCACAAACGATCGGGTTCCTTTTATTCCTTAACTGGTTAGTTTGTTTTTTTGTACTAATCGTCTCCGCCTTGATCAACATTCTTCCAGTTGACAACACCAAAAAACATCTCATCCCAACTTTCATTACCCCAATCTACATTACGATCTGGGTTGGGGTTACTTGGGTTCTGCGAAGAATTATCCCACGCTGCTACAACTGTAATCTTGGTTCCGCCGGGGACAAATTTGGGCTCTTCATACGTATAGCTGAGCTGCCAATTGTAGTTATATTTGGCAACATTAATTAGTTCTTCAGTAGAACCGTCTGGATAGTCTGCGACGAAACGCATCCTCTTTCCACGAAAATGCATGTGGGGTAGGAAACTGTGTATGTGCGCATCCTCCCGAATGACTATATTGGCGGTTTGCTCAAAAGCCGGATCATGCGCAGGGATTGTGGTCCAAGAGTTTGGAAATACACACGCACACTGCCCTGACATTCTCTCTTCCGGGACTTCACCTTCCGGATAGAACCAGACTCCTATCTGACTTCTGTCCACTGTTTCACGGCCATTAGGTGTGTAATGCATGTTCAACCTAAGAAGTGAACCAGCCTTGAGTAAGCCTCCCGTATTAGGAGGAGCTAAATCCGGAGTGTCTCCTGGAATGTATGCCGTAATATCAGCTTTGTCAGGACTACTGCTACCGAGAAAACGACGCTGCTGCCCAATTTCTTCAGGGAACTGCAGATCGTTAACTGTATGGTGAAGTACCGATCGGTCTCCAGCAATTATCTGACTGCCTCGTACCCAACGGTCCGTGGGGATATCAAATGTCACTTCTGTGTTCACGAAAACCCCATTGCCAGTCGCAGGAACCGTAGTGGCCGGAATATCGAGAACAATATCGGGCTCACCAAATGCCCACTTGGATTCAGGCCATGTCAGCTCAGCAAGGAGATCTGCTTCTCCGTCTTTCGGAGCGCCAGCGTCCACCCAAGCTATGATGTTGCGAATATCCTGATCATCGACCAGGCGGTCATTAATGAATTCACCAATGTGACCATCGATTTGTCCCGGGGGCATGCGACGCGTCATTAACACTTCACGAATCATTGGAGACCAGCCCTGGATCATAGTGTGGCTATCCATGGCAAACGGTGCCACTCCGCCGTCTCGATGGCAAGTTGCGCACTGCTCCGCTATTACCGGTGCCACATCTTCCGAATAAGAGATAGCCAATTTTTGTGGATATGTCACAGCTTCGCCAGAAAAAGCGACTAGTGAATTACTTATTTCACCGCCAGCCAGGATTTCTTTGATAGCCTGCTCGGCACTAGACACAGGTCCTTTGTACAAAACGGTGAATTTCTTTGGATCAAAAAGAAGGACTTCGCCAACCCGAGATATACCCAGCGCTTCTGAGATCACTCGAGCATCATCCATAAGGACAGGGATATCAACGCCATATTCCTCTACCTGCCCCTTAACCGCCTCGCGGTTAAGATTACCCATTGGGTTGATCATCATAAATTCGATGCCCTGACTGTCATAATCAGATTTTAGCGAATCAAAGTCATCTATTGCTCCAGCAACGGTGTCACTGCCATTTGCCTGAACGAGCAATGCAATGGCTGCATGGTCATCGTACCAACTCATGCTATGGTGGTAACCTTGTTGGTCCAGCAGGGAAAAATCACCCACTCTCTCTTGCGCACTGCCGAAAACAGGAACAAGCAACAAGGAAATACAAAAAATGCTTACTTTCTTCACTTGACTCTCCTTAATCATTAATTCTATTTATCTATTCTCTGCTGGCCCCGTTTTACATAGCTGCCGATAAATTAGAGTAACCAGAACAGATAGCCTAACCCGAACTAAAATCTTGATTCCCAAGCCTACGAGTTAACGCCTAGCCAGTCAATAATTACTCAATCGGCCTACCGCAAAGATACCTTGGCTTAACTCAATGAAATTATGGATTTATCTCACCATCAGCGCCTCGTAATAACGCGAGCAATTTGGGATAGAGCACAGGGTTAGCCATCAGCAGATTGCGGTCATAAAACTGTGGATCGGCACCATCGGGAACTTGTCCGAAATGCCCACACTCCGCCCCGGCCTCAAGAGCAATTAGACGCGCCGCTGCGAAATCCCATACGCTGAGGCTTTCATAGTAACCATCCAATCGTCCACAGGCCAGCCAACAAATGTCTAGCGATGCGGATCCGATTCGACGAATATCGGCGCATTTTTCAAGAACGACTTCCATTCGCCTTATCATAGGTTTCAGTCCTGACTTCTCGTATGGGAAGCCCGTTGCAATAATGGCCTTACCTAACTCTTTTTCTTCACCCACGCGAACCGGTTCTCCGTTTAGAAATGCTCCATTGCCTTTGTCTGCCACCCACATCTCATTGGTAAAAGGGTTAAATACAACGCCGATCTTTACCTGATTTTCTTCCGAATAGGCAATTGATACAGCAGAGTGATTATGCCCATGAGCGTAGTTGACCGTTCCATCGATGGGATCAACGATCCATACAGGCTCGTCGATAGATTCGAGGCTCCCCAGGTCTGGTGATGATTCTTCTGATAGCAACAGGTGATCGGGAAATGTTTCCTCTATACCCTTTCGAATAAGTTGATCTGCTTTAAGATCGGCACCAGTCACCATCTCCAGGCCATCTTTGAATTCGCGTTTCACGGTCTCTAGGCTACGATAGTCAACGATGAGCTGCCCGGCTTCCCGGGCGAGATTAATGGCAAAGGATGTGAGATCAGTCATAACTCGCTACTGCTCGCTAATGATGGTTGAGTACCAAGATTATACAGGCTGAGCGCACTGCAAGGCATCACAGTCCAACCCTAGTGGCCGATAATTGGAATATTATGAAGGACGCAAACATAGCATTGAAATACTCTTTATTTGCTTGTTTTGCCACATGCGCGAACCTTCTAGCCCAGGAAATCTCCATTCGTCTTTATGTCGGGGTTTCCGCGTTAATTATTGCGATGGCAGCTGGCACAATCGCAGGCTGGGTGAGCAAGTACCTGTTGGATAAGCATTATATCTTCGCCTTTAAAACTAGCTCCTATGGGGAAGACCTGATCAAGTTTTTGGCTTACGGCCTGACTGGAATACTAACCACTTCAATTTTCTGGGGTTTCGAACTAACCTTTGAATACCTCTTCAACACTAAACTAGCTCGTTACCTCGGTGCCGTCATCGGACTGTCCATCGGATATGTAGTAAAGTATCACCTAGACAAACACTACGTTTTCTCGGAACAGGAACCTTGATGGAATTGCATGGCTGGGGGCGCTATCCGCGAGTCAATGCGGAAGTGCTGGAACCCATCAACTCTGAAGCGTTACAAAAGATACTCGCCGGAAAAGAATCCAAGCAATTTTGCATTCCTCGGGGGGCAGGCAGAAGCTATGGCGACAGCGCACTGGCAGAGAAAGTAGTCAGTAGCCGCTTTCTAGATAGTTTTATTGCCGTGGACGAGGCCAATACTCTAATTCGCTGCGGAGCGGGCGTTACTCTCGATAACATACTGAAAGTGTGCATACCTAAGGGTTGGTTTCTGCCAGTCTTACCCGGCACCAAGTTTGTGACTATCGGCGGAGCTATCGCTGCAGATATCCATGGCAAGAACCATCATTGCGATGGCTCTTTCTGCGACTATGTGCAAGAACTAACTCTGGCCTCAGCATCTGGGGAGGTCCTGCGCTGCAGCCGCTCCAATAATAGCAATCTCTTCCATGCAACCTGCGGTGGCATGGGTCTTACCGGCATTATAATTGATGCCACCGTGAGGCTAGAAAATGTGCCAAGCGTCCTTATTAACCGTCAGTCACTTCCGGCCAGTGATCTCAAGCAGTGCTTTGAATTGATCGAAGAATACAACGACAAAAAGTACTCTGTAGCCTGGGTGGATTGCCTGTCTACTGGCAAATCTCTGGGACGGTCTGTACTGCACATTGGAGAGCATGCTGAAGAAGGGGTATCGAGCTATAGGAACCGACGGGGGCTTTCGATCCCTTTCAGTACCCCCTCTTTTCTACTGAACAATTTTACGATGCGTATGTTTAATAGCGCGCTTTACAATTTACATAAAAAAGGTGGAGAAACCTACACTGCAAACTATGATGGCTACTTCTTCCCGCTCGACTATATCCGAAATTGGAATCGCTTATACGGGCTGAGGGGATTTCTACAATACCAGTTCGTTCTGCCGGGGGACTCGGCTCTCGGTGGTCTGCTTGAAATACTCAAACAGGTGTCTCGGGCGGGAATGGGATCATCTCTTGCAGTCCTGAAGAAATTTGGAGAGGGAAATAAAAACCTACTGTCTTTTCCACAGGAAGGATACACCCTGGCTCTGGATTTTAAGCGGGAAAAACAACTGTTCCCGCTGCTTGATGAGCTGGATGCAGTGATCATCGATTATGGAGGTCGCCACTATTTAGCCAAGGATGCTCGCATGAGTGAGGCTACTTTCAAGGCAGGCTATCCCGAGTGGGAGCAATTTCAGAAAATTAAAGAACGAGTAGACCCTTCCAATGTTTTTTCGTCGTTACAGTCACGACGAATAGGCTTAACCTAAAGGGGATGTTTTAAATGAAAATTGCCCCTATTGGTTTTAGTTCCCCTGATTTAAACCGAGAAACTTAGGACTTAGGAATAGGCATGAAAGTACTTATCATAGGCGCCACCTCCGCGATTGCAAAAGCAACTGCTCGCTTATACGCGGACCGCCAGGCGGAACTGTTTCTCATTGGGCGTAACGAAGAACGCTTGGGGGAATTACTGACTGATCTGAAAGTACGAGGAACTAATCAGATCGGCCACCAGGTATTGGATGTAACCAGACAGAAGGAGCATATTGCCGCTATCCAACAAGCGTATGATTTTCTAGTACACGTCGATGTAGCCCTAATATGTCATGGATCTCTCTCGGACCAGGAAACCTGTGAGCAAGATTATGAGATGGCAGAAAAGGAGATAACTATAAACGGCCTGAGCGTGATTTCGCTGCTTACCTTGTTAGCCAAAAAGATGAAGCACCAGCGACATGGATCCCTAGCTGTGATTACGTCGGTGGCGGGTGACCGGGGTCGGCAACCCAATTTCGTGTATGGCGCTGCTAAGTCCATGGTTTCCACTTACCTGCAGGGATTACGTGGCAGATTGCATCCCTTTAATGTTCATGTAGTTGATATTCGCCCGGGTCTTGTGGATTCGCCCATGACATCTCATCTCGAGAAAGGACCACTTTGGGCTAGTCCAGAATTGGTGGCAAAAAAAATAGTTAACGGTATCGACAATAAACGCCATACGATTTATACGCCGGGCTACTGGCGCATCATCATGGCAGCCGTGCGCTTTATACCGGAAATACTTTTTAAGCGTATGAATTTCTAATGACAAATTGTGATTCCAGTTTGCCTTTGTTCGTCGACCTCGATGGCACCCTAATCAAGTCTGATATGACCCTGGAATCTGCACTCTTACTAATAAAGCGAAACTTTCTCTATCTATTGCTAATTCCGTTCTGGTTTTTGCGCGGGCGCCCTTATCTCAAGCAACAACTCGCGCAGCGCACCAATGTGCCACTGGATTACTTGCCCGTTAACGAGGAATTTTTCCACTTTCTCAAGCAAGAAAAGATCAAGGGTCGGCCTATAACGCTTATTTCTGCATCGAATCAGGAAGTCGTTAGCCAGGTCAGTGATCATTTCCAATTATTCGATAACGCCTTTGGTTCCAATGACCGAATAAATCTCAAAGCCGAGAATAAGCTCAAGCGAATCAGAGAGATGCATACAGAGGCATTCAGCTACGCAGGAAATTCCAGCGCCGATCTGCCAATCTGGATCGAGGCACAGGAAGCAGTCATGGTTAATTGCAATGAATCGTTGGTGCAGAGGCTGCGAAGAAACACAACAGCAATACTTCGATTCGATAATGCGATGCCGTTTCCGTTGAAATTATGGCAAGCCATGCGTCCACACCAGTGGCTAAAGAACCTGCTGCTATTCGTGCCTCTAGTGCTAGCTCACCGAATTAACGATCCAACGCTTTTATTACAAACGACGATTGGATTTCTCAGTTTTAGCCTGTGCGCCTCTAGTGTTTATCTGCTCAACGACATGTTGGACTTAAACAGCGACCGCCAACACCATAGCAAGCACAGACGACCCTTTGCTTCGGGGGAGTTGTCCTTGCTGGTCGGGTGTGTGGCCGTCCCAGTACTCTTATTGTCAGCATTCGCGGTAGGCTCCCAGCTACCCAGGAATTTCGTGGAGATGCTTTTTCTGTACTGGATTTTTACTTCTTTTTACAGCTTCTTTCTGAAGAGACTTTTTTTAATTGACGTGATTACCTTAGCTATTCTCTACACTATGCGTATCGCGGCCGGGGCTGCCGCAGTCTCGATAACGATCACGAGCTTTTTAATCGCTTTCTCTCTGTTCCTCTTTCTGGGCCTGGGCTTAGTAAAACGCGTAACAGAACTGGTTAACTTGGAAAAATCTGATAAAGGTGAAGCGGAAGGCCGGGCATATTCAAAAAATCACATAGGTCCACTCACAATTATCGGGGGTAGTTCTAACCTTTTTGCCGTGTTGGTCTTCGCTTTCTATGCCGCGGCTCCAGACACAACCCGCCTTTACAGTTCCCCTCCAATCCTCTGGCTAATCTGCCCTTTGCTTCTCTGCTTGTTGATACGTATCTGGAAACAGGCTCGCGAAGGCAAGCTAGATGAAGACCCGGTGTTATTCGCAATTACCGACCGAGTCAGCCAATTGATCACGGTGCTTAGTGGTCTATTGCTCTGGCTAGCCACTTAAAAAGGTAACGATATTGCTCTCCCTGACTGCGCACTAAGGTGCGCAGCTTCCGTGAATTCCATGTACCGAACTCCGGTTTCGAATCTAGCCATAGAGATGTCTTCACGCCCGAGGATGGCATTGATAAATTCTTCCTCTACCCGATAGACCGCCTGCTCGTTTACTGGATTGGCTATCGGCGACAAATTTGGCTCTCCTCGCCTGCCTCCAAATAGGTTGAGTGAGCTGTCCACGAAGATTGTGCCTTCACTGCCATGTATCCAAGTTTGATTGCCTGAAGACAAACCGACTGTTTCACTGAAACGCATATGTACTTGGGCCCCGTTATTTAACTCATAAAGTATATCCAAGTGATCCGGCATACTAACGGATATCGGGTTACCATTCGCATCGCGTCGGGTGCGGACATGAGTCTTAGTCCGAGCTATGACCTCATCTCCAGGGCCGAACCAACGCATCATGGATTCATAGGTTGAACCGAGATTTAACACATTAAGACCACTATATTCACTGTTATGGCGCCAATCCAGATCACCGTTATAGTTAGCGAACGAGCGCTGGAGGCGCTGCACTTCAACCGACAGGACTTCACCGAGGTAGTTTTGTGCCAGCAGCTTTTTCAAAATATTATCGATTACGTAACTTGTCGATGTCGGTACCAACTGCGAAACGAGATGCGGGTAGCGACGCGAAGCAACTAGCATCTGCCTGGCTTCTTCTGCATCGTTAGCCATCCGGGCCTGACAAAGCACGTGTTTCCCGCTCTCCAATGTGGCTATGGTCAAATCGTGGTGCATATATGGCCAAGTACCAATAAGAACGGCATCAATGCCGTCATCATCTAACAATTGTTCCCAATTATCATAGGCCTTGGGAATACCAAATTCGTCAGCGACAGATTGGCTCGACGCCAAGCTCCGGTTGGCAACCGCAACCACCTCGCATTCCGAAATACGATTAAAACCCGGTATCTGAACAGCTCGCGTGTTGGAACCAGCACCAATTATGCCCACACGAACTCTATCGCTGCTTGAAGACAACGATACTCCCTGTTGGGCCGCGACTGTGCCCGGTACCATAGCAGCAACGACTGGTATGGCTGCGGTAGAAAGAAATTTTCTCCGGTTTAATCGTGTGTACACTTTGTCATCGACGTTTTTGTTCATAGGATTTATTCCGCTTTTCATTTTCTAATGATGAAACTGTCTGAAATAGGGTTCCATTTACTAGGCTTACCAATTTTGGAGATAACCATGTCCTTATGTGCTCCGGGAACCAAAGCGTCTTCGAATTCCTCAACCTCTTTAAAATCCGGGTCCAACCATTTAGCTACAAGCTCCTCGTCCTCGAAATCTAACATGAGAGGCATCGAGTTGGGATGGATCTCGTTCCATTGCGGCACTAATGGTGGCAGCGTGATAATGGAAGCCGAGTAGACGATCTCCCCGGTCTCACGTTTAAAATATTCCTTGTAGAGGCCGCCAAAAGCAATTGCGGACTTTTGCAGCTCGATCTTGTGATAGGTCTTTTTGTCTCCTAGTCCTTCTATAAAAGCACTAGCCGGGATGATGCAGCGTGATTCACGGTATGGAAGGTAGGAAATTGACCTCTTTTGCAACAACTTATCGTATCTGGAATTAAAAGAGGCGTACTTATAGTCCGGTTTGAGAGTTTCATGATTCAGCAATAACCACCAGATAGCATCCGACACCTGTTGCCCTCCGCCAACGTTGTGCACGATGGCAATGGAGCTACCGGGTGCAATGTCGCGATTTTCATGTCGGGGGAGTAAGCTGATACCCAGTGCCTTGCAGAGCCACTGAATTTCCGGACTATCGATCAGATTAAAGCGTCCACACACGTTTTTTACTATAGATGGGCTTCAATGATAGAGTCGAACCTTAGAATTCAAAAGGCCAACCTACAAAACTAAAGGTGTTCCCATGTTACGGTTTTACAGCCCTATTGTCTTTCTTCTTTTGTTTGGTTTCGGATCGTTCTCAGCGCTAGCCCAGCCACCCGATCAGCGCCAAGAGCAGGCTTGCAAAGAGCTACTCTACGCCCGAAACCTTACTATCACTTCCGCTAACATCCGAACCAACCCGCTATCAGAAGAGTCCTACTGCTACGTGCGGGGCATCATAGCTCCTGCGATTCATTTCCATGCCCAGTTGCCTTGGCCAGAAAACTGGAACGGCCGTTTCCTACAATGGGGAGATGGAGGCAAGGACGGTGATTTAGACTATGCCAATCATCGCGTCGCTGAAGGCTATGCCGTAACCAACAGCAATATGGGTCATGATAACAGCGTTGAGCCTGGTGCATCATTCGCATGGAACAATCGCCAAGCTGAGATCGATTTTGGCTATAGGGCCGTTCACCTGACGGTGCTGGCCGGTAAGTATCTAGTCAATCAATACTACAACCAAGCGCCTGAATATTCTTATTTCGAAGGCTGCTCCCAAGGAGGGCGTCAGGGTTTGATGGAAGCACAGCGCTTTCCCAATGATTTCGATGGTATTGTTGCTGGCGCTCCTGCTTTTGCCTATCAGGCTCTGAATGCAGCGGGTGTATGGAACCTGCAACGCATCTTTCGTAACAATCTAGCCGGCAACCTGGCGGTAGATACAAACTCAGATGGTTCCTTCGATAGTCTCAAATTAATCGATGTTCTGCATGAACAAGTGTTGGGAAAATGTGACGCCAATGATGGAATCACCGACGGCGTAATCAATAATCCTTTAGCTTGCGACTTCGATCCGTCCAGAGATTTAAATGATTTAATGTGCCCCGCAGGTACCAGCACTGCTGAATGTTTCTCCGAGGCGCAACTACAAACAACCATAGATTTGTACACCGGCCCGGTCGATGACGATGGTAACTCCGTCTACCCGGGTAAAGCACTTGGCTCGGAACCTCAATGGGCTCGCTACTACGTACCATACAATGGCAATAATATGGGTCCTTCAAAATTGGTGGGGGTAGCTGGTGATCACATGAACTACCTGTTTTACGAACAAGATCCAGGTCGCACAATTCCGGACGTCCGCGATTACCAGTACCAACCGCGAACCGACGGTGTGTTCCCCGAATTTCACTGGATTGATTATGATATCAACGACTTCTATTCCGGTAAGGGAGACCTAATGAAGGCCATCACCGATGCCGAAGATCCCAATCTTACTCAATTCCTTGAGGATCGCAGCGGCAAACTGATCGTGTATCATGGCTGGTCGGACACCCTGATTGTCGCTGAAGACACGCTCGACTATTTTAATGACATGGTTAATGTAACCTTTTCCGGCAGTATTGCGGCCGCCAGTGAGAGTGCCCGATTATTCCTCGCTCCAGGCATGGGTCATTGTGCCGGTGGTCCTGGTCCAAATTCGTGGGACAAGCTCGCCCCCTTAGTTGATTGGGTGGAGAATGGTGTAGCTCCTAGTTCAATAATTGCTACGCACAGCAGTAACGGCAGTGTAGACAACGAGCGACCAATTTGTGCTTATCCTCAACAGGCGACATATACGGGTCCAACTAGCGGACAGAACAATCCAGAGAACTGGGTAGCAGAGAATTTTATCTGTCAATGATCTGAAAGAGACTAGTTTCGTGGCCTGTCGTAATCTGGCAAAGGTCGCTATAAAGCCTCAAAGCAGCCGATCACACATTCCTATTTTGGGCCGTTAGTGGTACTTTCCTACGTTCCCAGTGAAACGAGAGCCAAGAGGTAATTATGAAACTCGGCCGTTTATTCAGTCTCTTTCTGTTTAGTTTGAGTATTACGCTCGTAAGTATGAACGTGCAGGCACAAGAAGTTTATCGCGCGAGATTGTCACCCATGCCCACTACTCCTCAGACAGTGACCGATATCACCGGGGAAGGGGAAGTGATACTGACGCTTAACGGCAATGCTTTATCAGTCGAGGGAAATTTCTCTGGTATGAGTTCAGCAACCACTATGGGACACATTCACAATGGCCCTCCAGCTCAGCCGGGGCCGGTTGTTCATCGGTTGGAAGTTACCGCTGCATCATCTGGAAACATCAGTGCTGAACTGGAACTGACCGATGAACAGGTAACTGCTCTTCGCAACAATGAACTCTATGTGCAGATCCACAGTGAAAACAACGCACCAGGTGAGTTGCGTGGTTGGATTTTTCTTAGTAGCCACTTCGATAGTTAGGTAGTGAGGCCGAAGTAATGAAGTTGTTAGTAGATATAAGAAGACCTGGCCTCGCTTTATTATTAAGCCTTGGCTTGGCAGCCTGTGGAAGTGAATCTCCCTCTTCCGTTTCGACCACACAATCAGCAGCCCCAGTAGTTACATTTGCTTCGCAGGTCGAAGCTGGCGCTGAGGCCTATGCAATCAATTGCGCTATCTGTCATGGCGCTAACCTAGAGGGATCAACACTTGGGCCATTACTATCGGGATTTTCCTGGGTACGACGTTGGGGGACTCAAACGCCCACCCTGTTGCTTGGAAATATCCAGGCAAGTATGCCGCCGGGTGGCAATGAAAACATAACTGAAGAGGACTACCTCAACATTGTTGCCCACATGCTGCAGGTAAACGGCGTCGATGGAGTCACCGAAGCACTAACCGCAAGCTCAAACTTCGTTATCGAGGACAGCATTTCACGAATGGTAGCCCAGCGAAACCGTCCTGAGCCACCTGCACCAGAGGGATTAACTGTGAGTGGGAATACAGAAGACTTTATTCCCTTTATCCCGCTAACGGATGCAATGTTGCGTGATCCCAATCCAGCCGACTGGCCGATGATGCGGCGTAACTTTTACGCTCATAGTTACAGCCCTCTGGATCAAATTAATACCGAGACCGTAAAAAATCTGCAGCTAGAATGGGTCTGGAATATGCACGAAGGTGATTCCGAACCCGCGCCACTGGTTTACAACGGTATCGTATACCTTATTAATCCCGGGAACGTGATCCAGGCGCTGGACGGTAAGACCGGTGAACTCATATGGGAACACTGGACCGGACCAGCTAACCGTCAGGACATGCGCAACATTGCCATGTACAACGACAAGATTATACAGGCGACTACGGACGCAAGGCTGGTTGCGCTAGATGCTCGAACCGGTGAACAGCGATGGGAGACTGCCATCGCTGATAATACCAAAGGCTTTTCCAATTCCTCAGGCCCTATTGTCGCTGATGGCAAAATTATCAATGGACTCGGTGGTTGCTCCCGCTACATTCCTGAAGATTGTTACATCAGCGCCTACAATGCCAACACAGGAGAGCTGTTATGGCAATTTGAAACAATTGCTGAGATGGGCGAACCCGGCGGCGACACCTGGGGAGGACTAGATAACGTATTCCGGGCCGGCGGCGAAACCTGGATAACCGGCAGTTACGACCCCGACCTAAGACTGACCTATTGGGGTACCGCTCAGCAGAAACCCTGGGTTCCGGTCTCGCGTCACATGACCATCTATGACGTTGGGTTGTTTACAAATTCCACGGTTGCCGTGAATGTCGATACAGGGCAACTTGACTGGTATTTCCAGCATGTACCCGCGGAGGCTCTGGATCTAGATGAAGTGTTTGAACGAGTGCTAGTCAACCGCGGTGATGACAAGTTCGTATTTTCGATCGGAAAGCACGGCATTCTCTGGAAGAATGATCGTATAACCGGCGAATTCATAGGATTCAAAGAAACTGTTTTCCAAAACGCCTTTACTAATATCGATCCCGAATCAGGAGCAGTAACTTACCGGGAAGATATCCAGAACGCTCAACTGAATGAATGGACTTCAGCTTGTCCGAGCAGCGCTGGCGGAAAGGACTGGCATTCGATGACCTATCATCCTCCTTCTGGGCTCATCATAGCTCCCCTTAGCCAGACCTGTCTGGAGAACGCTGCACGGGAAATCGCATTGGTACAGGGAGGAGGAGGCGTAGGTGCCAGTCGTAAATTCTTCGAAATGCCGGGTACCAATGGCAATCTTGGGAAAGTTGGCGCTTACGATGTGGACACAATGGAAGAGGTGTGGAGTCATCAACAACGCGCCTCTTTACACACCGGAACCATCTCGACTGGCGGCAATCTGGTTTTTGTCGGTGACCTCGACCGCCGCTTCAAGGCATTGGACGTCAGCACTGGAGAGACTCTCTGGGAAACTCGGCTGGGCACTTCTGTGCAGGGCCACCCGGTTTCCTTTGCCATTGAAGGTAAACAATATATCGCCGTAACTACAGCATTAGGAGGTACCAGCCCTCGAACAGTGCCAGGTGTCATTGCTACTGAAATTAGCTATCCGAGATGGGGTAATGCAATTTACGTCTTCTCGTTACCAGATTGATTCATAGCGGAGTAAATTCTTCCTTTTACGGACAGAGTACCTAACTAGAGGTTCTGGAAAATGAAACCAATAAAAATATTAGTGTGTTTATCCCTAATCCTATTTCTAACTGCTTGTGATAGAGAATCGGAAAGTATCGAAGGTGCGGGCACTGGTGGAGAAGCAGTTCCGACAGCAAGTACTAATTCCAGTCCAAGTTTCGCTGATCAGGCCGATGCCGGTGAAGAGTTATATAACACAAGCTGCGCTGCCTGCCACGGCCAAAACCTAGAAGGTACCCCGGTAGGCCCGATCATCAGTGGCGAGTCATTTTTTACGACTTGGGCATTACAGTCTCCTGTCGATTTTTACAATTACACTCGCGCGAATATGCCGCCCGGTGACAATGAAGGGATAACTGAAGAGGATTATTTTAATATCACCGCCTATGTCATGCGCTCCAATGGGGTAGCAGATAGTAACCCAGCTTTAACTTCGGAAGCGGATTATCCATTGGCAACTAATGTACCTGGTGCAGGAGCTTTTATTGCTCAACAACGTGGTTCGCAATCTGAATCTCCGACTGGAGTGATCCGATCTGGTACAGTCGAAAATTTCACACCAGTCACCGATGCCATGTTGCGAGACCCCGACCCAGCCGACTGGCTGATGATCCGGCGTACCTATGATGCCCATAGTTACAGCCCACTGGATCAGATTAACACCCAAAATGTAGACGAATTGCGTTTGGAATGGATATGGAGCATGCATGATGGAGACTCCGAACCTTCCCCTCTTGTTTATGGTGGTGTTATTTATCTAATAAACACCAGCAACATCATTCAGGCACTGGATGGCGAGACCGGAGAGTTGATCTGGGAACACCACGCTGGTCCCGCAGACAGCGAGGATATGCGCAACATTGCGATTTACAACGACAAGATTATCCACGCCACTACCGACGCTCGCTTACTAGCTCTGGATGCTCTCACTGGCGAACCAGTGTGGGAAACCCAGATCGCAGATGATAGCAGGGGCTTTCAAAATTCTAGCGGGCCTATAGTCGCCGACGGTAAAGTAATCCAAGGACTAGCGGGTTGTTCACGTTACATTGAGGACCCCTGCTTCATCAGTGCCCATAATGCTGATACAGGAGAACTGGAATGGCGGTTTAACACGGTGGCTGAATCGGGTGAACCAGGAGGCGATACATGGGGCAACATTGATGATTTATTCCGCGCCGGTGGCGAAACCTGGATAACTGGCAGCTACGATCCCGAGCTGAATCTAACGTACTGGGGCACCGCACAGCAAAAACCCTGGATGCCTGCTTCCCGCTCATTGTCCATCTACGATGCTGGTTTATTTACAAATTCAACCGTAGCCGTCAACGTCGATAATGGTGAACTTGGCTGGCACTTCCAACACGTGCCCGCGGAAGCGCTCGACCTCGACGAAGTCTTTGAACGGGTATTGATCGATCGAGGTGATGACAAATATGTATTTTCGAATGGCAAACACGGCATTCTCTGGAAACACGATCGCGTTACTGGTGATTTTGTCTCCCATGTGGAGACCGTTTTTCAAAACGCCTTCACTGATATCGATCCAAACACGGGTGAAGTGACTTACCGACAGGACATTCAGAACGCACAGATAGACCAATGGATATCAGTCTGTCCTTCTACAGCGGGTGGCAAGGATTGGCACTCCATGTCCTACCATGAACCTACCGCCAATCTAATAATGCCGCTGAGCCAGTCCTGTCTAGAAATCTCCGCACGGGAAGTACCTCTCGTTGAGGGCGCCGGTGGCACAGCGGCCAACCGACGTTGGTTCGAGATGCCAGGCTCGAATGGCAACATGGGTAAGCTCGCCGCGTTTAACGTCGACACCATGACCGAAACCTGGAGCTATGAGCAACGTGCTGCTTTTTTGACCGGAGCCGTATCAACTGCTGGCAACCTGGTGTTCGTTGGCGATCTTGACCGCCGCTTTCGTGCCTTCGATGCCCGAAATGGCGAGATTCTCTGGGAAACAAGATTAGGCACTTCGGTACAGGGACACCCCGTAACCTTTGCCATCAATGGCAAACAGTATCTTGCTGTAACTACAGCCATGGGGGCACGTGGAGTAAGTCCCCGCACTGTCCCTCGTGTTGTTGCTCCGGATGTTCGACACCCGAACAATGGCAATGCCCTCTACGTGTTTGCTTTACCTGAAGGGTAGTTGTGGCAAAGGATGTTAACTGCACCTGTTACATTGTTCTTACGCTAAGTTTGCCGAATCGACACCGACATCTCCGACAAGGTTTCTCTGTATCTTGACGGGTTGCCACCCCAAATTAAGTAAGGTACTCAGACATGATCGATAATAGCGACGATAGCTTCGAAAACGGAGTTCCTGAGGAACACCCTTCCAGCGTTGGCAGGATCGAGTGGATGGACCTCTCCGTCGTCGATGCTTCCCGGGTAAAAGATTTTTATTGCGCTGTAGTAGGCTGGGACAGCAGCGAAGTCGACATGGGCAGTTATAGCGACTTCAATATTAATCTGCCTGGCACTCACAATACTGTCGCCGGCTTGTGTCATGCGCGGGGTAATAACGAAAACTTACCCAGTCAATGGCTAATCTATGTTCGTGTCGAAAACGTTAAGGAGAGTGTTACAAAATGCGAAAAACTCGGCGGCAAGGTACTGAG
>Ga0208750_1000055_pt1 | contig 29031 bp, 30 predicted proteins | sample Knorr_S15_td_O2m_FD_185602 | JGI IMG/M metagenome (GOLD analysis project Ga0208750, IMG submission 185602) | Marine microbial communities from Southern Atlantic Ocean transect - Knorr_S15_td_O2min_ad_340m_LV (SPAdes) (version 2) | ecosystem: Environmental > Aquatic > Marine > Oceanic | place...
CATCCAGACGGATTCTGCCAGAAGACCATCGAAGTCGCCATCGCAGCGAAAACAAGCATTGCCAAGATCAAGCCCGTGAGGAACAAATAGGTAAAGACTTTGCTGTCAAATTTCAAATGCATGAAGTAAGAAACAACGATCTGGAACTTGACCGCCATGAGTATTAGAAGCGACGGTATCTCTACGACACCGAAATCAAAGAAGTACGTCGCTACCTCGACTGCTGTGAGGATGGCGAGAAGGACAGCGACTTTGATGTAACCAATGTCGCTCAACCCGTGGTCATGGTGTTCTTCGTGTCCCTCTTCTTCGGAGACGGTAGCGGTGTTCATGTGACCAGTTCTCCTAAGGAATCAAATAGACGACGGCGAAGATGACAATCCAGACGATGTCAACAAAGTGCCAGTACAGGCCAATTATCTCAATAGTTTCGGCGCGTTCGGGGCCGAGGATTCCTCTCGTGACAAGCACCCACATCGTCACGAGCATGACGATGCCCAGCGAAACATGCACGCCGTGAAAACCAGTGAGTGTGTAGAACGCTGATGAGGAAATGTTGGTCGTGTAACCGAGGCCTTCACGGTAAAAGCCCGTGAATTCGTAGACCTGCCCAGCAATGAAAATCGAACCTAACGAAGCGGTGGTCAGCAGCCAAAGCTTGCACCGCTCCATCTCGGCTCTTTGTATCGAAGTCACCGCCAAGACCATTGTGAGCGAGCTCATCAAAAGAACGAACGAGCTAACTGAGGTAAACGGGATGTCAAAGAGATCTGCAGCCGTGGGACCTTTGGTGGCCGGTCCGACTCGATTGCGACACAACAAATAAGTCGAGATCAGTGCCCCGAAAAGCAAACAATCTGAACCCAAGAAGGCCCACATCGTCACTTTTTCGTTAGTCAACCCGGTGTTGGTTGGGAGGTGATGATAGTCGTCCCACTCAGTTCGGCCGTACGCCAGTTCGGAGGTCTGGGCCTCAGCGGTATCAGCCAACGGGGGCCTCCTCGACTATCGCGGAGTCGCTGTTCGGATCGTTCTCGTCTGGGTGGTGGTCGTCGCCCTGTGCGTCGTGACCGGCTTCAGGGTCGGTAGGGGGTTCCAAACTCCAGCCGAATATCGCACCAAGCATCAGTAACAAGCCGATCCCGGAGAGCCAAAGGTTGTAAATCAACCCAAGCGCAATCAGTGGAAACCCAGCGGCAAGAACTATGGGCCAATACGACGGCGACGGTAAATGCGGATGTTGATCTCCCTTTTGAGCGATGTCGTTTCCATTAGCGACTTTGCGCAGCTTGCCAGTCTCGTCTGCCTGATACTTCTTGTGCCAGAAATCATCCACGTCAGTAACCACGGGGACGTAATCAAAGTTGTGTTCGGGAGCAGGTGAAGGTATGGCCCATTCGAGGGTCCTCCCATCCCAAGGGTCGGCTGGTTCTTGCGGAACGGTACCCGCTTTGTAGCGAAGCCAGGTCCGGATGATGTTCACCGCAAAGATGATCATCCCTATCAGAATCACGAATGCTCCGATCGTGGATACTGCGTTCCAAAAGTCGAAACCGTCCTCGGGTCCATATCGGCTGTGGCGACGCGCCATTCCTTGCAACCCGAGTATGTGCATGGGGCCGAACGCCGTGTTGAACCCAAGAAGCACTAACCAGAAGTGCCACTTGCCAAGCGCTTCGTTGAGTCTGTATCCGAACGCCTTGGGCCACCAGTAATACATCCCTGCAAACAAACCCATCAGTGCGCCACCAAAGAGTACGTAGTGGAAGTGGGCGACAATGAAATAGGTGTCCGTTTGCTGGGTGTCGGCAGGTGCGATCGCGTGCATCACGCCCGACAACCCGCCAATTGTGAACATTGAAACAAGCGATATGGAGAACATCATTGGGATCGTGAATCGGATATTCCCTCCCCACATTGTCGCGATCCAGTTCAAAATCTTGACGCCAGTTGGCACCGCGATGAACATCGTTGTTGCCGAGAACGCCGCTACTCCGACCGGTCCGAGACCGGAGACGAACATATGGTGGGCCCAGACACCCCAGCCCATGAAACCAATTGCAATTCCAGATAGCACGACGATGGAATAGCCGAACAGCGGCTTCCGGGAAAACACCGGCAAAGTCTCAGAGACAATCCCAAACGACGGAAGAATCAGGACGTAAACCTCTGGGTGTCCGAAGATCCAAAAGAGATGCTGCCACAGCAGCGGATCGGCACCCATGGCGACGTTAAAGAAATTGGCGTCAAATGTCCGGTCGAAGCTGAGGAGCACCAGAGCGACGGTGATCACGGGCAATGACAGCAGTAACAGAAATTGGACCACCAGAATCATCCACGTAAATACCGGCATGCGAAGCATGGCCATGCCCGGAGCCCTGAAATTGAGGATCGTCACAATAAGGTTGATTGATCCGATGAGGGAGGCGATGCCCGCAATTTGCAACCCAAGGGCGTAGAAATCCATCCCTGACCCGGGGCTATAGGTAACACCGGTATTGGGGGCGTACGCGAACCAACCGCCGTCCGGGCCGCCGCCCAAGAACCAACTGAGATTGAGAAAGATCCCTCCGAAGATAAACAACCAGAGGCCGAGGGCGTTAAGGCGGGGGAACGCTACGTCTCGGGCGCCGATTTGTAGCGGCACCATATAGTTTGCGAACCCGGCTGCGAGCGGCATGATGACGAGGAACACCATCGTCGTGCCATGCATAGTGAAAAGCTGGTTGTACTGGTCAGCGCTAAGCACAGTGCCGTTCGGCGTAAATAGTTGCGCTCTGATCAATAGGGCTTCAATGCCTGCACACAGGAACCAGAACATGGCCACCGCGCAGTACATGATCCCGATTTTCTTGTGGTCGATCGTGAAGAACCATGCGCGCCAACCGCTGGCATGAGTTGGGCGTGCGAACGCGCCCGTCGAGGGGGTCGTTTCACCTGATTCAAGTTCGAGGACTTCGGGTCGCTCCTCGGTCATGGCCATGGGTTTCGGTCTCCTGAAAGCCGGTGCGGGCAGGTCAACTTGGCATCAGTGGCGGGCGGCCACCGAGGGTCGTGAGATAGGTAACAAGGTCATCAAGATCACTCTCATTGAGGATCTCGGCAAATGAGATCATGCCTTGACGGTTGTCGGCGCGAGCTGGTTTGAGGGTCGGTGCATCTCTAACCCATTCGCGAAGATCAGCAATGTTTACGGATCCATTGTCGTTGTAGAGCTCAAATACCGACCCAGCGAACGATGTTCGGGTCATTAGATGTGTGAGGTTAGGCGCATACCCCGAGGTGAGATTGGCGTTTCCATTTGTTGCGGATTCATAGAGGCCGTTTACGACATGGCAACTGACACAATGCCGGCCAAATAGTTCATAGCCGCGTTGCGCGGCCGCGTCAGTCGGGATGGTAGCTGGTTGCAGTTGCTCTTGAACCCAGGCGTCATAGTCTTCTTGTTCCAACACAACAGCCCTCATCTGCATGTTGGCGTGGCTGAGACCGCAAAATTCGGTGCACTCGCCGTAGAAAATCCCGGTCACCGGAGAACTAATTCGCCAATGATGGATCCGCCCAGGGACGGCGTCTTTCTTACCGTTGAGTTGTGGAATCCAAAAAGAGTGGATGACGTCGTTCGAATGAATTTCGAGATTGACTTCTTCACCTACCGGAATCACGATGTCGTTAGCGGTCACAATGTCTGGGGTGCCGTCCTCGTCTACGTCATAGCCAAATTGCCACCACCACTGCTGGCCTTCGACTTTTATTGTTCGTCCGTCGCCTTTTCCGCTCAGATCAAATACGGCCGGCACCGTGATGACCGCGAGAAACACCATCATCAAGGTCGGGATCAGAGTCCAAGTAAGTTCTGCTTTCTTATTACCATGAACCTGTTTGGGTACTTCGTTCGGGTCGTCGTCGGGACGCGCACGAAACTTGACGATGACCGTAACGACTGCGATGGCAACGAAGATCCCGACCACCGTTGCCATGTAGCCGGATAGGCGCATTAGCCCATCGATTTGTTTGGCGTTCTCGCCAATGGGATCAGTTGGGTCTATCCGCCCGGTCGCGCATGACGCCAGGGCCGCGATGAGAGCGGCCAACCCGCTGCAACGAACGGTTCGGCGGAGTACGCGACGACCAGTAGCCATGGGCTTGATTGATCTTCTGTTTGGGTTCGTATCAGCCTCGCTCATCGGATTACCACCGGGGCGTTAAGACTTGGCGCTGAGTGCTCTTCCGTTGAGTCATGGCTTTCGTCGGACTCACTGTGGTCTTCTTCGTCGCCATGGTGGTGGAAGTCTCTCTCGCCCCTTGCAGTTGCCGCGATGCCACCGATGATGAGCGCGAGTCCCCCCAATACCAGCAACGACGCGACGACAGCGCGACGCAAATCAGGTTTTGCGTAGACCAGGAACGAGAACGCCAGAATAAGACTGGCGGCAACGATCGCGAAAATGCTTGCCCCGTTTTTGCTTGAGGTCAGCAATATTCGGGAGATGAGCACTACGGGCAGCGCGATCGCTAATGCTCCGTAAAGCGGAATCTCAAACGGCGCTAGGAGTCGATCGCGTTCCACTGAGTTAGCCGCTTGGTCGGTCGAAAGGTGCTCAGCCCACGAACTAAAGGTCCACTCAACTGCTGAGACAACCATTGCAGAGATGCCCACAATTGCGATGAACCCGTCGGTGACAAGTCCAACCATCAATATCCCTAACCCCAAGGCGCCCATAAGGGGCCACCACGTTGGGGTGGCTGGGTGGTTATGTGCTCGGTCGCGATCGATCGAATCACCGTCCCCCACCGATAGGGCGAGGCCTGCCAGAAGGGCAAAGGCCGCTGCGGCGGTACCTAGGACGATCGTGCCGAACATGACGATGTGTCCGTCGTTGTCCATGCCTGTAACTAGGCCGAGAACCACCGCCGCCGCGGTGGCTAGGGCGATACGGCCAGCGAAGTATCTGCTTGCGATGCCTAGCATGCTTCTCCTACTTCACCACGTACACGGTGTACCAAGTCACAGCCCATGCCAGGGCTGCGAAATCCCAAAAGAAAACTGCGGCTCCGAAAGCCGTACTCGCCTGTTGTCCGACGCTGCCGCCAAGGGAACGTAGTCCCATTAATCCTAGGTAAAAGAGTCCGACCACGACGATGGTTAGAGCGAGCCCTGTCGTAGCGAATGCCAGATTTTGATATTCGCCTGCTCCGATTTCAAGTCCCATGCGGTTGAGGCTGTACATCACCATGTTGATGAACCCGAGTCCTAAAACGATTGTCGTTGCGATCGCTGTCCATGCGTGGGCCGTATCTCGTCGTCGGCTCGCCCACAGGGCCCAATGTGCAGTCACTATGGAGGCAACCAAGGTCAGTAACGCGTAATCGAACTGCGGATTTGGTACGGCTAGGCCGTCAAGCCAATCATGGCCAGGATGGGGGCCAGAGGCGTGTCGTCTGGCCATGTACAGCCCCAAGGCGCCTGCCATCATCATTGAGCATGCTGCGCACGCGAAACCGGTTGCGACGAGTTGTGCTCGGGGGCGCTGTGCGTGACCTGATGCCAATGTTGGAGTGGTGTCAGCCATCAGACTGTTGCCTCCTCAGCGTCGGCAGCGTCGGCAGCGTCGAGGAGTGGGGTGCCCGAAATAAGCGTCGGCAACTGATCGGGCTCACCAATTGGTGGAGGCGATGGCAGCATCCATTCAGGGGACTGCGCCGACCATGGGTCGTCGTCAGCTTCGGCGCCTTTCTTCATTCCTATGGAAATCATCACATTTAATAAGAGCAGTGCCGTGCCTGCCAGAAGAATCACTACGCCCGCCACACCAATAGCGTTGAGTCCCTCAGCTCCGGAGTCATCGACCCAACTTGCGTAGATAGCGGTTGCGTTGGGTTCCCCGTAGACAAAGTCGGGCTGTTCGGTGAGGAGCCCTGACAGAGCTGGACCGAGGAACGCGAGCAAAGCTCCGGCGCCGATCACGAGAAAATTCAGCATGCCGAGCAATTCGTTGAGCTGTCGACCCCAGATCTTGGGTGCCCACCAATGAACGGCAGCCAAAAGTCCCAGCAGACCTGCCCCATAAATGAGCACGGATTGTTGTCCTGTCACCCAGGTGGTCATCCGTAACTGGGGATTGCCGTCATTCCCACGTCCGGCGATTTCTAGCCAGTCGGTTGCTGCGCCGATTAGACCAAACAACGCGCCGAATAGGACAAGTTTTCCTGCTCCTAGGGCCGCCAAAAGTGAGGTGGTTACCTTCGGCATTTTGCGGTTTTGGACTAATGCGAATCCGAGGAGGCCTAGCAGACCGGTTGTGCCAAGAACAGCCCCACCGTAAAGCCCTACCAAAACGACACCTTCAAGGCCGTCGATGATGTCGGCACCTTCCCCCGTAACTGAAAAGTTGGCCCAAGCACCAAATCCGAAGAGCCCGACAAGCCCAAGGGTGAAATACATGGCGATGGGTTCAAACACGCGCCGTTTGGCCGCAGCGAGAACAACTTCGGCGACCACGCCCAATACTGGGACGACATAAATGAACAGTTGAGGGGTGCGGTGGATCCAGTCGATTCGTTCCCAAATTCCGTAGTTACCGGATAGAAAAATTCGTCCGTACCGGTGGTCAATGTAAATAATCGCTATCTGGCCAAGAAGAACTGGCAGGCTCACCACCAACATTGATGCTGACACCAGCGCCGACCAGGCAAAGGGCGGCGCGGCGTCTAGGTAGAGCCCAGGCGACCGCATGGTCATCACCGTCGTTGCGACGGCAATGGAGCCAATCAAGAGGGCGACGACGAGACCGCTCAACGCGAGCAGATGTAAGTCGACCCCGTTGGCCCATCCACCATAGGGTCCGCCGTTACCTAGGTAGGCCCCGATGAGGACAATGGCAGATACTTCCCACACCCAGAACGACGCTGTCGCGGCTCGAGGGAACGCCAGATTGGGCGCACCGATCTGCAAGGGCACCATGTAGATAGCCATGCCAAGGAAGGCCGGGATTAGGAATAGAAGTGTTAGGGCTTCACGAGAAAACGTGAACCCTTGCGCAAAACCGTCACTACCAAGACTCACGAATTCGGTGGCTGATGTGAGATCCAACCTGACCAGCAAGTCAAGGAATACTCCCAAAACGAGAAACAACATAGAACTGACGATGAACAACCGCCCTGTTCGTTTGTGGTCCGCGGTCGTCATCCACCCAAAAGGTGTCGGATTCTCAACAGGTACCCCCGGAGACGTTGCTGCAGTGGTGTTTTCGCTCATCGTGTCCTGTTAATTGGTGCCTCAATAGATGGGGTGGCGGCCTGGCCCGAAGGTCGGCCGGGTTCGAAAGCGCGGTCGGTGCCGCACAGGTGCTGGAAGGGCACTTTACTCACCAGATTGCCAGTCGTGTAACTCGAAGGCAGGGTTATATTGAGGTCTTTTTGGAGCAAATTTGGCTCAACGAACATCAACTACCAGTTCCGTACACCAACACATCGATAGCGATAGCAATAAACAGCGCCGCCAGGTAGACGATTGAGAAGGTGAATACCTTCATCGCCTGCACTGCGTTTGGCCGTCGGAGCAGTCCGAACGTACGCCACAAGAACAACAAACCAGCGACGAGTGCGACTAATAGATAAAAGAGGGTGGTGTCGGCAACTATGTGAAACCAAATCGAGAACGCTATAACAACAACGGTGTAGCCGAACATTTGGATCGCTGTGTTACGTGTGCTGACAACTACCGGGAGCATCGGTACAGACGCTGCCTCGTAATCATCTACGTATTTGATAGCCAAGGCCCAGAAGTGTGGTGGGGTCCAGAAAAAAATGATCGCGAAGAGTAGAACGGGGCTTAACGCGAGAGAATCTGTCACTGCCGCCCAGCCGATCAGTGCTGGCGCTGCACCGGCGGCGCCGCCAATGACAATGTTTTGCTTCGAAGTTCGTTTTAGCCATAGCGAGTACACCAACACGTAGAACAGACAGGCACCGCCGGCCAAAAGCGCTGACAGCAAATTCACCCACGTAACAAATAAAACAAACGCAGCAATTTCGAGAACGAACCCAAATATGAGCGCTGCTCGCGGGGACACCGCTCCGGTGACTAAGGGGCGACCTTGGGTTCGCTGCATCATCTGATCAATGTCGCGGTCGATGTACATGTTGAAGGTGTTGGCGCCACCTGCGGCAAGCGTCCCGCCTGCCACGGTTACGAGCACTAGCCACAGATCGGGCATTCCACCTTTTGCCGCGATCATCGAGGGAACGGTGGTGATCAGGAGCAGCTCAATGATGCGGGGCTTTGTCAGCATCACGAAAGCAGTCACTGTGGTGATCAAACCTCTATGGGTCGCTTCGACGGTCGTCGTGCTGTGCTCCATCGAGCGCCACGATACGGCCCCAAACACGCTCTCACCTAACCACAAGCGTTTGATTCGCTGAGAATGTTGTTCTGCCCCTAACTTCGGGAACATGGCAGTTCCTCGCGTGACCCCTCAGCAGTACCACCTTGTGGTTCGCGTGGCTCTGTGGTTGCTCGCAGTCATTGTCGTGTCTGGGGCGGCTGTGCGTTTGACCGGCAGCGGCCTTGGATGTAGTGATTGGCCTAATTGCGAGCCTGGTCAACTCGTTCCAGAAGCCGACGCTCACGCTTGGGTGGAGTTCGGTAACCGGCTCGTGACTGGGCTTGTATCGATAGCTGTGATCTTGGCGGTTTCGGGTTCGATGCTGCGTAAACCGCAAGTTAGGAAACTAACAAGATGGTCTTGGGGCCTTGTAGTGGGCGTCGCTTTGCAGATTGCGCTTGGCGCTATAACGGTCATCACCCATCTTTCGCCGATGATCGTTATGGGGCATTTCTTATTGTCGATGGTGCTTATTTGGAACGCGGTAGTTCTTGAGCATCTAGCACGACCAAGTGACTCTTCCGATAAAAATGATTATCCAACTCCGTCGTTGCGGCTTCATGCGGGAGTTGTAGCCGTGGTCACGGCGTTGGTGGTCGTAACAGGAACGGTCGTCACTGGCAGTGGGCCCCACGGTGGTGACGAGGAAGTGGAAAGGCTGGCGTTAGCTTTCTCCCAGGTGGCTAGAGCTCACGGTGGAGCGGTCATTGTTCTTCTGGTCCTTACGGTTGCTCTTCGTTTTCGTTTCCAGAATCTGCGGAACGACTTGGTGAGACGCCGAATTAACATCGTTCTCGTGGCGATGGTTGCTCAAGCAGCAATTGGCTATACGCAGTACTTCACCGAATTGCCGGTGTTGCTGGTCGGGTTCCACATAGCGGGTGCCACGATTCTCTGGATCTCCGTAGTTCGGCTGACGCTGGCAACGGGAGCGCCTCGGCTGAGGAGGGGTTGATTTGGCTTCCGCATCTTTATTTCCGCAAAATGGGTGGGTGGGTCAAACCGAGAATTCACCAACTATCACTGATGACCAAAGTCCAGGTTCAATAGCTGATGAAGACATCCCTTGGGTGGTTCTGGTATGGAACGACCCCATAAATCTCATGAGCTATGTGGTTCACGTCCTTCAGAGACTCTTTGGGTACAGCTCTGACAAGGCGACTCAGTTAATGCTCGATGTTCATAACAAAGGGCGCGCCGTTGTATCCAATGGCAGCCGAGAAAAGGCTGAACTCGATGTCTTTAGGCTTCATGAGTACGGGTTGTGGGCAACTATGCAGAAAGATGTCTGACGTGTTTTTTCGGTACAGGTTCCGTCAACGACAGAACGGAGCGATGGAAGTGAGGATCAGCGAACAGGAACGTCAAGTACTTGGAGACCTTATGGAGCAGTTACGCGAGCTGTTGCTATCCACTTCTCCTGAAGGGCAGCTCGATCCGTCGCTTCGACGTCTCTACCCCGCCGCGTACGTTGAAGAGACTCGCTATGAACAGGAGTACCAGCGGTCAACAAGGGATCAACTGCTGGAACGAAGGTTGTCGCATCTCGACATCGTGGAAGCAACGCTCAATGACGTTGAACTTGATTCTGATTCGGTGACTGCTTGGATCACGACGCTTAACGATTTACGGCTCGTACTAGGCACTCGATTGGATGTGAGCGAAGACGACGAATCAAGAGTTCTCGATCCTGAGGACCCGCAGGAAAGGCATCGGGCGATCTATCACTATCTCAGCCATCTTCTTGGGGAGTTCGTTGAAGCTGCCGGGAACGAGTAGAACCATTCAAGTGATCGGTGGTTTCCCTATCCGGGACGCCTAGTCTGGGCCTGCTAGAGCCCCCATCGTCTAGCGGCCTAGGACACCGGCCTTTCACGCCGGCAGCACGGGTTCGAATCCCGTTGGGGGTGCCACATAGTCGAAATCTGACTCTTCGCGGCGCAGAGGATCATTCGTCTAGTGGTGGGAACGAAAGCTCAACCGCGGTACCTGGCCCATTCTGGGCGATCACTTGCGCCGTCCCACCAAAACTGTTTGCAACATGGCGGACTATTGATAGCCCTAGGCCAGATCCAGGGGAAGAACGAGCGTCCTCGCTTCTGTAGAACCGCTCAAAGACGCTCCCCCATTCGTGTTCAGGTATTCCAGGGCCACGATCCCGAACGACTACCGAACCTAGGTTGACTTCTACGTCGATGGTTTGGCCTGGCGGACTCCACTTGACGGCGTTGTCGATCAGATTTGATACCGCCCTTTCGACTAACGCTGGTACAGCCCGAACACGTGAGGGACTTGCTTGGTACTTGATAGGGCATGAGCTTCTGCGTCTATGCCGCTGAACAATCGCGTCAACCAGTTCATCCAACTCAACCTCGACTGGTTCCCCCATCTGATGCCGATCAGTGGCGAGTTCAACTAACTCAGTGACTAGCTCCGTCAGTTCGTCTAACTCAAATAGGACGTCGTCCAGAGCTTGTTGACGTTCGTTCTCCTCTATTGAGTCAGCTCGTTGCATGTATTCCAAGTTGGTTCGAAGACTTGTGAGCGGTGTCCGAAGTTCATGGCTGGCATCGGTAACAAGGCGGCGCTGTTGGTCTCGAGAGAGACTCAAAGCGTTCAGCATCTCGTTAAAACTCTCTGCTAATTGCCCAAATTCGTCGTCTCTTTCGGCGGGAATCGGCTGATTAACATCTTGAGTGTCTGCAATCTTTGATGCCGCTTCAGTTAGCCGTCGAATGGGTCGAACAACCCGTCCCGCGACAACAAAACCAATAGCGCCGGAACTCACAACACCTAGGACGAATAATTGCAGGCTGATGCGCCACAAACCAGAAAGTTGGGCATCTACGTCATCCATCGGTCGAGCGACCATGACCGCTCTACCTTTCACCTTGAGCGGAATCGTGAGTACGCGCATTCGCTGCCCAGCTAGATCAACTGTGGTCAGCCGCCCTTGTAGCTCCCTGCGTGCTATTGAACGGTCTGTTCGATCAATTGGCATAGGTTCGACGTTGCTCACCCAAATACGTCCTCCGGCATCAAAGATTTGAATCAGAACGTCATCTGGTGAATACCTTCCGAAGGGGCGACGATCGAACCGGTTGGAATCTCCGATTCTGTCTCCAAGCTGTGCGACGTCCGCAAGCTGTGCGACGTCCGCCGCACGCGATCTCAATTTCGCGTCGACGCTCTCCAATGCTTTCCCCCTAGCCAGATAAAGGAAAGTTCCGGCTACGCCCGCAACGACGACAGCCACAACTGCGGCAACAAGCACTGCTACCCGGGTGCGAAAGCTCACGACGACCGGAGGACGTAGCCGACGCCCCTGACGGTGTGGATAACGCGTGATCGGTTACCTATTTCGGTTTTTCGTCGCAGATATCCGACATATACCTCGAGACTGTTTGACGCGAGAGCGGAGTCATAGCCCCATACCGTTTCGTAGATCTGATCGCGCGTGAGCACTTGGTTCGGATGTTCAAGTAACAGTTCGAGTAGCTCATACTCAGTTCGCGTGAGATCTAATAGTTGGTCTTCTCTGTGAACCTGTCGCGCGCGTTGATCCATGCGCAGATCCTCGAAACAAAGTGTGATTGAGTCAAGCGAACTATCGGTTGGAGGGTGTCGCCTCAGCAACGCCCGCAATCGAGCCAGCAGTTCATCAAGGGCGAAGGGTTTAGCGAGGTAATCGTCGGCACCTGAATCCAGTCCAGCTACTCGATACTCAGTCTCATGTCGTGCCGTGAGCAAAAGGACTGGGAGTCGTGAACCTTGAGCTCGAAGCCGTTGGCAGACCTCAATCCCCCCTAGGTTCGGCATTGTCACGTCCAGCACCATGACGTCGGCTTTCCCATATATTTCTAACGCCTGAAGTCCGTCAGCCGCCACTACGACGTCATACCCTTCTGCTTTAAGAGCTCGCTCTAACGCTTGGCGGATTCGCTTGTCGTCATCAACGACAGCAACGACAGCACCCGTTAGATCCGGCGAAGGCGTTTTGGAGGGATCCATCAGATATAGATCTACTTCACCAAGATGAACATCGGGTAAGAATTCACCATCACGGTGTGGTGGTTACCCACTAATAGGATCTCATCCACCATGACCAAGTCGCGCCGCCAATTTAGGGTCTCCGGTGATCCCGGTCCGGCAGCGACCTTTCGTTTGCTCATGTTTGCTGCCCTGATTTTCTCAGCCGTCGCTTGCGCCGAAGACGATGCGACTCTGTTAGCGGAGCCATTAACCATTCCAACTAGTTCTATTACGACGACATCGTCGGTTGCGCGACGCGTTACCCCAACTTCTACGAGCGCACCATCAGCGACTTCTTCGACATCGTTACCGGGGACCACACAACCGTCCGTTTCGCAAATCACTACCACGACCGAACCTTACGAGGGTTGGTGGAACCCCAGGAACGTGCAACTTCCCTGGGGCGAAGCCGTCCAGGGTGTCCTGACCTTCCGAGGATCCCCCACGAGGTCATGGTATGGACGCGGCCCTGTGCCGTTGATGCCCGAGGTTTTATGGCGGTTTCCTGAGAGAGAGAATTTGTGTTCGCTGTCAACGACACAAGGGCGCACCACAACTTGGTGTGGCATCGGGTGGACCGGCCAACCTGCCGTTTGGGAGGTCGGGACTGAAACCTGGTTGGCCGTTGGCGCCTACGACCGCGGCATCCATATTCTTGATGCACTGACCGGTCAGCCAAGACTGCAGAAGTTTGTGACGGGTGACATCGTCAAGGGGTCTCTCACCGTTGACCCGGACGGCTTTCCGTTGCTCTACAGCGGTTCACGCGATGGGAAATTGAGGGTTTTGGCCTTTGATCGGCCCGACCAACTGGTTGAGTTGTGGAGTCTCTCCGGCAACGACGTTGACCCAGTGATGTGGAACGATGATTGGGACGGTGCACCTCTCATCCTTAAAGATCACCTCATCACTGGAGGTGAAAACAGTTGGTTGCACATTGTTCGTCTAAATCGTCAACTGGACAGTTCGGGCTTAGTAACAGTGAACCCGGAAATTGTTTTCCAGGCGCCGGGCTGGGATGAAGAACTCCTGAAAGCTCTGGGCGATAACAACGTTTCGATCGAAAACTCAGTGGCTATCTCTGGCGACACCGTCTGGTTCTCCAATTCCGGTGGTCTAGTACAAGGCTGGGATCTTGAGCCGTTGCGCCGGGGAGACGTTCCGGTTCGAAATTTTCGGTGGTGGATGGGAGATGATGTCGATGCGACCATCGTGGTGGACGGGGAAGGATTCCTCTATGTTGCGGCCGAATATGAGCGCGCAACTCCGCGATCTCGCGAGGTCGGACAGCTTGTCAAACTGAACCCGAACATCCCAGACAACCCTTTAGTTTGGTCCGTTCACGACAACCGAAGAAGTCCCGGGGGAATTTGGAGTACCCCTGCGCTTCATAAGGATGTGCTGTACGTCACTACCAACAGTGGTCAGTTGATGTCTATCGACCGTGATTCTGGAGAAGTGTTGTGGGCCAAACAATTAGAAGGTCCGCTTTGGGGTTCACCGGTGGTTGTCGACGACATTTTGATAATTGGTGATTGTGGTGGGTATTTGCGAGCATTCGGGGTTCAAAATCCGCGAATCGAACCAATAGAAATCTGGAGAATCGAGATCGGTGGGTGCATCGAAGCGACCCCCACTGTTTGGAACGGGCGCATCTACATCGGCTCCCGCGAGGGGGGACTGTTTGCGATCGGCGAGCGCTAAGAGTTCTGTTCTAGGGTGCCGCCATGGATATAGGTGTCTGCGTCGCGTCACACGTCGGTGACATTGATTATGTGGTTCGTGCAGAAGAACTCGGATACTCACACGCCTGGTTGGCAGACAGTCAAATGATTTGGTCCGACTGTTACGCGGCTCTCGCTTTGGTCGCCGATCGAACTTCAACGATAAATATTGGAACCGGTGTCTCAGTGTCGGGTACCCGTCCAGCGCCCGTAACCGCATCGTCAATAGCAACCATTAATGCTTTGGCACCGGGACGCACATTCCTTGGGATTGGGACAGGGAACACAGCAATGCGGATTATGGGGCACAAACCCCAAAGAATCGCTGATTTCGATCAGTATCTAGACGCTTTGCGTCCGCTTCTGCGAGGCGAAGAAGCTCAACATCAATTCGAGGGGAAGACCAGCCCTATACGACACATCATGCCCGACAAGGGATTCGTCAATTTCGACGATCCAATTCCGCTCTACGTATCAGGGTTCGGTCCTCGGTCACTGGCGTTAGCAGGAAAATATGGCGATGGGGCCGTTATGTCCATCCCTCCAGATGCTCAAATCATGGACCGTATGTGGGAAATGATCGAACGAGGGGCATCCGATTCCGGAAGGGATTTCGATCGTGACCACTACCTAACATGCTCTCTGACCACCATCGTCGTGCTTGACGAAGGCGAAACCATCGAAAGCCCCCGCGTGAAGGCAGAGGCTGGAGCAATGGCGATGGCATCCATTCATTATTCATACGACCAGTACCGACAATATGGCCGACCACCAGGGAGTCGTTTAGCAGATATTTGGGATGACTACACAGCCATGCTTTCCGACTACGACGCCCAACGAATCCACCAACGAATCCATGCAGGCCACAACTGTTGGGTCATCCCCGAAGAAGAGCGATTCGTCACCCCAAAACTGATCGACGCTACCTGCATCGTTGGCACAGCAGATCAGGTCATTGAGCGATTACAACAACTTGAAGAACGCGGGCTTGATCAATTGATGATCCTCCCAAGTTTCGATCCCCGATACGAAGTGCTTGAACGCGTAGGGAAGGACATAATCCCGCACGTGTAGCAAGCGATGAGATGTGATCGATATGGCGATTAGCAGACCTCGCTGTTAGCCTTGAAACTCTTCATTCTCGTGGCGCAATTCGTCACTCCCCCACTCCGAGATTTCTTATGAGCAATGTTTGTCAGGTAACCGGTCGCAGACCTACTACCGGTTTCACGGTGTCTCACTCTCACCGTCGCAACAAGCGATGGTTTAAGCCGAATATCCAAAAAAAGAAGTTCTATGTGCCGAATGAGAAGCGACACGTGACCTTGATGGTAAGTACAAAGGGCATCAAGATTATTAATAAGCGCGGGATCGAGTCAGTGTTGGCGGATCTTCGTCGACGTGGGGAGAAAGTCTGATGGCTAAAAGCGACAAGCGGCCGGTGATAAAGCTCAAATCCACTGCCGACACCGGTTACACGTATTCGACACGGAAGAATAAGACGAACACCCGGGAACGAATCGAACTCAAGAAGTATGACCCGGTAATCCGCAAGCACGTTATTTTCAAAGAGGAACGCTGAACCACGTTCACTAGGGTCTTGTCCCCAAGATGATGGATGCGAGACCTGTTGAATTATCGGGGCGGCAGGCCAGAGCGATAGCGATTTCCGCGCAAGGTCTGGGAGGGTCTCTAGCTTCCGCGCGTCCAGATATACGCCACCTTCGGAAGGCATTCCGAAGTTTAGGGGTACTTCAAATTGATGCCGTAAACGCGATAGCGCGTTCGCACCTGCTGGTACTCAGGTCGCGCCTAGGGGGCTCTCACGACCACCTACGCGATTTGCTCCATCGATCTGCTTATCAACGGCGAGACCTAGCTGAGTACTGGTGCCATGAAGCAAGTTACCTACCTGTGACCGATTGGCCCTTGTTTGCCTGGCGTATGCGCAGAGCCGAGCAAGGTGACTTGTGGAAGGGCATTTGGCGCTTCGCTGTTAAGAACCCGAACTCCATTTCGCGGGTTGAACAACACGTTGCCGCGAATGGACCAGTAAGCGCTGGCCAACTACAGGACCGGCCTCGCGGTGCAGCCTGGTGGGGGTGGTCCGATTCAAAAATGGCACTCGAATGGCTCTTTTGGATTGGAAAACTCACAATCAGCCGACGAGAACAATTCACCCGCTACTACGACCTGTCTGAACGTGTCTTGCCGACATCGGCCTTTGAAAATGCTCCAAGCGAAACCGAAGCTCATCTTGAGCTGTTGCGTCGAGCTGCGGTTCATCTTGGCGTCGCCAGCGCTGAAGATCTCATCGATTATTACCGGTTGCCAAAAATTCCCGGAAAAGAACGAATCAACGAGTTGGTAGAGAACGAAGATCTCTTGCCGGTCCAAGTTCAAGGGTGGGATCGGATTGGCTACATCCATGCTCAAGCCAGCCCCAACATTTGTGACTCTCGATCTGTTCTCGTCAGCCCCTTCGATCCGATCGTCTGGTTTCGCCCTCGGGCAGAGCGATTATTCGACTTCAGATACCGCTTAGAGATTTATGTGCCCGAGCCCAAGCGTGTTTACGGGTATTACGTTTTGCCGTTTCTTCACGACAACAGTTTGTGCGCGAGGGTCGACGTTAAAGCCGACGTCAAGGCAAGCACCCTGCGGGTTCCCGGAGCTTTCGCTGAGCCCCAGGGTTTAGATGATCTCGGCGTAGAAGCCTTAGCTATTGAACTTCGTTCCCTCGCAACTTGGCGGGGTCTCGAATACGTTCACGTGGGTCAACGCGGCAATCTTGCTCGACGGTTGAGAAAGGCCCTCAAGGCAAAATGAAGGCACTGTGGCGCGGCTTAACCCTGGCTTGTGGAGTGTGCGGTGGTCGAAATCTTTTCCGCAAATGCCACATATTTGCGATGGTGGATGACTGTCCACGCTGCGGTCTGCATTTTGAACGCATGGAGGGACACTCACTGGGAGCAGTAGCAGTCAACACGGTGGCCAGTTCAGCGCTGGTGTTGGTGGTGGTGATCTTCACATTGCTGATAAACGGAACCAACACAGCCACGTCAACTCTTCTTATGCTCGCCGCTCCTGTCGGGCTGCTGTTTCCGATTCTGTTTGACTCAGTGTCGCGCACACTATGGAACGCCATCGAGTTGCTGATGCGCCCGCCCCATGTGGGTGAAATAAGAGAAGAGTTTCGCCGCTCAAAGGTTCGTTGAATACAACCCAGCGAGTTGCAATACGACATCTTCCACGCCAGAATTCAATCTCTTGTCATTGATTATTAGTGGCAAGCACGGTTGGTCCCGTGGTGAAGTCTGGAGTTCACGCTGGCCTGTCAAGCCAGAGGTCGCGGGTTCAAATCCCGTCGGGACCGCGGTCGGGTAGCTCAGTTGGCAGAGCGCGCGCCTGAAAAGCGTGAGGTCACCGGATCGACGCCGGTCCCGACCACGCTAGAAAGTCAGGGGTTTATAGCCCCTGACTTTCGGCTCTTTTCGGGGAGCGGCAGAGCGATGCTTTTGTTACGAGTCCATTGGATGGCGGACGACACCATCTTCGAAGGCTGCGTCGGCCACGGCTCTGGAAACTGCGGGGACTACGGACCGGTCAAAGGCTGTGGGAATGATCAAATCTGGAGCTAGATCATCGCTTGATACCGCCGCCGCGATGGCACTCGCGGCTGCGATTTTCATGCCTTCGGTGATATCGCTGGCACCAGCATCGAATGCCCCGCGGAATATCCCCGGGAAGGCCAGAACATTGTTGATCTGGTTCGGGTAATCACTACGGCCGGTAGCAACGATTGCGGCGATGTCGTCGATCGCTTCGGGGAGAATTTCCGGGTCGGGGTTTGCCATCGCGAAAACAATGGGTTTATCCGCCATTGCCGCTACGTCATCTCGCGTGACCAGTCCGGGACCGCTCACACCCATAAACACGTCGGCTCCCACCATCGCGTCGGCAACGGAACCAGTGATGCCGTCAGTGTTTGTGTTGAGCGCCAACCACTCTTTCGCGGAGTTCAGTCCATTACGGCCAGGGTAAATAGCTCCTTGCCTGTCACATACGACGACATCTCCGATCCCTCGGCCTAGCAGAATCTTGGCGCAGGCGACTCCAGCTGCTCCCGCACCCAAAATCACACATCGAAGATCTTTAAGATCTTTCCCTGTTAAGCGAACGGCGTTCTCTAGAGCCGCCAGGGCTACGACTGCCGTGCCATGTTGATCATCGTGAAAGACGGGGATGTCGAGAGCTTCACGCAGAGCCGCTTCGACTTCGAACGCTCCCGGAGCAGCTATGTCTTCTAGGTTGATGCCACCAAATGTCGGCGCTAATCGAATTACCGTCTCAACAATCTGTTCGGGTGTCTCTACGTCCAGGCAAATGGGAAAGGCATCAACCCCAGCGAACTCCTTGAACAGCAGTGCCTTACCTTCCATGACGGGCATCGCGGCAGCGGGGCCGATATTGCCGAGACCAAGTACAGCCGTGCCATCGCTGACGATCGCGACTGTGTTCTTTCGTATCGTCAGTTCGTGGGAAACGGCTTCGTCGGCGTGAATAGCCATGCATACCCGGGCGACCCCGGGGGTGTAAGCCATCGACAGGTCGTCCGCGTCGCGCAACGGGATACGACTGACTGTTTCGAGTTTGCCGCCTTCGTGGATTTTAAAGGTGCGATCCACAGCGGTGATCACCTTGATGCCGTCTAGCCCGTCGACGGCCGCACAGATTTCTTCGACGTGCTGTTCGCTGGAGGCGTCAACGACAACCTCTTCGCGTAACGAACCCGCAGTTACGGTAAAACCGCGCAGACTTCGAATGTTTCCTCCGACGTCGCCAATGGCGGTACATAGTCGACCTAGGGTGCCTGGTTCGTGTGCGAGCTCTACTTCTAATGTGGCAGAGAAAGCAGCGGTTGGACGCGACATCGGGTCTCCTGGCGCAGAGGGAGCCCTTTATTGTGGCGGGAGAGGGCGCCGGGACCAAACAGCTGCGCGCCATTTGTTTTCAGGGACCTTCGTATTCGAACCCTAAGTCGAGCGCTGTCAGCAAGGGGTAGAACTCTATTCCTGCTTGTTTTGCAAGGGCCCCGCAAGTCCCTCCGCGGTCTACTATCGCAATGATCATGACTGGTTCAGCTCCGAATGCTCGGACGACTTCAGCTGCTTCTAGAGGTGATACCCCCCGGGTTACAACGTCCTCCATGATTGCTACTCGGTCCCCGCGACTTAATGCGCCAGCAACCCTGCCTTCAACGCCATGATCTTTGGCTTCCTTGCGGATACTGAACGAACGAATCGGAACTCCTCGGTCCGCTGCTATTGCTGCCACTCCGTAGGCAACGGGATCAGCCCCCATTGTCAAGCCACCTATAGCGTCTAAGCCCTGAATCTCGCTGAGGATGACATCAGCAACCAATTTGATGCCTTCTGGGCGGCAAGCGGTTTGTTTACCGTCAATGAACCAGTTGCTCCTGCGGCCCGATTTCAATACAAAGTCGCCTGTCCGCACTGCGTGTGCAAGAACATGGTCTTTGAGGCTTTCCCGATTTGGATCTAACGCTGTCATTCGTTCGCCCATTGCACTTCACCATCGCCGATCATGACTTCTCCTATTTCCCAAGCCTCATGCCCATTTCGGGCAGCGATTTCGATGGTCCCACTGCTCTGGTCTGCTGGCACGACAATGACCATTCCGATTCCTAAGTTAAATACCTTTTGCATTTCTTCTTCAGACACCGGGCCTTCCGTAGCGATTCGGTCGAAAATTTCAGGGGTCCGCCAGCGGGTGGGGTGAAGGAGTACGCCAACATCACTTTCAATTATTCGTGTGAGGTTCCCGGCTAGGCCCCCTCCTGTTATATGCGCTGCTCCATGCACCTCAAATTCGTCAAATACTTCTAACACGGTGGGCGCATAAATTACCGAGGGTCGGAGCAACTCTTCGCCGAGGGAGGTATCGGCTCCACCCCAAGCGGGTTGATCGAGGGGATGACCGTCAAGAAGAACTTTGCGGGCAAGGCTGTACCCGTTGCAGCGCAAGCCGGGTGATGCGACACCAATTAGCACATCGCCTTCGCAGACAGAAGATTTGGAGGGGATGTCTGCGTGTTCCACCACCCCGACGGCAAAACCGGAGAGGTCAAAGTCGTCGTCGCCCATAAGGTCCGGATGTTCAGCGATTTCTCCTCCGGTGAGGGCACATCCCGCTTGACGACAACCCTCGGCAAACCCCATGACCAACTGTTCAATGCGTTCGGGGTCAACTTTGCCGGTGGTTATCTGATCTAGGAAAAAGAGCGGTTCCGCCCCTGACGTGACGATGTCGTCAACGCACATAGCCACCACATCTATGCCGATCGTGTCATACCGATCCAATGCCTTGGCAACCAGCGGCTTTGTTCCGGCTCCGTCATTGCCCGCGACAAGCACCGGTTCTGTGTATCCATCTGGTATTGCCACTAGGGAACCGAACCCGCCTATGTCGCTCAGAACCTCTGGTCTGAAGGTCGACCGAACATGCCGAGCGAGCCGCCGCACAGCTTCTTCAGCTAAGTCAATATCAACCCCAGCGGCTGAATAGGTAACTTCCGAGGTCATTGGTCGAGCTTCAATTGTGACGTCGCAACGAAACTTGTTTCCTGCTCATCGTGACGTTCTGCGAGTACGTCTCGCCCAAGACCGTCGGGAATTTCCACGGGGTATCGACCGTCAAGACATGCCGTACAGAATCCAGCTCCCGAAGCTCCGGTTGCATCAATAAGTCGATCGAGTTCTAAGTATGCGATTGAGTTGACGCCGAGGTACTCCCGTATTTCCTCCATGGTCAAGTTGGCCGCTAGAAGTTCCGCGTGGGTACCAGTGTCCATTCCATAAAAGCAGGGCCATCTGTACGGAGGTGAAGAAATGCGGAGGTGGACTTCAGCTGCCCCGGCGGAACGCAGCATTTCAACTATCGCTCGAGTGGTGGTACCTCGGACGATGGAGTCGTCAACTACTACAAGCCGTTGATCTTGAATGTTGTGGCGGATCGGGTTGAGTTTCATTTTGACCCCTAGCGCTCTCATTTCTTGTGAGGGGGCAATGAACGTTCTTCCGATGTACCGATTCTTGACGAGCCCGTCGCGATAGGGGATCCCGCTCGCACGGGCGAATCCCTGCGCGGCAGGTATCCCTGATTCAGGCACTGGCATTACGAAATCAGCGTCAACTGGTGCCTGATCCGCGAGTTGCTCTCCCATGCGCTGCCGGGCGGCATGTACGTTACGTCCGTAGAGAACGGTGTCCGGGCGCGAAAAATAGACGAATTCGAAGACACACAGCCGAGGATCAGGGTCACTGAACGGTTGTTCCGAAGTCCATCCATCTTGGTCGATAATGACCATCTCGCCTGGATCGATTTCCCGTACAAAATGTGCGCCAACCGTATCTAAGGCTGGGCTTTCTGAGGCGACAACCCAACCGTTGTCAAGGCGCCCTAAGCAAAGTGGCCAAAAACCTTCCGGGCCTCGGGCCCCAACCAGATGGTGGCGATCCATAGCTACGAAGGAAAACCCTCCACGAAGTTGAGGTAGCACCCGAGCCAAGGCCCAGGGAAGTTCATTGCCTTCAGGGGCTTCTCCAGTTGCCAGTTCAACCGCGACTAGTTCGGCCACCAGATCGCTATCACTCATAACGGTCCCATCAAGCATTCCTGCGTCAGCCGCTAATTCAGCAGTGTTGACAAGATTCCCATTGTGGGCGAGCGCGAATTCGAGATCACCAACGTCGCGATAGAAGGGCTGTGACGCTCGCCAGGAGCTCGAACCCGTTGTCGAGTAGCGGGTGTGGCCGATAGCGATACCACCCTCCAGAGCAGCAAGAATGCGATCATCGAATGCGCCCGACACTAAGCCCATGTCCTTTACCACGGTCACGTTCGAACCATCGCTCACCGCTATACCGGCCGATTCTTGCCCGCGATGCTGGAGGGCGTACAGACCAAGATAAGTTTGGTGCGCTACAGGACTTCCAGGCGACATGACTCCAAAGATGCCGCAGGCTTCACGGGGTTTAATCAGTTCAACTTCTTGGGGGCGACTCGTCATCCGCTAACAGTCCCTTGGCCCAGCGCTTGCGGTAGTGCATCTCGTGAAGCGCGGGTGAGGTCATCAACCGAAAGATCAATGATTGACCCCAGGACCAGAGAAAGCCCGCCCGTGCGACCAATAGACTGCGCTGGCACTCCTCGATTCGAGGACTCTTCCAAGAAGGACCTCAGGTCGGAGTCGCTGAGCGCTACAACGACTCGTCCTCCTGATTCGTTGAACAACGCCCGATGGTCGTCAAGGCCGCTTACATCCATCCCGACTCTGCTATTAATTGCCATTTCGGCCAGCGCTACCCCAATGCCCCCATCACCAACATCGTGCACTGCTTCAACTCGGTTCTTTTGGACGATCTCAGACACGAACGCAACCGTCCGCACCGCTTGCGCAAGATCGAATGCTGGGAGAGTGCCTCCTTTACATCCCCCAATTTCCCAGGCCCACCGACTTCCGGCCATGGACACATCCCCTTGTGGTTGCTGGCCAAGCAGTACCAGCGATAGGCCATCCCCAACGGTTATTCCGGGAGGTTGTTCCACTAGCCGGGGATGCATTCCGATGATTCCAACGACAGGAGTTGGAGCGATATCAATTGAATTTGTTTCGTTGTAAAGGCTGACGTTGCCACCCACAACCGGCGCATTAAAAGCTTTGCACGCTTCGGACATGCCATCAACAGCTTCGGAAAGTTGCCACATGACGTCAGGATGTTCGGGATTTCCGAAATTCAGGCAGTTGACGACAGCCATCGGTTCGGCACCTACGCAGGCGATATTCATCGCTGCCTCAGCTACTACCATCACCGTCCCCTGGCGTGGGTCTACGTGGCACCAACGGTGGTTCCCGTCTGTAGACAAGCCCAACGCCCGACCTGTTTCTCGTCCGGTTCTGGGGTCACGAAGCCGAAGCAGGGTTCCATCGCTGCCGGGTCCGACGACTGTGTTGAGGAAAAGTTGATGATCATATTGGCTATACACCCAAGCGGGGTCTCGGAGCAGGCTTAGCAAGTCGGCTGAACAGTCGACTGGGCCAACCGATGCGTCAAGAGAGCGACGTTCATTTAGATCTTGGGGTGGCGCCAAGGGACGGTCGTATTCAGGGGCGTCGTCATGCAACGTCGACGCGGGAAGTTCGGCTAACACCTCACCATCAAAGCCATCAAGAATTCTCAGTTGTCCATCCCCGGTGACGCGTCCAATGACACTTGCGGCTATCTCCCAGCGTGAAGAGATTTCGAGTACGCGATCAAGGTCCCTCGGCTGCACAATTGCCAACATCCGCTCTTGTGACTCAGAGGTCATTAACTCAAACGGCTCCATACCTTCTTCGCGCGAATGGATCGCTGAAATATCGACATCCATTCCTGCCCCGCCGCGAGAAGCTGTCTCGCTAGTTGCACAGGTGATACCTGCCCCTCCTAAGTCCTGGATACCTGTCACTAGTCCCTCGTCTAACAACTCCAGACATGCTTCTAACAAACGTTTTTCTTCGAAAGGATCACCTACTTGCACACTTGGGCGCTTATCCGCATTCGCAGACTCGTCGTCGAACCCTGCGGAAGCCAACACACTTACCCCACCTATGCCGTCCCGGCCGGTCGATGCGCCGAGAAGCACCGCTAGATTGCCGACGCCGCTTGCCCGTCCCAAGACAAGTCTTTCCACAGGGAGCACTCCCATGGCTAAGACATTTACGAGTGGGTTGCCTTTATATGTTTCGTCAAAGACAATCTCTCCCCCGACAGTGGGCACGCCGACGCTGTTGCCATACCCGGAGACTCCGCTGATGACCCCTTCGGCGATCCACCTGCTGCGTGGATCATCTAGGGGTCCGAACCTGAGGGGATCCATTACAGCAATTGGGCGGGCACCCATGGTGAAGATATCTCTAAGAATTCCTCCTACTCCAGTTGCCGCCCCTTGATATGGCTCGATTGCGGAAGGGTGGTTGTGGCTTTCGATGCGAATGGCGACGGCTATCCCGTCGCCAACGTCAATGACGCCGGCGTTCTCGCCTGGACCCACCAGCACCCATGGTGCTTCTGTGGGAAGTCGCTTCAGATGAATCTTCGATGACTTGTACGAACAGTGCTCTGACCACATGACTGAGTACATGGCCAGTTCGAGATGGTTTGGGTGTCGTCCCAACAGGGCATAAATGTTCTCGTATTCTTCGTCGCTCAACCCAAGTTCACGGTGGACCCGATCTGCGTCTTCAGGGGCCACACTCACGCTCTAAATCTAGTCACGCGTCGGAGCTATCAATGGATGCTCCACAACTGTTACCAAGAACTGAAATCGACCAGCATAGGAACACTCGGACTCGCGACGCTGCTTTGCTTCTTGCGTGTGAATCTTGAGTGCCTATTAGGTCGGTGTGACCTGCTGCGCGCCGAGTAACGATTCGAGCAGACGCGAGCCGTCGTTGGACCCAAGGATTGTCGAAGTGGCTCGTTCGGGGTGCGGCATCATCCCGACGACATTGCCTTGCTCATTAGAAACCCCCGCTATGTCCCCTATGGAACCGTTGGGATTGTCGATGTATCTGAAAACAATTCTGTTTTCTTCCTCAAGTTCTTTCAAAGTTTCGTCTGAGCACACATAGTTGCCCTCGAAGTGATTTATGGGGATGTTTAATAATTCACCGGCTGATGCACCAACCCCAATAATGTTGGACGTCGATACAAACTCGATTTGTTCCATGCCGCAAAGAAACTTCAACCCCACGTTTTTCTGCAAAGCGCCGGGGAGCATGCCCGCTTCGGTGAGAACTTGGAAGCCATTGCAGATACCTAATACCGGCCCGCCGTTTCGAGCGAATGCGGCGATCGTCTCCATGATCGGCGAGAACCGGGCAATTGCTCCACAACGCAGGTAATCGCCGTGCGCGAAGCCACCGGGTAGGACAATCGCGTCGACATTTCTGAGGTCTGAGGCGCTATGCCAAAGAACCTCCGCTTGTCCGCCGAGCGCGTTTATGGCATCGACCGTGTCGAATTCGCAGTTCGTACCAGGGAAGCGGACAACACCAACTCGTCGACTCATGCGTTCAGTACTTCTACGGTTGTGTCTTCAATAACTGGGTTAGATAGGAAGCGTTTACACATGTCTTCCACGATTGTCTTGGCCGCGCCCGCTGAGTCAGCTTCCACTTGCAGTCGAATTACTTTGCCCACTCTGACGTCTCCGGCTGTTTCGAAACCAAGGGCAGGCAGTGCGCGTTCGATCGTTGACCCTTCAGGATTGGCTATTCCCTCTCGCGGTAACACTTCGACCTTTACTTCGAAGCGCACTAGTTCTCGCCGATCCATGTGCTGAAGCTCTCACCGGTGATGCGTTCGTATGCAGTTATATAGCGTTCGCGCGTCGCGTTAACTGTTTCCTCCGACAACTGTGGTGGGGGAGGCGATTTGTCCCATCCTGAAGCCTCTGTGGCATCTCGAACAGGTTGCTTGTCCAAAGAAACTGGCGTCACTCCTGAAGTCCAGCTTTCGGCTGGCCAGAATCGCGATGAATCAGGTGTCAGTAATTCATCGGCGATAACCATCTCCCCATCGATTAGGCCCAATTCGAATTTTGTGTCGGCGATGATCACACCATTATCTGCGGCATGCTCCGACGCAGACCGGTATGCCTCTATTGAAAGATCTCGGGCCTGCGCTGCGATGTTAGACCCAACTATTTCTACGGCTTCTTGGTAACTGATATTAATGTCATGGCCCTCGGTGGCTTTCGTTGATGGGGTGAAGACAGGCTCGGGGAGCTGTTGCGCTTCTACCAATCCCGTTGGTAGCGGGGAACCATGCATGGTCCCCGACTGTTGATATTCCTTCCATGCTGAACCAGTGATGTAGCCCCGCACGATGCATTCCAGGGGAAGCATTTCTGCTTTTCGCACCAGGAGCGCGCGGCCATGCCAATCGGGACGTTGTGCCGGCGACGGAAAATCGTTTAGATCAGCGGACACCAGGTGGGTAGGGGCAACTGAGGTGAGGTACTCCGACCACCAAACCGTCATGGCCGTTAAAACCCTCCCCTTGTCTGGGATGGGCTCATTGAAGACAACGTCGAAGGCTGAGATTCGGTCAGTCGCGACCATCAGGAGGTGTTGATCGTCAACCGTGTACATCTCTCGGACTTTGCCGCTATGGAGTAGCTCGAGTTCGTTCACCTCTCTTCTTTACTAGAGAATGGGGGCCGGGCGGTAGGACCCTCCCTCAGGATGTTGAGAATTGATGGTGGCCGCGGTCGCGACAAAAGCCGCTACCTGCGAATCGGCAAGACCAACGAACACGTTGTGATCACCTATGGCCTCATTGATCTCGTCAGCATCTATTGGCAGCGCTGGATCGTTAATAATCCTTTCAAGTAAGTCGTTTTCACCGGAAGTCCCTTCCCGGATTTCGATCGCGGCTGCAACGGCGTGTTCCTTTATTGCCTGATGAGCTTGCTCACGCCCCGCGCCAGCCTTGACTGCTGCCGTCAGCAAGCGGGTGGTGACGAGAAACGGCAGGTATCGCTCCAGTTCTCGATCGATGGCACGACGATACGCACCAAATCCATCGAGCACGGTGAGAACCGTTTCAATTGCCCCGTCGAGCGCGAAGAATGCATCTGGAAGAGCGACACGGCGAACAACAGAACAACTGACGTCTCCTTCATTCCATTGATCACCGGCGATGGACGCAGTCATGGCTAGGTGACCACGCAATACGGCAACAAAGCCAGATACTCGCTCTGCTGATCGAGCATTCATTTTGTGCGGCATCGCGGAAGATCCAACTTGGCCTTCGCTGAATCCTTCGGTGGCTAGATCTAAACCAGCCATGAGTCGAATTTGAAGGGCGATATTTCCTAAAGGGCTCGCTGCTTGAGTTAATCCGCTAACCACATCGAGATCGAGAGAACGTGGATACACCTGGCCTACGGCATTTAGCACGCATTCGAAACCCAGCCGGTCGGCGACGAGACGCTCTAACTGGTTGACCTTTGAAGAGTCACCGTCAAAGAGATCAAGTAGATCTTGCTGGGTTCCCATTGGGCCTTTTAACCCGCGTAGGGGGTAGCGCTTCAATAGTTCTTCGATTCGCTCAAATGCGAGAATGGTTTCTTCACCTAGGTTGGCAAACCGTTTACCGAGGGTCGTAGGTTGGCCTGGCACGTTGTGAGAACGGCCGGTGATAACTGTGTCCTGGTGCTCGATGGCCAGCTCCGCTAGACGAGAAATCACCGCTACTAGACGCTGTTGCACGAGGATCATTGAACGCTTGATCTGCAATTGCTCTACGTTCTCGGTGAGGTCCCGCGATGTCAGACCTTTATGAATTTGTTCGTGCCCAGCCAGAGACGAAAACTCTTCGATTCGAGCTTTTACGTCATGGCGTGTCACGCGCTCTCGGCGTTCAATGGATTCCAGATCTACTTTGTTAATGACGGAACGGTATGCATCAATAACAGCGTCTTCGACAACAAGGCCGAGATCTTGCTGCCCTTCAAGGACCGCAACCCACAGTTCGCGCTCCAACACGATTTTCTCTTCAGCCGACCAAATTTGAACCATTTCGGGCGACGCATAGCGGGTTGCTAGAACGTTAGCGACTTGAGCTTTTTCGCCGGTCACCGTGCTCCCTCATCTCTGAAAGTTGCGAGTCGTGCCGCGAGTTCACTGTCACTTACTGACAAGATCTCTACCGCTAAGACAGCTGCATTTGCGGATCCATCGACTGCAACTGTTGCTACTGGTATACCGCGCGGCATTTGTACCGTTGACAGAAGTGCGTCGATCCCACCGGCCACACCGCCCGAGAGTGGAACGCCAATGACGGGCAACGTGGTGTTGGCTGACACAGCGCCAGCGAGGTGGGCTGCCATGCCCGCACCACAGATAATTGCGCCGTATCCGTTTTTTCGGGCGTTGGTGGCTAGATCGGCGACCTGATCGGGGGTCCGATGAGCGGACATCACGTGGACTTCGTGGGGGACATCGAAACGCTCGAGCATTTCAGATGCGCCAGCCATTTTGTCGGCATCCCGGGGAGAACCCATCAGAATCGCTACCTTCACGCCACTTCCTCCTTGTCGAGATCTGCCTGGATCGAAGCTCCAATGTCAGTGCGATGCTGCATTCCAGACCATGAGATAACAGACACTGCGTTATAGGCGAGGTCCCGAGCAGTTTCTAGTTTCGCTGCTCGCCCGCAGACATTAAGCACTCGCCCTCCTCCGGTTACGAGTTCCCCCTGAGGATTCAAGGCGACTCCGGCACAAAAGATTTCGACACCTTCTATTGCTCTCGCTTCTTCGAGACCGTAGATGACGTCACCTGTTTGGGGTGCGGTGGGGTACCCCTGGGAAGCGAGGACCACGGTGACCATCGCGTCGGTAGACAACGTCGGAGGACTCTGCAAGTCGCCGATTGCTACTTGGAGCAATGTCTCAGCCAAGTCGCCTTCGAAGCGAGGGAGGATCACTTGTGCTTCTGGATCACCGAAGCGGACGTTGAACTCCAACAATTTCGGTCCGTCTTCGGTCATCATAAAACCGGCGAATAGGACTCCCCTGTAATCAATTTCTCGTTTGCGCAGTTCCTCGACAGTTGGGTGTACTGCCGTATTCATCATGTCATCTAGATCCGTGGTGCTAACGGTCGGCATTGGGGAGTAGCAACCCATGCCGCCAGTGTTGGGTCCCAAATCTTGGTCCCGCAGCCGCTTATGATCCTGGGCTGATGTAGGTATTAACGCCGCTTTCTCACCGTCGCAGAACGCGAATAACGATAACTCGGGTCCGCTGAGGCC
>Ga0208750_1000056_pt1 | contig 28997 bp, 28 predicted proteins | sample Knorr_S15_td_O2m_FD_185602 | JGI IMG/M metagenome (GOLD analysis project Ga0208750, IMG submission 185602) | Marine microbial communities from Southern Atlantic Ocean transect - Knorr_S15_td_O2min_ad_340m_LV (SPAdes) (version 2) | ecosystem: Environmental > Aquatic > Marine > Oceanic | place...
TGCCATCCATAAAATTATAGAGATTTATTAACCAAACCAACGCTAATACAGCCAATCCATTTAACACCCAATGTACATTTAAAACAAATTCCCCAATGCTGATCGATGGAACGTTACCTAACCACCATACCGACCAGATAGCTGCTAGGAATTGTACCGGTACCCGCCAATGTATATCGAGATGACTCAGATCATCAAATAAGCCAACTATCGCTATCATTGCTCCGCCGGAAAGAGCCATGAATTCGCGAAGCGGAATCGTCCCGAGCACAAAATAGTATGAAGTAACCATCAAGAACAATAATACAATGGACAACCCTCCTCCCACGGGCATTGGTACTGCATGGGCACTGCGAGCAATAGGTAAATCTATTAGGTGGATACGGAAGGCTACTTTCTTAAGAACACCAGTTAGCAAAAAAGAAGCCACTAAAACCGCGGTCAATAATGCCAAATCGGACATGAATTACACCTAGAGCTCTTAATATAATGCTGGCTATTATATCCGTATTTTTTAGTATTTCGGCAGGTAAAATAGGCACTATCGAAAGACTACCAAGGCGTCCTATAACAGGTATTTATTCTGTAAACTACCTAGCTATTTAAAACTACTAAAGGGAACAGGTTTTCCGAGACGTAAACCTAACTAGAAATCTAATTGATATCAGCTATCGCGGAATTAAACTCGTTGAGCACATCACTCGGAGCGTCAGAGCGCGTAATAGGGCGCCCAACAACAAGATAATTGCTGCCGCTCTGGATAGCTTCTACTGGCCCCACAATGCGTTTTTGATCATCTCCCATGTCTTCAGGGCGCCTGATACCTGGAGTAACAAGGCAAAAGTCTTGTGGCAATTGTGCCCGCAGAAGACTTGTCTCAGCGGCAGAACAAACCACACCATCCAGGCCTGCATCCCGACATAGGAAAGCTAACTTGCTTACCTGTTCCTCAGGCTCTCTGTCGATTCCAATTTGCTGCAGGTCATCTATCGCAAGACTGGTAAGTACGGTTACACCGACTAACATTGGCCTGTCAGGGCCTAAGCCCTTCAAGGCTAGTCTCGCCTGCTCCATCATCGTGAAACCGCCCGAAGCGTGGACATTTAGCATCCAGACACCAAGATCCGCTGCGACTTTAACAGCACGCGCGACGGTGTTAGGAATGTCATGAAATTTTAAGTCTAGAAACACGTCGAAGCCATCAGAAACCACATCACGCACTAAATCTGGTCCTGCTACAGCAAAGAGTTCCTTGCCGATCTTGACCCGGCACAGAGAGGGATCGAGTTGAGCTAACAATTCTTTAGCCTGATTAACTCTCTCGAAATCTAAAGCAATAATAATTCGTTTTGACATACAAAGAGCGTTATTAACAATAGTTTACAAGCAGATTAAAAACTACCAACTTCCATTATAGGTTTAATCTTGTCCCATTTTTTGCAACTTGGACAAAGCCAATAGAGATTACGGGACTCATATCCGCAATGATTACATTGATAGGCTGGCTTTTTCCTCAGCACTTGATCCACTGTTTCCTGTAAAAGGCTTAAATTATTACCCACTTCGGCATCGGCTGTCGGGATTTGTAACCGCAACAGTTCCACAAGGCCAGTCAAAGACGGCTTCTTAGTAAGATAATTGTTGAGGAACTTTATAGCTGCCTCGTTACCTGCACGATTTTTAACTAGCTCCGAAAGAGCAAGTACTACGCTAACATCAGTCTCATCTGGCAAAGAAGTAGAAAGCAACCTTTCGTACTCACTCATATTTTGCAATTGCTCATAACATTCGGCAAGCGGCTCGAGTACTTGGCAAACAAATTCTGGATTATTGGTCCGCACTTTTGTCAAGTGCTTGATAGCCGATTTAAAATTTCCGTCGAGTTGTTCAATTTGTGCAAAAAACAGTGATGCTCTTACGTTGTTTTTATCAAAGATTAAAGCACGTTTTATTTGTTCTCTTGCTTTATTTTTTTGTTTTTCTTTCAAGAATTGTTCTGCGGACTCACAACAATAATGAGCAGCTGCGGATCTCAATTCAGTTTCTTTTTTATAGGATGAATTCCTCAAGAGAATGGTCGAACATTCGATGGCTTTCTCCCATTCTTTTTCAGTTTGATAAATAGTGATTAAATGCCTTAATGCATCCCATTTTGCCGGAGAATCCTCGGTTAGAATATCGTTTAGAAGCCCTTCGGCCCTATCCAGTAATCCTGCATAAATATAATCAACCGCTAACTGCAAACGCGTGGAATCGGAAATGTTACGCTCCAGTCCCGGCCTTGCTAACAAGGTTTGATGTACCTTTATTGCTTTATCGACTTTACCTCTCCTCCTAAGAAGAGCGCCTAATGCCAGATGAGTTTCAAAAGTCTCGCTGTTTATTTCGAGCGCCTTAATAAAGGTATCAATAGCTTCATCGGGCTCATCATTAAGCAAATAATTAAGCCCTACGAAGTAATCCTGGAAGATATCTTTAGTTTCTAGTATCTGTACATTTTTATTCCCCGCTGTCAATCTTCCCAGCACCCAGCCAAAAGCTATAGCCAACAACAATACAAAATATATTACCAGGCTTTCCATAACTATGGACGATCCTTTATAAACATGACTTTCTATTAAATAACCTTATATTAACTAACTTCTTGTTTTGCCGCCTTTAACTGTTTCCGTAATCGACGAATTTCGGTTCTAGATTTCAATTGACGAAAAATACCAAGACCTAGCAACAATCCAATACTACCCCCTGCAACAAAAGCCCCAATTACCCAGACAGAAACGGGCTGAGGCGATAGCTGCCAGTTGCCAAAGGCTATACTTACAGGGACTGTATTGAAATAGGAAAACGTAGTGCTAACCCCAAAAACTGTAATCAGGAAAAAACCAGAAAGAATTTTAGTAATCTTACGCATTTACTTTTTACAACCCTTCTGTTTAGCAAAGGTAGTCAAGATTAATGATGTTTTGTTCCATAAAACAAAAACGGCATAACCTCTAAGGCTATGCCGCTCGATCATTAAAGCCTTTTTTATTAATTTATTAAAATAGCTGTCGTTCTACCAACATACTATTGTTGACCCGATCGCGTAGCTCTTTACCTGGCTTAAAATGGGGAACGTATTTGCCACTTAATGCAACAGGCGTACCAGTTTTAGGATTTCGCCCTATACGCGGCACGCGATAATGCAGAGAGAAACTACCAAACCCTCTAATCTCAATTCTTCCCCCTTCGGATAACACTTGAGACATATATTCAAGAACCGCCTTGATCGCCAATTCCACATCTTTCGACGACAACTGAGTCTGCTTTCCGGCAATATGATCTATTAGTTCAGATTTGGTCATAGATTCCCCCACCGCTCACTATATTTTCGTTATTCAGAGCGATCCATACGTAAGCACTCCTAGCCTACCACAAAGTTTGATTTGGTTTCACGTGTAGCCCAACCGATTAGCGGTTAACTCTTATCCAATTCTGCCTTAATTAAATCACCGATAGTACCTGGCGAAACGTCACTGGCTTCCTGGTTCTTGTGCTCCTTAATCACCGCTTTCTCAGCATCAATTTCAATAGCTTTAACAGACAGACTTAAGATTCGATTTTTTCTGTCCACACTCAAAATCTTGACCTCAATTTCATCTCCTGTTTTGAGCGCATTACGCGCATCCTCGACCTTGTCCCGGCTGATCTCGGACGCTCGCAGCACTCCGTCTACACCTTCCTGCAGAGTGATGGTTGCTGATTTTGCATCGATATCTGAAACCACACCCTTTACTATACTGCCCTTTTCATATTCAGATGCATAGTCCATAAAAGGATCGTCTTCCAATTGCTTGATACCCAGAGAAATACGCTCTCGCTCAGGGTCGACTGACAGAATAACTGTTTCGATCTCGTCACCTTTCGTGTAGTTCCGGACCGTTTCTTCTCCCGGCTCTTCCCACGAAATATCCGATAGGTGCACCAAGCCATCAATATCCCCCTCAAGTCCAATAAATATACCAAAATCAGTAATCGACTTAATACTTCCGGATATCTTATCCCCCTTCTTGTGCTTTTCAGCAAACCCATCCCAGGGATTTTGTTCACACTGTTTCATGCCAAGGGAAATACGGCGTCGCTCTTCATCAATATCCAAGATCATAACGTCAATTTCATCACCCAACTGAACAACCTTAGATGGATGGATATTCTTATTTGTCCAATCCATTTCCGACACATGGACCAGTCCTTCCACGCCTTCTTCAAGCTCAGCGAAACAACCATAGTCGGTCAGATTGGTAACCACTGCCTTGACCTTGGAATTTTCTGGATAGCGCTTCTTAATAGCCACCCAAGGATCTTCACCAAGTTGCTTCAAGCCCAATGAAACACGATTACGGTCGCGATCGTACTTAAGAACCTTAACGTCTACCTCATCCCCAACGTTGACGATCTCATTAGGGTGTTTTATGCGTTTCCAAGACATGTCGGTAATGTGAAGCAGGCCATCTACACCCCCTAGATCTACAAACGCGCCATAATCGGTAAGATTTTTCACAATTCCTTTAACCGACATACCTTCTTGTAATTTTTCTAGTAAGGCATCGCGCTCTTCGGTGCTCACTGATTCAAGCACCGCGCGACGCGAAACTACGACATTGTTCCGCTTCCGGTCCAGTTTAATTAGCCTAAATTCAAGCTGCTGACCTTCGAGGTGGAGGGTGTCTCGAACGGGACGCACATCCACTAGAGAACCTGGCAAGAAAGCGCGAATATTGTTTAGATCAACCGTGAAACCACCTTTTACCTTCCCATTAATGACCCCGGTTACAATAGCATTGCTTTCATGGGCCGCTTCTAGTTCCATCCAGGATTCGGCACGCTTCGCTTTCTCTCTAGATAAACGGGTCTCGCCGAAGCCGTCTTCAACGCTTTCAAGTGCTACTTTAACCTCGTCGCCTATCTCGAGTAAGAAATTGCCTTCTTCATTTAAAAATTGTTCGCGGGGGATAACGCCTTCGGACTTAAGGCCAGCATGTACTGTCACCCATTCCGTATCAATCTCTATTACGGTCCCGATAACGATGGCACCGGGGGTCATATCTACTTCTTTTAAGCTCTGTTCAAATAAGTCTGCAAAACTTTCACTCATTATTAAACCTGTTAAATCATGTATTTACAATATATTTATGAAGTATATTGTAAATACCCACTGCCCAGCATCAGTGGGGGTATTTAGTTTTAGTCCCATGGTCGCTAGTACTGGTGTTACGACCTTGAAACGGTTCTTTTTGAGACCCTAACTGGCCAATCGGTCTCTAACAATACTCATTACTAGCTGAACTACCTGGTCTACCTGAAGATCAGTAGTATCCAAAACTACAGCATCCTTGGCAGGCTTAAGTGGCGATATTGGACGTTCGGTGTCCTTTGCATCTCGCTCTTTCAGGTCTCGCAAAAGGAGCGGCAGAGTAGCATCAATACCCTTATCAATCAACTGCTTATAGCGCCTTTGCACCCTTTCTTCTAGTCGCGCTGTCAGATATATTTTTACTAAGGCATCCGGAAAAACCACAGTACCCATATCACGACCGTCAGCTACTAGGCCAGGTTCTTTCCTGAAAGCCAACTGCTGCTCGTGGAGGGCCGCCCGAACAGCAGGTATTGTACCAAGCAGAGAAGCCGCCTTACTCACAATATCGGTACGAATTGAGAGGGAAACATCTTCTCCATCCAACCATACAGACCCAGAATTAAATAGATCGAATTCGATATTTAAACACCGAGCTAGATCAGCTAACTGCTGGTGATCTTCCAGATTCACTTCGCGCTTAATAGCGGAGACTGCTAGAGAACGATAGAGCGCCCCACTATCTAGCAACCTGAACCCTAGGTCTTTGGCAGTTAGTGTTGCTACCGTACCTTTACCTGATCCGGAGGGCCCATCAATTGTAATAACGGGAATTTTGTTCAATGCTCATTTTCAAGAGATTGGGTTACTTTAATCCCCATCGCTTGAGCTACCTGAACAAAACTAGGAAATGAAGTGGCAATATTAGCGCAATTTGCCACTATTACAGGCGCTTTTGCCCTCAACCCTGCGATTATAAAGGCCATTGCGATACGATGGTCACCTTGGCTGTCAACATAACCGCCATCTAAGGAGCCCCCGGTTATTCGGATTCCATCCTCAAAAACCTCATTGTCTATGCCCAGGATGTCTAGTCCGTTTGCCATCGCTTCAATACGATCGCTCTCTTTAAGCCGCAATTCTGACGCTCCGCGTAAAACAGTATTTCCTTTCGCGTAGGCCGCTGCTATGAAAATAGCTGGAAATTCATCGATTGCCAGTGGGATTTGATCCCGTGGTATTTCAATACCCACCAGCGGCTTATATTTAACGCCAATGTCCGCTACTGGTTCCCCTGCGACCTCCCGTTCGTTTATAAGTCTAATATCACCACCCATAGCGTTCAGTATATTTATAATACCAATACGGGTAGGGTTTACGGCAACATGTTCAAGCGTCAATGTTGAACCTGGGCAAATTAAAGCGGCAACCATAAAAAATGCTGCAGACGAAATATCCGCCGGTACGTCGATATCAAACGCGCAAAGCGAGCCACCCGCGGAGACAGTAACTTGCGATTTGGAATTATCTACAATCACTGGATAACCGAAACCCTTCAACATGCGTTCTGTGTGATCGCGGCAAGGGGCTGGCGCTGTGATACTAGTTTTTCCTTCAGCATAGAGGCCAGCTAGCAGTAAGCAAGACTTAACCTGCGCGCTAGCTATAGGCATATCATAACTAATACCCAATAAGGGCGAACCTTTTATGCTTATAGGGGCCCTATCATTTTCAGCGGTTTCGATCATTGCTCCCATACTTCGTAATGGTTCTACCACTCGCCCCATTGGTCGATCGTTCAGAGATTCATCACCTATTAATTCTACGGGAAATTCTTGAGCTGACAGTAGACCTACTAACAACCGCATAGTTGTACCAGAATTACCTAAGTAAAGAGGGAAACGAGGCGCCTTCAATCCTTTCTTACCAACACCAAAGATTATCAGGTTTCCATTTTCAGGCCCGATAATAGTAACTCCTAGCTCTCTAAAAGCGGCTATTGTGTGCAACGTATCCTCAGCTTCCAGAAAACCCTGCACTTGTGTCACGCCTTCAGCGATTGCAGCAAGCATAATGGCTCGGTGTGAAATAGACTTATCCCCGGGAACTCGTAAACTACCAGTTATCCGGGCTCCGGGCTCTACACTAAGCTGTGTATTCTCCAATTCAATTGGCAAGAGAGATTCATTTTTCAAGTGAAGTTTTAGAAAGCTATCGCGTACTTGTTTAGCTTCAACAAAAACCGCCATAAGTTGATCATGGTCCTTCTGCCGGATAAACGTTTTCATTCGTTGTAGATTATCCACATAGGCGTCGAGGATTTTTAGGGTTGCCTTAGAATTACTAGTAAAAATATCTGCCCACATCTTGGCATTACTCGATGCCAAACGACTAAAGTCAGCAAATCCCCCTGCGGCATATCGGAAAATATCCTTACTTTGCTCTTGGTTAGCCAGAACATCAACCGCAGCGTAGGCTAGTAAGTGGGGCAAATGACTGGTTGCTGCAAGCACAGTATCATGGTGCTTAAAGTCCATTCCCAAAACAAAGCTCCCCAGCTGACGCCACAATGCATTAATTAAAGAGACTGCTCCTGGATCATTGTTTAACTGAGGAGTAATAATCACGCTACGATGATAAAAAAGGTTGTCTGTGGAGGCTTCGTAGCCACTTTGCTCCGATCCAGCAATGGGATGACCTGCTATGAAGCGTTTTGCGAAGCTTTGATCAAGTTCATTGACACTTTCAATGATTGCTGATTTTACACTCGACACATCGGTTACCACTGTTTCTGGCCCTGTGCAGGCAGCGATGTGAGGAATAGTCTCTATGGTAGTTTTAGGAGGTAATGCAAGGATTACTATGTCTGACCCCATACACAACGCATCTAATTCTCCAGTTTGATCAATAACTCCCTCATTCATCGCTAACGCGATCGTTTCAGCGTTTTTATCAATTCCTGCTATTGCTTGATTAGGGTTTGCCTGTTTTAACCCACGCGCAATACTGCCCCCTATCAACCCAAGGCCAATGATTAGTATTGATTTGTCTGTAATCGATGACATACTTTACATCGCCCCGATAAGTAGTGGGGTTTAGTGCATTAACTGTGCGATATCGGGTAAGAGCCCAATATCTTAATCTCGGCAGTACAGGTATCTAACCTTTTAAATAAACCCTGTACCTGCGTATCCTCTGTATGCCCTTCAAAGTCTATGAAGAATACATAGGCCCATGCTTGATTTTTAGAGGGTCTCGTTTCTATTTTAGTTAAATTAATTTGTAGTTTTTCAAACGGTTCCAGTATTCTAAATAGCGCTCCCGGTTTATTTTCGGTATAAATCAGTACACTAGTTTTGTCATTTCCTGTCGGCGCAGCTTTGAATTTTGAAAGCACCAAAAAGCGCGTTCTATTGTGATACTGGTCTTGTATATTATGTTTTTTGATCTCAAGGCCATATATGCTGGCTGCTAGCTCACTCGCTATCGCACCAATTGAAGCATCGTTCTTCGCCAGCCTTGCTGCCTCGGCGTTACTTGTACATTCAATGAACCGAACTGCAGGATAGTTTTCCTGCAACCATTTTCGGCACTGGGCCAGAGATTGTTTGTGCGAAGCAATTGCGTTGAAGTTTTCCGTGTCCGCAGTTGCAGAAAACATCAGGTTGTGTTCGATGGGTACGACTTCCTCTCCCACTATCCTTACTTCACTGTCAATAAAGCAGTCCTGAGTGTTATTCACTGCTCCTTCTGTTGAGTTTTCTACTGGTACGACACCAAAATTGATGCTCCCGTCCTCCACCTTAAGGAAAACATCGTCAATAGTAGTGCAATCAAGAAGCTCGAAAGTACTACCAAAATACTTCATAACGGCTACTTGAGAAAATGTGCCTTTAGGCCCCAGGAAACCTACTTTAACGGGAGTATTCAAGATAGCTTCCCTACCAATTTAATAGTGGAAGTGGAGTAATCCAATTTTTCAAAATAGCCTAAATCGTAAACCCGAAATACACCTTAAATCTACTTCGGCGATTCTTGTTTCTTTTCATCTACTAGGTCGTCTTCTTCACCAGATGGCTCATCAACCTGTTCAAGACCTACTAGCTTTTCACCTTCTTTCAATCTTATTAATCGCACGCCCATAGTATTTCTTCCCTGAACAGAGATTTCTTCAACGCGCGTGCGCACCAAAGTACCTTTATCAGAAATCATCATGATTTCGTCTGAATCCGATACCTGCACTGCCCCAACAATAGAACCATTTCGCTCGTTGGTTTGAATACCAATGACCCCCTGTCCTCCGCGACGGTATACTGGGAAATCTTCCACTTGAGTGCGCTTGCCATAACCATTTTCACTAACAGTCAAGATTTGCCTATCATTATTCGGGATAATTAGGGAGATCATACGACTCTCAGCCCCCATCCTTAAGCCTCTAACACCCCGCGCGGTTCGCCCCATGGGCCTCACGTCACCTTCCTTAAACCGAATGGTTTTACCACGGCTACTGACAAGCATGACATCATGCTCACCATTGGTGATAGCCGTACCAACCAGCTCGTCCCCTTCATCGAGCTCAATCGCTCGCAAACCGACACTGCGCTGCCTTGCAAAATTGGTTAGAGCAGTCTTTTTTACTGTCCCGTTCGATGTCGCCATAAACACGTAATGGTCGTCCGAATATTCGGTTACCGGTAACATGCTAGTTATACGTTCTCCTTCTTCAAGAGGAAGAATATTAATGATAGGTTTGCCCCTGGCAGTTCTCCCTGCAATCGGTATCCGAAATACTTTCAGCCAGTAGACTTTACCCACACTACTGAAACACAGGAGGGTGTCATGCGTGCTTGCTATTAATAGATGTTCAACAAAATCTTCGTCTTTTACCGATGCAGCCGCTTTCCCCATTCCTCCTCGACGCTGAGTTGTATAATCATCAAGTGGCTGAGTTTTTGCATATCCTCCTTTAGATATTGTCACTACGCGGTCTTCTACGGAAATTAAGTCTTCTTCCTCTAGATCCTGGTGAGAGCCTACAATTTCAGTGAGACGGTCATCACCGTACTCTGTTTGAATCTGTTCTAACTCTTTTCGAACAACAGCGATCAACCGCGGCTGGTTCTCCAAAATATCTATATAGCCAGTAATCTGTTTTAACAACTCTTTGTAATCATTAATTAGCTTGTCACGCTCAAGTCCAGTCAGTCGATGGAGCCTTAATTCGAGAATTGCCTGCACCTGATTTGGCGAAAGAATATATTTTTTACCTTTCAGTCCGTAACCCGCCTCAAGCTCATCAGGGCGGCACGCATTCGGATCCACTTTGCCGAGCATCTCAAGCACGCTGTTCGAATCCCAAGAACCTGCTAACAATTTTTCCTTAGCTTCAGCAGGGCTAGGAGAACTCTTAATCAATTCAATAATTGAATCGATATTAGCTAGCGCGACGGCTAGGCCCTCAAGGATATGCCCCCGCTCTTTGGCCTTGCGCAATAGATAATTTGTGCGGCGGGAAATGACCTCGCGGCGATGACGAATAAATGCATCTAGTATTTCTTTAAGATTCAATAGTCTTGGTTGACCATCGACTATAGCTACCATGTTAATTCCGAAAGTAGACTGCATTTGGGTCTGGGCATACAAGTTATTCAACACAACCTCACCCATTTCGCCCTTTCGCAGTTCGATTACGATGCGCAATCCATCCTTATCAGATTCATCCCGCAACTCTGTGATACCTTCTATCCTCTTTTCCTTCACCAGTTCGGCGATCGTTTCGATCAATTTTGATTTATTAAGCTGATAAGGAATCTCTGTGACAATAATGCTCTGCTTACTAGTTTTCTCATCATCAATAACTTCAGCGCGAGCTCTCATGTAAACTGGCCCTCGGCCGCTTCGATAGGCCTGCACTATGCCCGCCTTACCGTTAATAATCCCTCCTGTCGGAAAATCGGGGCCTTGGACATGTTCCATAAGTTCATCAATTTCAATATCTGGGTTATCCAAAAGGGCAATTGCCCCACCGATCACTTCATTAAGATTATGTGGAGGAATATTTGTCGCCATGCCAACCGCAATTCCTGATGACCCATTAACCAACAAATTTGGTACCTGAGTGGGCAGCACGTCTGGCATATCTTCCGTGCCATCGTAATTTGGAGAAAAATCGACTGTTTCCTTATCCAGGTCCGCCAACAGATCATGTGCAATCTTAGCCATGCGAATCTCCGTGTATCGCATTGCTGCAGCTGCATCACCGTCGATAGAGCCAAAATTACCTTGCCCGTCCACCAGTGGATAGCGCAGTGAGAAATCTTGCGCCATTCTGACGATTGTATCGTAGGCGGCCGTATCTCCATGGGGGTGATACTTTCCGATAACCTCACCTACAACCCGAGCGGATTTCTTATAAGGTTTGTTGTGATCGCAAGACAATACGTTCATGGCAAAGAGAACACGGCGATGAACAGGTTTGAGCCCGTCCCTTACATCAGGCAAAGCACGCCCTACGATCACACTCATCGCATAAGCAAGATAAGATTCACGCATTTCGCTTTCTAGTGCGACAGGCAGAACCTGCTTAGCAAACTCAGACATAAATTAGCTTTTTCCTAAGATTACGGAGGAACCCCGCATTCGATGGGAGTGAGACTTGTAGTCGTTTTTCTTTCAGGCGAATAATTAGTATCCATTAGCCATTGTAGCGGCCGATTTTGATGTTTGCTTACGTCTAAACAGGCTTAAAAATCGGCCTTGAAAGGCGACCACAGAAAACTAGAAATCTGTTAACCCTTATCCAGAAACTACCTTCAATACAAGGACAATATTTTACCATAATTCTTACTGAAAAGGACACCTTAAAGAGTATTTTTCTTGTTAATTAAATCACTATATTTCAATATGTTACGGTGTAATTCAAAAGTCGTATAAAAGGGCGCTATTTTCAGGAATTGAGGGTATAATCGCGGCCGTATTGGGCTTTGGAAACTCGGTTCTCGACTGACTAGTATAGGAAACTAAATAGAGGTAGAACGCAACAAAATTGAATCCTAAAAATACTCTTCACTCAGACTTGTTGATTCGAGCTAAATGGACCATACCCGTTGTCCCGTCAGGAGTTGTTTTACATGACTATGCGGTGGCAATCAAAGGCAAAAAAATTGTCGCGATTTGTAGTCAAGAAGAAGCTCGTGCCACCGTTACAGCCACAAAGGATATTGAGCTTCCTCACCACGTACTCATACCTGGACTGGTAAATGCTCACGGACATTCTCCTATGACGCTATTCAGGGGGCTGGCTGACGATATTTCACTAAAACAATGGCTTGAAGAATTAATTTGGCCACTAGAAAGCAAATTAGTAGATCGAGAATTTGTCTACCAAGGGGCTAGCCTAGCGATCGCTGAAATGATCACCTCTGGTACTACCTGCTTCGCTGATATGTATTTCTTTCCTGACGAAGTCGCAAAAGCTGCACTAGATGCTCATATTCGAGTGCAACTTGCCAGTCCAATCCTTGATTTCCCATCTGTATGGGCTATGGATGCGGATGAATACATACTCAAGGCAACACAACTACACGACGACTTTCGCAGCAGCGATTTGATTTACACCGCTTTCGGTCCGCACGCTCCCTATACAGTTTCCGATGACCCGCTAAAAAAACTTGCAGTTTTAGCGGAAGAATTAGACGTGCCTATTCATATGCATATACATGAAACTACTGAAGAAGTCACCGAAGCGGTAGCGAAGGATGGGCGACGCCCCTTACAAAGACTGAAGGAGCTCGGTTTAATCAGCCCGCGATTACTTTGCGTTCATGCCACTCAGCTACTCAATGAAGAAATTCGCTTACTCGCAGAGCTAGGAGCAAGCGTTATTCATTGCCCCGAATCAAATTTGAAATTGGCCAGTGGTTTCTGTGAAACTGCAAAACTTTTGTCCCACTCTGTAAATCTTGCTCTAGGCACTGACGGCGGAGCGAGTAACAATGACCTGGACATGTTTTCTGAAATGCGAACTGCAGCCCTGGTAGCAAAAGGCATAGCTGGCGACGCACGCGCTCTCCCTGCACACCAAGTATTGGAAATAGCTACAATAAACGGTGCCAAAGCTCTCGGAATTGAGCAAAAGATTGGCAGTTTGGAGGTGGGTAAATATGCCGATATTACCGCCGTAGACCTTAATAGTTTCAATACTTTACCTAACCATAACCCTCTGTCTCACCTTGTCTATGCAGCCAAATCTTCGCAGGTTTCACATGTTTGGTGCGGTGGAAGGGCTATTCTCCAAAATGGAGCCCTCAAAACCATAGATGAAGGATTCCTACGCTCGGTAACTCAAACATGGCAGGAGCGAATCCTGGCTATGGGCCGCTAGTAAAGATGATGACAAATGTTGACGAACTAGAGATTAAAAAATTTGAAGCCCTAGCAGCTCGGTGGTGGGACGTTAACGGAGAATTTCGTCCTCTCCACGAGATCAATCCGTTGCGCGTCAACTACATTAACCGCCACGTAAATTTAGCCGGGAAACAAGTCTTGGATATTGGCTGTGGCGGCGGAATACTCGCTGAGGCGCTGGCTTATCATGGCGCAAAAGTTACTGCTATAGATCTCGCAAAAGCTTCACTTTCAGTCGCAAAACTTCATCAGCTGGAGAGCAAACTAGAGATAGATTATCGATTTGCTTCAGCGGAACAGCTTGTCGAAGATGAAAAACAACAATACGATGTGATCACCTGCTTGGAAATGCTGGAACACGTTCCCAAACCCTCTTCAGTTATACAGGCTAGCATGCAATTGCTCAAACCTGGAGGTATTGTTTTTTACTCTACTATTAATCGAAATCTCAAGGCATACTTATTTGCGGTGATAGCTGGTGAATACATACTTAAACTTCTACCTAAAGGCACTCATGATTACGCCAGGTTCATCAAACCTTCTCAACTAGCCAGCTGGTGTCGAGTCTATAATCTTCAACTTCTAGACCAAATTGGGTTGGGATACAATCCTTTCAGCCGCCGCTACTTTTTGCAAAAAAATATCGACGTAAACTATATTGCCTGCTACCACAAAGCCGAAAAATAGTTATGAGCCTTGAAACCTCCATAGAATGTGTGTTATTCGACCTCGATGGGACTCTAATCGACACAGCCCCGGATTTCATAAAAGTGGTAAACCAGCTACTTGAAGAGCACGATAAACCCCCTATCCATACCGAGCTAATTTACCAAACTGTTTCCGATGGGGCTCGTGCTTTAGTTAAACTTGCTTTCGATATCACCGATGAACATGAAGAATTTCCGCAACTAAATAACCGACTGCTTGAAATGTATTATGAACAATTGAAAAGGACCGAAGCATTCTTCTACCCGAGCATGTCCGAGTTATTAAACAATCTCGATGCCTCAGAAATCGCCTGGGGAATTGTCACGAATAAACCCGAGAAGTATTCAAAACTGTTATTAAGCAAATTAGGGGTAATGGGCAAATGTAAATCATTGGTTTGCCCAGACCATGTGACGAATCGAAAACCCCATCCAGAACCTATCTTATTGGCCTGTCAGCAACTAGGCCGAGATATCGATCGCACAGTATATATAGGGGATCATATCCGTGACATTCAAGCAGCAAAAAACGCTGATGTCATTGCAATCGCAGCTGCGTACGGTTACCTATCGGCTAACACCAATGTCGAAGAATGGGGTGCCGACTTTATCCTCCGATCTGCCGAGCAAATCAAATCTCTTCTGAATCTGCTTAAGTTTGCCTAAAACGATGTTTTGTTACGACGCTCCATCCGACCTACTATCCGGTAAAACTATCCTGATTACAGGAGCGAGTGATGGAATTGGTAAGGTCTGCGCTTCCACTTTTGCAGATCATGGAGCAACGGTTATCCTACTTGGTAGGTCTCAGGAAAAGCTGGAGGCAGTGTACGATAATATTGAGAGACAGCACCCGGACAAAGCCTTCCTTCATCCCATGAATTTTAGTACAGCCAAAATTGATGATTATAAAGCTCTAGCGGAATCAGTGGCGCAACGCGTAGGCACCCTAGACGGAATCATACACAACGCTGCCCTACTAGGCCCCCGAACTCCAATTGAATTTTATCCAACAGAAGACTGGCACCAAATAATGCAAGTAAATGTAAATGCTGTTTTCTATCTCACCAAGGAATTGTTACCGACTCTAAGCAAGTCTGACGACGCAAGGGTGTTGTTTGTTTCATCGAGCGTCGGGCGAGTTGGGCGGGCTTATTGGGGTGCCTACGCCGTTTCCAAATTCGCCATTGAGGGACTTATGCAGACCCTAGCAGCCGAACTAGCAAACACAACCAACATACGGGTAAACAGCTTAAATCCCGGCGGCGTTCGGACGGCGATGAGACAAACGGCCTATCCTGCTGAAAACCCTGAACTCCAACCAACCCCGGAAAGTCTGATGCCTATTTACCTCTACCTACTAAGCCGGGAGGCGAAATCACTTCACGGACAAGCTCTAAACGCAAAAGAATTCAATCCTCTACCGTAACGCGAATTGCGCGGTCATCCCATCGATTATAATAAATCATTAAAGCCCGACTAATCGCTGTAGCTTCTGCACTTCTCTCGTAGATAATTCCAGAAACTGACCCCGCCTGACAGAACTTGGGATTAATATAGGACCAAAGCGTACTCGTTTTAAACGACTAACTCTTAATCCTTGAGACTCCCATAATTTGCGTACCCCTCGATTTCGCCCTTCCATAATAACAACATGGAACCACTTGTTTATTCCTTCACCTGCGTAGTACTGAATATCGGTAAAGCGGCACAGATGGTTATCGATAACAACGCCTTCATGCATACGCTGCACCATATTAGGGGTTACTTGCCCCATAACCCGAACCGCGTACTCTCGCTCGATCTGGGAACTCGGATGGGCTAACTTGTTAGCTAGTTCACCGTCTAAGGTAAAAAGCAGTAGTCCACTAGTATTGATGTCTAATCGACCGACGGACACCCAGCGACCCCTATGAACGGCCGGTAGTTTGTCGAAGACTGTAGGCCTTCCTTCTGGATCCTTACGAGTGCAAATTTCATTCTCTGGCTTGTTGTACAGTAATACCCGGTGCCCGCCTTGACGGTTATGTTGAGATGCTAACTTTTTCCCGCCAACGACAATCTTGTCTTCATCGTTTACTCGTTCACCAATTACGGCTACTTTGCCATTAACTTTGACCCGCCCTTGCTTAATCCACTCCTCAATTTCGCGACGTGAACCAAAGCCTGCTCTTGCAAGCACTTTTTGTAATTTCTCTGACATTGTATTGCTTTGAGGATATGGTCCAGAAAAGATACTGGAGCTTATTAGTCAAATTTGCTCCTTTCTTCTTCGATTTCAAAGTCCATTGTCTCATTTGCCGCATCAAGTTCACTTTGTTCGATATTGTTATCGTGCTCCTCTATGGCATCACCCTGATCAGGTTGCTTTTCATGGCCCGTCTCGATAGACGGGTCTCCCTGCTTCCCATCCATCGAAGTTCGTGACGATTCACTAGCACTTTCAGGGGAAATTTTCGCAGACTCAGACCTTTGTGTTTCTATAGAATCTTCCGAATCAAGTAGCTCTTCCGTCATATTTATTCCCAAAATCTCATCCAACGGCTTTTTAGATAATTCCACCGCTTCTCTCTCTGCTAATAACTCGGCTTCCGTAGCAACGGTTCGCTCATAGCTGCTTTCATCTATGGCTTCCTCTGGTAGTTCTAAAGAGACACGAGCAGTGAAATCGTCTTCTAAATCAAGCTCCTGCTCGGATTTGCCCAGGTCCTTAATTTCCGCGAGTGGCGGTAATTCCTGCAGGCTCTTTAAATTGAAATAATCAAGAAACTGTTTGGTTGTTGCAAACATAGCAGGGCGTCCCGGCACATCGCGATGACCGACCACCCGCACCCATTCCCGATCAAGCAACGTTCGGATAATATTAGGGCTGACCCCCACACCTCTAATTTCTTCAATATCACCCCGTGTGATAGGCTGCCTATAGACAATTAGTGACAGCGTCTCAAGAAGCGCTCGAGTATAACGTGGCGATTTCTCTTCCCAAAGCCTGCCTATCCATTCACTTAACTCCTGTTTTACTTGGAAACGGTAACCTGAAGCGACTTCTGTTAATTCGAATCCGCGATCGTTACATTCCTCGGAAATAACCTGCATCACAGCTTTTAGCTCTTGACGGTCAGGGCGTTCTTTTTTATCGAAAACCGAGGCAATATTATCAATCGTAAGAGGCCTGCCTGCTGCCAACAACAGTCCTTCTACTACCATTTTTAGCTTGTTATCCAAATCGCTCATTTATCCCGGTCCGATTACCTTCATTAGCTTCTCGATTTTAAGTGAATAGGTCCAAAAGGATCTGTCTGCACTATTTCAATCAATGAATCTTTCATCAATTCCATCACCGCCAGGAAGGTGACCACTATACCCAGCCTACCCTCTTCCTTTACTAGTAGTGATACCAACGGTACGAACTTGTGTTCGGAGATACGTATTAAAATTTCAGACATTTTCTCCCGCGTTGAGAGAGTCTCAAGCTGTATATGGTGATGCTCAAACATATCGGCTCGACGCAGCACTCTTGCGAGAGAGATAAGCATGTCTTGCAGATCGACATCCGGATCCGGAGTTACACGTTCAATGACAGGTAACATAGCCTTTGCAAGATAGTAGTTACGATCCATTCTTGGTAAGTCGTTAATCTTTTGCGCTGCCTCCTTGTATCGCTCGTATTCCTGCAATCGGCGAATAAGCTCCATACGCGGATCGTCTTCTTCTGTCCCCTCCTCTTCATGTCTAGGGAGTAGAATACGTGATTTGATTTCGGCCAGCATCGCTGCCATCACCAAATACTCTGCGGCAAGTTCAAACTGGCTAGCTTCCATTAACTCCACATACGCCATGTATTGATCGGTAATTTCCGCGACATTAATTTCCAGTATGTTAATGTTTTGACGCTTAATCAGGTACAGTAGCAGGTCTAATGGCCCTTCGAATGCTTCCAAGAAAATCTCTAGAGCATCCGGGGGAATATATAGATCCTTAGGAACCTCTGTAATCGCCTCACCTGCTATAAAAGCAAGCGGCAATTCTTGCTGCTCTAAGGTGTTTGATTGGTTTTCTGAGAGAGTACCGGCAATCCCTTGTGACTCAAGGTTTTTAGTATCAGTATCGGTACCGGCTTTCGTCAATCTTATGATCTGCTCAAGGGTACTATGGTGAGTAAAATTCTACCTCAAAAACTTATGAAAAGCTCACTTACGGTAACCCATCTTACCACGCAGTGAGACCCATGGCTGACCGAACTTCGGTCAGCGTCTCCCTCGCAGTTTCTCTAGCGGTCTCACAGCCGCCGATGAGTATCGATCGTACTAGGTCTGGATCTTTCTCATATTGTTCTGCTTCTTTCTGTATCGGCTCGAGCTCTGTCACAACTGCATCAATAACCGGTTTCTTACAGTCTAAGCAACCAATTCCTCCGCTTTTACAGCCTCCCATCGCCCATTCCTTTGTTTCAGCATTCGAATAAGTTTCATGTAGCTGCCACACTGGACATTTCTCAGGATCGCCGGGGTCAGACAGTCTTACTCGGGCCGGATCAGTCTGCATGGTGGTGATCTTTTTCCGTACATCTTCTAGTGGTTCACGCAAGCAAATCATATTGTCATAGGATTTGGACATTTTTTGCCCATCTAGACCCGGCATTTTCGAAGCTGGAGTCAAAAGCGATTGAGGTTCCGCCAAAATCATTTTCCCTCCACCCTCTAGATAACCCAACAGACGTTCACGATCATCTATTGAGATATTCTGTTGTTGTTTCAAAAAAGCTTGAGCCTTCACTAACGCTTCATGGTCCCCTTTTTCCTGGTAAGCTGACCTTAAATTCAAATACAACTTCGACGCTTTCTTACCCATCTTATGTACCGCAGCTTCTGCGTTTTCCTGAAACCCTGCTTCTTTGCCATACATATGATTAAAACGTCTAGCAACCTCTCGGGTTAATTCAACATGAGCAACCTGGTCGGCTCCTACCGGCACAAACCCGGCACGGTAGATTAGGATATCCGCAGCTTGCAGCAAAGGGTAACCAAGAAAGCCGTAAGTATCTAAGTTTAGCTCCTGTAGTTTTTCCTGCTGATCTTTGTAACTAGGTACGCGTTCCAACCAACCCAGCGGTATCAGCATAGATAACAAAAGGTGTAATTCAGCATGTTCAGGGATTTTGGATTGCACAAAGAGAGCGGCACTACTCGGATTCACCCCCACCGCGAGCCAATCGATTACCATATCGATTACATGCTCGTCAAAAATGGCGGAATCACCATAGTGAGTGGTTAAAGCATGCCAATCGGCAACAAAAAAGAAGCAGTCGTATTCATGCTGTAACTTGACCCAATTATTAAGGACTCCGTGAAGGTGGCCTAAGTGCAAGCGTCCTGTTGGACGCATACCCGATAACACCCGTTGTTGCGAATCCACTGTAGTCAATTTGTACTCCCTTTGTACGTTGATCCTCTTACATATCGCTTACGATAAAATCGAGGCCCGAATCTAAGCAAGTTTTCGAGATTCCCAATTATAACCCGTGTTCACTCAAATGGTTTAGGATCTCCCTTACCCACCCGTAACACCTTCGGTATACCTTCCACGATATCAATCATGGTGGTAGGTTCTGGCCCACAATTTCCCCCATCGACTATCAAGTCTACCTGTTTTTCAATTTTAAGACTTATCTCATGTGCATCGAAGAGCTGTTCTTCTTCATCAGGCAAAATAACACTGGTGCTCATAATCGGCTCACCAAGGGTTGCTAGGATTGCCTCGGCAATCTTATTATCAGGAACTCTCAAACCTATCGTCTTTCGTTTGGGATGCATGAGTCGTCGGGGCACCTCTTTTGAAGCTTTGAGAATGAAGGTGTACGGTCCAGGAGTATAGGCTTTAAGAATGCGATAGGCGCTATTGTTAACGTTTGCATAAGTAGACAACGACGACAAATCACTGCAAACCAAGGTGAAATTATGTCGCGGATGTAACTGGCGAATACGGCGAATACGCTCTAGTGCCGCCTTGTCCCCGATATGGCACCCCAACGCATAGGTAGAATCAGTGGGATAAACGATAACACCTCCCTCTAAAAGCACCTGGGCAGCCTTTTTAATGACGCGGGCATCCGGATTGTGCGGATATACTTGCAGGAATTCAGCCATGATTGCATTGATTCTTGATTTATTTGTCTGCGCTGGGGAGAGTGATCCAACGAAAAGACCATAATTTTAATACAAAAGAAATAAAAATCAGATCCAAGTTCGAGAAATACACTCTGTTAGTGGTGCTTTTACAAGAAAGAGACGCTTAGCAACAGAATTCCAGAAGCAGACACAATTGTGTAAATACTTTAAAATAGGTTTCGCCAGTCCAGTAATTTAGCGCTCACTTATATGTTGTGGCCATAAAATATCATGAAGCAATTTATCGATTACATCCCCTTACTAGTATTCTTCAGTGTCTTTGCAATGGACGAGCGCGCTGTCACCATCGGCAATTTCCAACATGAAGTAGGAGGCATCTACAGTGCTGCTGAATTTCTGATAGCTGTGTCCATCATTGTTTACGGATCTCTTTATCTGATTCAGAAGCGTCTGGATAAATTTCAATGGATCACACTGATCGCTGTCATTTTATTCTGTATCCCAACCATAATTTTTAGAAATACTGCTTTTTTAAAATGGAAAGCACCTATCGTGAATTGGGTTTTTGCGACCATATTTTTTGCATCACGATTTATTAGTGATAAACCGGCTATTGAGCATATGATGGGTCATGCAGTCAATGCTCCAAAAGAATTATGGCAGCGGTTGAACAGCATTTGGATTTACTACTTTATATTATTAGGAGCTATAAACTTGACTGTGGCATTTGCCCTAAGTGAAACGCTATGGATACAATTTAAGGTATTCGGCAACCTCGTCTTAACATTTATTTTTATTCTTGGCCAGATGCCAATACTCGTCAAATACATCGACGTTGAAGAAGATTCAACGGAGCCTGTCAGCAAATAGTGTATTTAATCCAAGAGCCCTATAACAATGTACTACGCTATCATGAGCGAGGACACCGAGGACAGTCTGAAAAAGCGAAGGTCAGCACGTCCTGCACACCTAGAACGTTTAAATCACCTGGCCGAACAGAACCGACTACTGCTTGCGGGGCCTCATCCAGCCTCCGATAATAATAACCTGGAACACACTGGTTTTAGTGGCAGCCTCGTTATTGCCGAATTCGACAGCATGGACCAGGCTCAGGCGTGGGCGGATGCTGATCCTTATGTGACCAACGGTGTTTATCAGAAAGTGACAGTGAAGCCCTCCAAAAAAGTGCTACCAAATATAAGCCCCTAGTTAGCCCCCGACTCAAACACCGATTTTAGATCCAAGAAGTTCTCATCTAAAACTTGATTCCACTCACTAAGTTGGTCCTGTTTTCTCCTGAACAGCGCAGACGGATCTCCTTCAATCGTTATTGAATTGATAATATCCCTACGCCTAATTTGGTTCACTACAGGTTGCCCAGATATGACTTTACCGAACACCGAATGCAGACCATCGAGATGAGAAGTAGCAAGATGTGTTATAAAAAACTGGCTGCCATCTGTACCCGGGCCGGAGTTCGCCATGGAAAGAATTCCGGGTTGATTATGCTTTAATAAAATCTCACCAGTAAACTGATAACCTGGGCCTCCCGTTCCGTTGCCGAGCGGGTCCCCTCCCTGTATCATGAAATTTCGCTCGACACGATGGAACATAAGTCCTTCATAAAAACCGCGTATAGCTAAATTAACAAAGTTAGCAACAGTGGTTGGGGCAGCACGTTCATTTAAGGTTACTTCTATAGCTCCTTTTGAAGTATCAATAATAGCTCTTAGTTCCTGCGAATACCCCATGATCGGAACTGACAGTGCTGTCGTAAGTAATATAAAGACAGCACATAGACTCCAACGCTGTATTTTTAATACGGGCTCATTAATAATAGCCATTAATATCTTATATCCCTAAATATTGTAATCCAAAATAACTGGAGCATGATCGGAAAAATTCTGGTCCGTGTAAATTTCAGCTGATATAACCTTATTCTGCAATCCAGGGGAAATTACGTGATAATCTAGACGCCACCCTACGTTCTTGGCTCTGGCCTGCCCCCGATTAGACCACCACGAATACTGGTCTGTTTCTTGATTCACTACACGAAATGCATCAATAAATCCCAGTTCCGAGTAGAGCTCATCCAGCCACCGTCGTTCCTCCGGTAGGAACCCCGAATTCTTTCTATTCGTCTTCCAGTTCTTAAGGTCGATTTCTTTATGGCAGATATTCCAATCCCCGCAAATAATATATTCTCGATCTTGCTTACGAATTCTTTTCATATGATGCATATACTTATCCATAAATGCGAACTTGCGAGCCTGCCTTTCTTCTCCTGCAGAGCCAGATGGTAAGTAGAGCGAGGCCACACTGAATCGTTTGAAATCTACCTGCAGGTATCTGCCTTCATCATCGGCGATTTCGAAACCTAGGCCTTTGTATATGTTATGTGGTTTGGTTCGACTGTATATGGCAGTTCCCGAATAGCCTTTTTTTACAGCATCAAAATAATAGGTATAAAAATTCTTAGGCCTAAAAATAGGATCCGTGAGCTGATCAACCTGTGCCTTAGTTTCCTGAAAACAAACAATATCAACGTTGGCAGTGGCAAGCCAATCGAAAAATCCTTTTCTTGCAGCAGCCCGAATACCATTGCAGTTAAACGTAATAATGCGCATCAAATTCAGGTCTATAATTTAATGGAGCTGTACATTCTATCCGGAGACCAATTTGAGCACTAGCCTTATCCTCCATCAGGTTTTAAACAAAAATATGCTTCGGTCGCACGCAAAAGTGGTTTCATAAAATAAGCGGATGTGGGCATAATTTTTACGTTACAACCTCGCTGTTCAAGAACTGATCTTACCAAAGGTCCTACTGCCGCAATATGAGTTTTGCTCAATCCGCAGATTAATTGATCCATAAGATTAGACAACTCAGCAACCTCGAATAATCTGTGAACTTGGGGTTTGCTAGTAAATACAATAAGGTCGATGAATCCGCTTTCGAGTTCTCGAATAAAATCTTTGACTTCTTCATTATTGCTAGCAGGAAGGTACACATATGGAGAAACGCTGCAACATGCATCGACCTGGCAACTTCCAAGATAGTCTATAAGTTGAATGTTTGGATCTTCACCGTAGAGCTGAACGGAGACACGCGAATTACGCAAATTTATTCTACGTAAACTTTGTATTACACCGGCTGTCGTCGGCTCCCCAGCCCGAAGCCAAGCATTTAGTTTTACCTTGCGCAAAGATTGCACTGGTTTTGGACCACGGCAAACTGTTTTTACTTGTGCCATAGCTCCAACAAATTCCGATTCTAGTCCGATACGTCCTGCAGCCCCAATTAACCGTCGTAATCCTTCACCTGTAAGGATGATGAAGTAATCAGGCGGATTGGCAATAAAATCTTTCACCCAACTATTAACCAGTTTCTGATCAGGAGCATCCTGAATTATTACAAGTGGGATGCGCACCACTCGTGCCCGGCGCCGTTCAAATAGCCCAGCCAGTATATCTAGTTGTCGACTCTCGGGTAGAGCAACAACCTTGGACTGCAGAGGCGAGTCCAGCTCTGGTTTGCGTCTCATTGCTAGCTCCAATTAGACATAAAGCCAATTTTAAAGGAGGTAGAAATACCTCTTCGTTAAACCATTTTGAGTTACTTAAGGTCCAAAACTAATTAACGTCACTTAAATTCACATAGTTGGCTTAATTAATATTGTGATTAATTTTCCTAAATCTTAATATTATCTTTACTTTCAGTAGGTTATTTTTGATCTCACAGAGCAAAATGTAAAACCTATTGTGTAGTCTATATTTAACTAACTTATTGAAAATCATAAATATTAGGTAATTTATCTGAATTATATACCTTATATTGTTACCTTTAGTAAATATTAATCTATTTTACCCATATATGTTACATATATGGACACTATGTGTTACCATACGTGCCACGTTAATGAGAGCAAATCAGATATTTGCACTCTCTAGATTCAAAGGCTTATAGATATGAGTAAGTTAGTAAGAAAAGCACACCCTTTCGCGGAAGCAATTGTTATTAGCGTAATTACCGCAACTGTCGCTATAACCATTCCGCTCGCAATTCTTTACACAACAGTCTAATCGAGCTTAGAAAGATGGCTAACATTCAACGCCTTCCAGAAAATATCGAGTAGCAACCTGTATCCCATTTGGGCCAAGTGCCCTGCCAGGGCACCTTCAGGTGCCCTTTTTTTGAGGAGTACAATATAAAGAAACCATGTACGAAGCTCCCACTTTGGAAACTACTATTTGTACAGAAAGTTTAAATTGGGTTATAGAAATTACTTTCGTTCGCGCTTTTTAGTGCTCTATCGAAGACTTAGACTCAGTGTCACTGAGGATTCACTTAGGTTATCTGAAAACTAAACCCAATTGGATAAGTTGAAGCACTAGTCGAACTTTAGCTTATCAACAAAATTACAAGGCTTGTGGTTGCTATCGAGCTGCTCTGCAATGATCTTATACCACCCTGTGCGACAGGCACCTGGAGAGCCCGGCATGCAGAATAAGATAGTGCCATTAGATAAACCAGCAAAAGCCCTGGATTGCACGGTGGAAGTGCCAATTTCTTCATACGATAATTGGCGAAACAGCTCTCCAAATCCTTCGATGACAGTATCTAAGAGCGGCTTTATGGCAACTAAAGTATTGTCTCGAGCTGTAAAACCCGTACCCCCAGTCATCAAAACAGCTTGAACCACAGGCTCAGCTATGAGCGCAGAAACGATCGAGCGAATTTCATAGACATCATCCTTTACAATTTGTTTGGATTGAAGATGATGTCCAGCTTCTTTCAAGCAGCTTACCAGCACAGAACCTGACTCATCTGTTTCTTCACTACGCGTATCAGAAATAGTGACTACAGCTATATTCAGGAGATCTCCAGCACTCAAGGAGTGTTAGCCTCCCGTCACATTCATAAGCCGCACCGGTTGGGTATGGTCATGATCGTAAAAGTAATGCCGCTCGGGCTTGAGATCCATTGCTGCGATAATTGCCAACTTCAAATCATTATAGCTACTGGCCTCATCGCGCAACACGGCCCTTAAATCGACCGAATGCTCATTACCAAGACATAGTAATAACCGTCCTTCTACGGTTACACGAACACGATTGCAGTCTTCACAAAAGTTGTGGGTGACAGGTGAGATAAACCCGATACGGCTCTGCTTTCCTACCACCTTTGTATAGCGGGATGGGCCCGCTGTTTTCTCTGCACTATCCAGTAACTCGTACTTTTCTGCAATCTGACTTCTAACCCAATCATTACTGCAGGTCGTCTCTTCACGTTTGTGGTCAGAAGCTTCACCTAATGGCATTTCCTCTATAAATGCAATATCGATCTCTCGATCAATAGCGTAGTCCGCTAGCGGTAGCACTTCATCTTCGTTGTATCCGCGCATAATTACCGAGTTCAATCTAATTCGCTCGAACCCTGCCGCTCTTGCCGCCTCAATACCAGCCAGCACCTTTTCAAGTTTACCAACCCGAGAAATACGCTTGAATCGGTCGGTATCAAGACTGTCAATACTGATGTTAATCCGACTAACTCCGGCTGCTTTTAGCGGAGCAGCAAACTTTTTAAGTTGAGCACCATTAGTCGTCAGGAGTAATTCTTCGAGTCCTGGTAACTGACCCACCTTTTCAATTAGAGACATCACATCTCTGCGGACCATAGGCTCGCCGCCAGTAAGGCGAATTCTTCTGACTCCAAGTTCAGTGAACACCTTCGCTATCTTGTACAATTCCTCGAGAGACAATATTTCGTTGCGTGGCAGAAAAGTCATATCCTCTGTCATGCAATAAACACAGCGAAAATCACAACGGTCGGTAACCGACAGCCTTATGTAGTCGATCTGACGCCCAAAGCGGTCCACCAGCTTGGTAGGCTGGTCAATTTTATTCATAGGTGAGTTCATGAACGTATGTTGTAAGTTTCGGATGTCTTTAGTTATTTTAAGCCAATAACTATAGCGCACTTGCTCCAATTGTTACAGATTCCTGCATCCCTACTCTTTTCTCTTCCTACCCTCCACCTGGCCAATTCAGGTATTAAAAGCTATTTGTAGTGCAAGTAGGATCAAAATAGCCCCCATCGCGCGCTCAAACCATACCCCCGACCGCATGATTCGATCCCTAATCGAGCTTCTTCCTAGAAGCTTGGACAACATAGCAAACCAAGCAAATGTCGCTAAAGCAAGGTATATCCCGTAAACAACCTGTATTTGAGTCGGTGTATTTGCATCGATAATCACAGTAAAAAGCGCAAGGAAAAATAAAGTTGCCTTCGGATTCAAACCATTGGTTAGAAAACCGAGTAAAAACGCCTTACCAGGGTCTACCGAAACCTCCATCGAAACTTTCATACTTTCTTCTTGCAAGCGGGTGGATTGTCGGACTGACTGCGCTCCTAGGTAAAAAAGGTAAAGTGCTGCAATGTATTTCATTGCATTGAACAATGTAGGCGATTGAGAAACAATAAGTGCTACGCCAAGAATACAATAGCCGACATGGAGTAATATGCCGACCGCTACACCAAAGCTAGTCCATAAGCCAGCTTTGGTGCCACCTGTAACACTTTGCCGGGTTACGACGGCAAAATCAGGGCCAGGCGAAGCAACCGCAAATAGATGGGCAATTGCTATAGTCAGAAATTCTGTCCAGTACATCTGTCAGTTAAGTACAGCGGCTAAAGGGTTAGAACGAAAATTTACTGGACCCGATCTGTAATCACAAGGTCTATAGCTATAGTTTCACCATTATGAGCAAACGATTCGGAAGTGACTCGATAATCACCAGATTGGGGAACAGCAATGCCTGCATTAGATACTAAGGCTGAGATATAGATGGTTTCGGATGAAGATAGATTAAAAGGTCCTACTGCAGAGCGGTCATCAAGCCGAATAGTCGCTGGCAAATTCGACACCCTAAGGTCTATTGCCGCTAGTGGGGGTAATCCTTCTTGCGCAGCATTGCGAGCTGCTACAAAAACGCGTAACCCGGGATTAAGCTCCAACCCGTCGGCAAGAGACAGGGTCACGTTAATGGCTGGGCCTTCGCTGGCTCCTGCAATATCCAAGCCCTCCTGGGCCAGTAGTTGTTGGACAGCAGTAATTGAGTTCCTTAATGTTTGAGCCTGTGATGAGTTTGGGTTCGCCTGAATTAGAAGTCGCCAATATCCTATTGTGGCCACATAGTCTTCTCGTTCTAAGGCGTCAGAAGCTAACAATTGTAATATCGATATTTCATTGGGATTAATTGTCCTAGCCTGATCTATTACTTCTAGGATTTCTGGAGTAAGATTCAAGTCGGCATTGATATACATGGCCATGGCAACACGACCGAGCACAACAGCTTTCTCTGGGACATTATCCAACAAGTTTGCCGCTCGCTCGTATGCGATCTGCGCTTCGTTAAACAAACCTATATTTCCGAAATTCTCTGCCAAAAAATACCAGGCCCAAGTTCGTTCTTCGTCTTCCTGTACTACTTGCCCTAGGCTCACGACCAGCTCTTGTACTTCTTCTGGATCATTTCCATTTTCCACTGTTCTTTGGAAAAGCCCCATAAGCTCTACGTCTTCTATGTACCCCCACTGACTGTACAGACCATAAGCGGCCAGTGGTATCAAAATGGCTACCATCGCTGGAATAATGAAACTCGCGTCACGTATTTTATGGGTCTTACTTTTTGTAGATTTTACACCCCGGGACTTCTCTTTTAGCCTACTAATGCTTCCCGTGCTCAGCCCTGCTTCGTGTAAGTCGCTCTCGGGCTCAAGCTTATTGGTGCCAACATCTATCAGCAGACTACGTTGTAACTCAAATAGCAGTCTGTTGTGCTGATCCTGGTCTATGTTGCCCGCAGCAAGCTCCTCTTCTAATTCATTATTTCGCTCGTGAAATAATGAAATATTAGCTAACTTTCGGAGTTCTTCAGATTCGAAACTGGCTGCGGTAATCCGCAACCATAGCGGGACCACCACAAACATTGATGCTAGTAAAAATAAACAAACTGTGAGTAACCAGAACAAATAAATAAGTCCTACAAAAAGCCAACTAAGTTACTGCTTTTCCCCTAAAAGTTCGTTTAGTTCTTCCCGTTGTGACTCATCAAACGAAATTTCGGACTCACTTAACGCTTTCGCACGTCTAAAAATTCCATATGCGACGAACCCGCCGATGAGGAGAAAGATAATTGGACCAAACCATAACAAAAAGGTGTCTGCTCTTAATCTTGGTCGATAGAAAATAAAATCTCCATAACGTTCGAACATGAATTGTTCAATCTCTTGATCGGTCAATCCTTCCATGATCATACGATAAATCTCGCGACGGAGATCTTCTGCCACCCCTCCTGTCGAACCACTCAAGTTAGTGTTCTGGCACATAGGGCAACGCAGTTCGTCGGACAATTGGCGAAACCGCTGCTGTTGTTCTTCAGTAACGAACTGAAAGGTATCAACTTGCGAAAACGCGGGTGAAGGAACCGAAAGACTCACTGTGGTTAAAACAATAAACCATGAACTCAGCCAGATCAGTTGTGAGTTACGGAGCAAATTGCTCTGGATCATCACTGATCAGACTCAACTTGCAATTCTGCAATCGCCGGCAAGAACTCTTCTTTCCATATCGTTTCATCC